>ENA-ORTM01000416-ORTM01000416.1-human-gut-metagenome-genome-assembly--contig:-NODE-416-length-53513-cov-3.520932_pt1 | contig 53513 bp, 44 predicted proteins | sample MGYA00241909_ERZ509182 | MGnify/ENA primary metagenome ERZ509182 (study PRJEB26280, sample SAMEA2338855) | human gut metagenome | biome: human gut; feature: human-associated habitat; material: faeces...
TTTTTCTCATTTCTTATATCCTCCTTTATAGTGTCAGTCCGCCTATTATACGGGCTGAATCTTTGTTGCCTGTAAGAATTTCGATCTGATTTCCGTCTGCTGCAAGAAGTGAACGGTCCAGATATAAGCAAAAACCGCTGCTGTCCGTTTTTCCATCTTCTGTGGAAACATCCATCGGAAATGCTTCATAAATCTTATCATGGTTCAATCTTATATAAATCCTGCTGTCTATATCCAGATATTTTTCTTCAATACAACCTGTGATCTTTTCCAGATTTCCCTGGATCTCGCACTGAACTGCTCCGGCACCGGCAGGAACCGTATCTTCTTCCGTAACATTCACCTGACACTCCGGTCCTTCCATGATCGGCGGTGACTGTGCCATTTCCGGGAGAAAACGCTCTGCCCGTTCCACGATCACAGTATCTGCATTCTTCTCATCCACTTCACTCATCTGGTAAGGTACTCCTCTGGAAAAATACGCACTGGAATAAGCATCTGCCATAAACGGAAGCAGTGCATTACCAAAAGAATCACGGAACATGACCAGACTTCCTTCCTTCACAGGATTTACCGTTGTGATCTTCGGATCAAAATTACTTACCACTTCTCCCACATAGGCAAATGTTGTCTGTCTGTCATAATAAACTTCCTCTTCCGGTGTCGTTGCAAGAGGATACAGCATCTCATCCAGATCTCCTGTGAAATCTGTTTTTATAGTATAGGGTTCCTCCTTATAGGAAACATGCTCCTTTTTCAGAGAAGACAGCAATGTTTCCGCCACAACTGCAGCACCCTTGTTGTTCCAGTGTGAATCTCTTTTGTGATAAAGAACTTCTTTCTCTTCTGAAAGAGTCTCATACAGATCTCCGTAAGAAACCTGCTCCTGCCTGAGATATTTCTGAAGATTAACAAGGTTTTTGTCCGATGATACCTTCAGGCTGTCATAGTACGGCATGTTCTCTCCATAGAGTGAGTTTTTATTAGGTGCCACAGTAAAAAGAAACTGCACACCTTTTTCATTCAATGTCTCCTGCATCATGGCCAATGTATGTGCAATATTAAAAAGGCTTCTCTCGGAAAGAAGCTCCTCTCCAAGATAATCCTCCAGCGAATCCTTATAATAAAGCCAGTTATCGGTTCCCTGGATCACACCATCTGCAGTAGATACTCCGAAAATCTTCCCGTTCAAAAGGGCATTTGCCGTTACCAGCTCATTTCGAAACGCAAAATGTTCCTGAAAATATTCGCCTGCTTCCGGCAGCCAACGGGTATTGATCTCGTTTTCTTTTTTCAGTTCAGGAAACTCAGCCAGTCTTCGGTTTTCAGACGATGCTTCCTGCTTTGTCACCGCCATCCCCAGAGATGGCACAAGACAAGCTGCAAAAAATGCAGTAATATAAAGCACCTGCAATTTTTTCATGTTTTCTGCCTCCTCTTAAAATCGAAAATAGATGAACGGATTATAGGTGGATGTCAATACTCGTATAAACACAAACAAACTGTAACAAATAAAAACAACCACTTTTATGATTTCATAAATTTGGGGACGTATCCATTCTTTTATCTTAGCATGAATTACTCTGGGAATTTTGGTTGACGCTATTATTCCGATAATTAAAATAGCTATGGAAAATCCATTCAAATAATAGGATGCAGAAAATATTGGTTGCCCAATCTTCTCTAAAGAAAACATTCTTCCAAGATATTCTACTGCCCTTGACAACGTATCTGCTCTAAAAAGAACCCAGCCGACCATAACTACAAGTACCGTATAAATGTGAGAAAAGAAAGAGAATAATTTTCCGTCTCTTATTCTGTAATGTTTTTTACAAATTCTCTCAATAAGCATAAAACCGCCATGATAAATCCCCCATAGAACAAAATTCAACGATGCCCCATGCCATAATCCTGTAGCTAAAAATACAATAAATAGATTAACATACACATTTCCTTTTCGATTTCCGCCCAAAGGAATATATAAATAATCTCTGAAAAAAGAAGATAGAGAAATATGCCATCTTCTCCAAAATTCAGTAATACTGCGTGAAATATATGGCAGATTAAAATTTTCTTTGAACTCAAAACCAAACATTCTTCCAAGTCCAATAGCCATATCGCTATACCCTCCAAAGTCAAAATAAATCTGAAGAGTATAGCAAATAATTCCTAACCATGCAGTACTTGTAAGTAATCCGGAGTAATCTGCACTGTTAAATATATTGTCTGCAATAACTGCCATCGTATTGGCAACCAATACTTTTTTCCCTAGCCCCAGCATAAAACGCTGCACCCCAGAAGAAAACAAGTCTATGGTCACGCTTCTGCTTTCTATTTGAGAATTTACATCTTTATACCGAACAATCGGTCCTGCGACAAGCTGAGGAAAAAGTGATATATATAATGCAACATTTAATATGTTTTTTTGAACCTCTACTTCTCCACGATAATAATCAATTACATACGTCATTCCCTGAAATGTAAAGAATGAAATACCAATAGGCAATACAATATTCCTGAGTGGTATTGCCGTATGAAACAAATCATTTAATATTGTTATTGAAAAATCTAAGTACTTAAAATAAAACAAGATTCCTAAATTTCCGATAACGCTAAGGCACAAGACCGTCTTTTTCAAAAAATCGTTTTTTCTTCTTTTCGCTACATATATTCCAATACCAGAAAAGTAATTCAATGCAATAGAAAGTAGCATTACAAAAAAGTATCCGGCACCCCCCCCAGAAATAAAAAAACAGACTTGCAAGAAGTAATACGTTATTTTTCATTTTTTTTGGCGATATAAAATACAGCCCCAATACTATCGGCAAAAAAATGAACAAAAAAACATTTGAGCTAAATACCACTACCGTTCCTCCCTCAATTCATAATCACAACTTTCAGATATAGTATTCCTCGAAATTGCGCTTCCTAATGCTACTGCTATTCTCTTCCTCTGCTCTCTTCGATTGCCTCTCTCGTAGCATTTAAATAAGCATATCCGTATTTCTTATCTGGTTCCAGGTAGGCACCTTCTCCCCATTCATTCCAGGCGTTTACAAATAAAAGCCTATCATCTAAATCATCCCGTTCTTTCTGCTCCTGGATAATATCCTTCAGCCATTTTTTGTATAGCTTGGGCGTGGAGCCCTGGAAAATCATTCCTTTATGATTTCTTCTGGCAGTGTTATCCCACATAGGCATAATAGCACGATACAATTTTGCATAATTATATCGGAAATACTTTTTATTTTTCACGATATCCCCATAAGAGAAAACCTCTCCTGCAAAATCTCTTCGGATATATTGAAGATCCCTTGTTATATTTTTACAATTCTGATATAACGTTCCTGGATGAAATTCTGAAACTGCATCAAAGCCCTTGGCCAGCCAATCTGTCTCCACTGTGTTTTCTTTCACTGCAATAATATAAAGTTCTCCTAAATTATTTGCTCTGCAGTAATCTCTCCAATAAGCCAGCACCGCCTGCGCGTCCGGCATCAGCGATGGTCTGTATACCGTTAAAAGTTTCTTGCCCTTTACTTTAATGTACCTCTCGTCATCCAAAAATCTGGCAATATCTTCTATCACATTCTTATAGCTCAATAATTCTGATGACTGCTTCATCAAAATTGCTTCATTTGTTCCATCAAAACGTCTCGTCCAGTTCTCATTTGCCCAACAAAGAGAAAACGGAAAATCCAAATCTTTATTCGCCAGAAAATCTTCCAGTGGCTTTTCTAACAAGCGTTCGCCGTCAAACCAATAATAATAAAAGGAAAAACCGTAAATTCCGTACATCTTAGCAATTTCGATCTGCCGCTGCATATTTTCCTTGATTCTCAAATCATAACATCCCAGTTCTCCTGGCAGTCTGGGCTGATAATGATCTTCAAACTGCGGCACAGCCCTTATCACATTATCCCATTCTGTGGTTCCTCTTCCCCACCACTCTTCATTATGGGGATCCGGATGAAACTGAGTAAGATAATAAGCAATAATCTTTGGATCGCCCTCCTGATATTCATAGCTGCGTTCGGAAATTGCTACACACTCTTTCGGATTGGGCGCATCTGGGATATGGGTGATCTGACTGATATACCGATCTTTATAAAAACCATCTACATCATAATTGACAACATCCTTTAAGGCAATTTTTTCCTCTTTTTCTTCATCAAAATCTGTCTGCGCAACCGCATGATGAGCTTCCACCAGCTCCAACATTTTCTGAGTAATACTCAGCCAGGTATTATCCAATGCATCCTTGTCCAGCTGTTTTAAGTATGCCTCATCCTTCCGAAGCTGAACGGCCTTGTCCAGCTGCTTCATAAATTCATCCTGATCTTTCGCACACAGACAGGAAGAATACTTTTGGCATTCTGGAAGTGCATAAGTTACCACAGGCTTGCCCTGGGCCATGTATTCAAAAATTTTAACTGGAGAAACAGACAGGGTAATATCATTTATAAGGAACGGAAGAATTCCAATATCATAAAATATAGAATACTGATTTAATTCATGATACGGCTTTGCCCCAATATAATAAACATTTTCACAATCTAAAATATTACTCTTCTTTAAGCATTCATCATGCTCATGACCAATTAAAAGCAATGCAAAGCGCCCATCGGCAGCAATTCGTTTCAACAGGTCATAATCCACCCATTTTGCAAGTGCCCCATGGTATCCTACAATGATCTTTCCTTTCTCCACGATCTCACGAATATCCGCCGGACACTGTTCTTTCTTTTTCTCAATATGCCAAAATTCATAATCCACACCATTATTGATCATAGCCATATTCTTATTCCGATACGGCTTCATCTGATGATACAATTTATCCGATGTGGCAACTGCAATAACGCTTTCGTTGCGCAGCAGAGCCTCATGTCTTTTGAACACAAATTCCGGAATGTTTCCGGTGATTTGAGGTGTCAGCTCATCAATATACTCATAAACAACTTCATAATTTCTGTCAAGATAATCATTGATCTCTGTAATCTGAGTAGCCAAATCTATCGACTGAATTCTAACATATTTCAGCTCATCTCTTGTATCCAATATTTGAAATAGTTTCTTTTTAATCTCTTCGTCATTTAAATTTACAATACATAAGGTAGGAGAAACAAACTTATACAATTCCACGTCTTTATCTACGACAGGATGCGCCCCATAAATTGAAATTCCTCCTAACTTTCCCACTTGTAAAGAGATATGCTGAAACCGCTGAAACAATGGAGTATTCCAGCCCATGGGCACGCTGAAAATATCAATAAATTTATGCGGCGTATCCTCCAGCCATCTTTTAAACGCTTCCCATTCCGAATCTGTCTCTGCTCGCCTGGTAATCTGCATCTCTCTCTGAGACTGCACAATGTTATTCTTTCCCTCATGCAGAATTTTGTACACTGTCACTTTCAGCCCATAATTTTTAAAGGTATACTTTGTCAAATAAGCAAGCCTCTTCACCTGCTTGCCTACTCTTCCCGCACCTTTATACAGATATACAACTCCGTCAAGCACGCACCTGATTGGCTTTGTGATTTTCCAGGACACCGAATTAGAAATCTTTTCGTACTCCGACTGCACCCTTGAATTTTCATACTGAAGCTCACTTATCCTTGTCTCCAATTGCTGTATCCGTACATTATCTCCCTGACTGTTTTTCATATTTTTGCTCCCACATTAACTTAACCTAATTTTTCAACCAATATATCCGCAATCTGTCTGCACGCCGTACCATCTCCATAGGGATTGCTGGCGGTACTCATTTTCTGATATTCTGTTTTATTTTCCAATAAAAGTTTAAAATTTTCATAGATTGTCTCTTCATCAGTTCCTACCAGTTTTAAAGTTCCTGCCTTGATTCCCTCCGGACGCTCCGTTGTATCCCGCATAACTAAAACAGGCTTTCCCAATGAAGGAGCTTCCTCCTGGATTCCGCCGCTGTCTGTCAAAATCAAATAGCTTCTGGAAAGAAAATTATGAAAATCCAGTACATCCAGAGGCTCAATAATCCGGATCCTATCATCTCCTCCCAAAATCGCATTGGCAGTTTCCCTAACTGCAGGATTCATGTGTATCGGATAGATCGCTTTCACATCTGGATGTTCGTCGCACACTCTGCGAATTGCCCGGAACATATGCTTCATAGGTTCACCAAGATTCTCTCTTCTGTGAGCAGTGATCATGATGAGCCTGGATCCTTCCGCCCAGGTCAGTGCCTCATGAGTATATCCTGGCTGTACGGTTGTTTTCAGCGCATCAATCGCCGTATTTCCCGTTACAAATATCGTATCTTCTTTTTTCCCTTCTTTCACCAGATTGCTTTTTGCCAGCTCAGTGGGTGCGAAGTTGAACTCTGATATAATACTGACTGCCTGGCGGTTAAATTCTTCCGGATAGGGAGAAAAAATATTGTAGGTTCGTAATCCGGCCTCTACATGTCCCACCGGAATCTGCAGATAAAAACATGCCAGCGCAGTAACGAACGTAGTAGATGTATCGCCATGCACCAACACAACAGACGGCCGCTCTTTTTCCAGGACTTCTTTGATCCGCTCCAGTATATTAACGGTTACATCAAAAAGAGTCTGCCTCTCCTTCATAATAGACAAATCATAATCCGGCACAACATGAAATGTCTCCAGCACCTGATCCAACATCTGCCTGTGCTGCCCCGTTACACAAACCACAGTTTCCAATTCTTTCCTGGACTTTAACTCATTTACCAGCGGACACATTTTAATCGCTTCTGGTCTGGTGCCAAACACAACTAATACTTTATTCATTTTTCTTTTATCCTCCAATTTTTGTAGGTAAGGCCTATTTATTATCCAAATTTCCATCTTTCTGTTTCAAAGACTTCATAATAAATAGCGGCCGATTCAGAAATTCTCCCAATTCATCTATTCTTTCACAATTTTTTTCAGACAAATCTTCAAATATCACTTTTCCATCATCTGTTTTCACTGCTATTCCGATGCATTCCATATCCCAATAATTTTTAGTGCCTTTGGTTATATAATCGATCATTTCCCTCTTGGTTCCATGATCAAAAAGACAAATCTCCCTATTTCCTTTCCAGTTAAATCCCAATTGAAATACCATCCTTTTTGTATGATATGCCATAAAATTCAACTGATTAAGTATCTGATCTTTGGCTTCCTGAATATTAATGGATGCATTTCCATAGTCATCGCCCAGGTGGTGAAGAACATTTAACAACAATGTTACATCAAAATAATTTTTGTTCTTTTGATCAAACAAATAATATTCATTGTGAATAGAAATCCTGTGTTCAAGTCCAAAATATCTTGCGCTTAGATCCACAAACTCTGCGTGCGCCTGATTTCCCTCATAATAATCAACATGTTCTGCATGTTCATTCAACGCTTCAAAAGTAAAAAAACCTGTATTTGCTCCAATATCCAAAACCCTTTGATTTTTTAGCGTCAGCCTTGATTTTATATAGTCCCAGCGCTCCTGCTCATACCTTGAACTGGTTCTAATTTCATCTCCTCTAAGTATCCCGTGATAGTTGGAAGCCAAAATCTGGTAATTGGAATGCTTGCTGTTCATATCATAAAGCTTGATCAACTGTCCTTTTAACATCTCATTCATCTTTATATAACTCCTTGTAAATACCTATTCACTTTCAAAAATTTTCATGGTATCCTTACGGCAGTATATGTCATGTTCAAAAAATAAAAGCAGATTCTTCCATGATATTTCCGCATTGGACAATACAGAAATATTTTTTCCGTTGCTCAGATTTTCCTTTATTCCCCCGAACCAGCAATATCTTGCCGTGCAATCCGGTTTTTCCCATGGTTCCATCTTAGAAAGCAGTCCCCAGTCATGCAAAAAGAAAGGCAGGATATTTGTTTTTGCATCCACACACAGCTGCAAAGGCCCCCACATCCTTGGATTAGCCTCTATCATATAGTATCCTTTTTCCGTTTTGCGGACTTCTATCATGATCAGTCCTCGAAAACCAATCCCCTTTAGCATTTTCTCATATTTTTCAGAAATTTCTTCTTTGTGCAACGAACAGGGTTCTGCTAAAAGAATCGACTTCCCTTCTGCTTGCTGCAGTAAATTTTTTTGAGAAAATTTTTCAACTCTCTGTTCCTTACCAAAATAGTACAGAAGGTAATAACTTTCCCCCTCCAGATACTCCTGAAAATAGAAATCGTCTATATGATAATTCTTTATAAACTCACTTCTTTGTGCCTCTGTTTTTATAAGAACTGGGGAAAGATATTCTCCAGCTCCATTTACATAGCTAATCGGCTTTGCCACAAACGCTTCTGGACAGTCTTTCAGTTTACTGAAACTTGTTGGAGTCAAAATCCCCCAGCTTTCACACAGCTCCTGAAACTTTTTTTTATCAGATAACTGAAGATACAGATCTTCTGATACTAGCGGCAAAGTAAAACCACATTCATTTAATACTTTCCTATTTTTTAAAAAGAAACGATTCAAAGCCTCTGTTGACGGCGCTATTATAAATTTCTCTTGAGGATATCTATTTCCAATTTTTTTGAATATCGGAATAAATTCCTCCAATTCCAGCTTACTATTACTACGTATCTCTATAACATCCTGCCTATATTCTGTTTCAAAAATACTATCCTGATTTCCTGCAGCAACTATCCCAAATGGTATCTGTACTGCCTTCATAACGCGCAAAAGCGCAATAACCGCCCTTTGATTATAGCCGGAAAATATAATTAATCTCGACATCATCTCTCTTTAAATATGCGACTCTTTATTTTATTCGCATTCCTCCACATTTTATAAAGAAAATGGTTCTTCACTTTATAGAGTTCTGTTTCCAGTTCTTCTGCCTGTTTTTGCAGAAACTCCATTTCCTCTTTGTCCGAATCTAACTGTTGCTTCATAGTTTGAAGTTCCAGTGTGCATTGGCTCCATTCATCTTCCAACCTTTGCCGCTCTCTTTCTTTTTGTTTAAGCCAATTATCTCGCTCCCAAACCATCTGTTCTAATTCATCATCCTTATTTTTTTCAAACGCTCTTCTATCTTCATTAGTCAGACGCCTGACTTCTCCCTGAACCTTTATAACGTCAAAGCTTTTTCCTTCTACATTGTATACATACATAGGATCTTCCGTTGTAAAAACATCATAATCCTCTAATTTACCTTCCGCATTAGATGCCGTAAGTTCCAGTTGAACTTCATCCCCCCATATTCCTTCCATACGAAATTTAGCTAAGATTCCCTCCATCGGATCGAAACGGATCTGATGTAAGGGTACTCTTTTTAATCTTTCCGGCAATTCTATTTCCCATTTAAAATCATAATAGTCCTGTATAAAAAAACGTATTTTCAATTCTTCTATTTCTTCGAAGCCATCTCCTGTATCCACATAAATCCGTGCCGTCTGTATTGCTCTTTCTGGAAGAACCCCAAATATATCTTTCTCTCCCGTGGCTTTGATTAAATCTCTGAACGTATAGTGATAATATTTCTCTACTTCACCCGCAATCCATTCATCATTCATTACTTCATACAAAAATTCATATCCCAATAATCTGGTAAAAGAATCCATATTATCCCTTGTAAAATATCTGCCCAATGAATATTTGATATTAAAAAATTCTTCACAAACAAATTCCTTTCCATCTGGAAATACTTTAATGAATTCTTCTCCGCTGGAAATTTCCTGATAAAGTCTTAACATATAAAATAGCTCTATACTGGAACGAACCAAGGTGTCCGGCCTGCTTCCACTAGTATTCTTCCCCTGCTTTTGTATCCGAAACTCTGTAAGTTTTTCAGGTATAATAAAAATCTCATGGTGCAGGCAAATTTTAACCCATCTGGCCATATCTGGAATCTGCGCAAAGCCAAAATCAAAAAGCTTCTCCTTTACAAACAATTCTCTCCTGATAAGAACACTGGGGTGGCACAGGCAATTCCCATGATAGAAAAAGTAATTTAGCCATTCATATCTCGTACGATTCGGCTGTTCAAACACATCATAATAAAATCCGTTTTCCTCCTGATAGGGAGTTCCATCTTCATCTATTGGCTCTGCCCAAGTAAAACACGCTGAAACTTCTGGTTCTTCTTCCATAAATTTAACCTGTTTTTCCAACTTGTCCGTTTTCCATAAATCATCGGAGTGATGAATTGCAATGTATTCTCCAGAGGCCACATTCATAATCGCCCTTTTTACGCCTTCGGTTCTGAGATTCCTGCTGTTCCGTATTGCTTTTATTCTCGGATCTGTATAGCTTTCAATAATCTCCCACGAATTATCATTAGAACAATCATCCACAATTATTAATTCAAAATCTTTAAATGTCTGACTTAAAACACTTTCAATACTTTCTTTGATATATCGCTCGTGATTATAAGATGTTAAAACAATGGATACCTTCATATTTCTCCTTGTCAAATTATTCATATAAAAACCAAAAATTAATACTATATTCTAATGTCTGTTTTTACTTTTTCCAACAATATGTCCCCACAGTTTCAATAAGTTCGGTTTGCTTTCTGTCCTTCTCCCATATTTTTCTGCACAATTGCATATCCAGAACTAATCCTCTTATAATGCTCGTTTCAACTTTCTCATATCGTGCAGCCTTTCATTCAGTCAACTCCTCTATAAGATACTGAAACCTCTCATTTTTCTAAACAAATATAAATAGAACCTGCAATTTCCGGATAGTCCTCTGCCAATTTACTCATGCCGATAAAATGGTCTCTACCTAAAATCTCCTTATCAACCATTTCTTTTAACTGAAAATCTGCAAATTCTTTTATATACAGCCCCCCATCTCCTATAATATGAAAATCAGATTTTTCGCCATATTCTTGAAGGCTTTTCCTGTCAAAAACTCGTTTATGGCCATGTTTTACATCATTTTCCGTCAATGCATATACATCTTCTAAGATACCCATTTTAACAGCAAGCTGCCTGCTCAACGCCTGGGCATTCGGAACAGTAATAAACAAAATCCCCCCCGTCTTTAAGGCTCTATAGCAAACTTTTAAAATGTCTTCCACAGAATCTACATGCTCAAATATATAATTTGCAATAATTATATCATACTTTTCAATCTCTTCCATCTCTTCAAACAAACCATACTGGTACTCTATATTATCAAATTCTGACAATTTTGCTCTGGCATCTTCTAAAAATTCTTTACTGCCATCTCGAACTACCAGATGTTCAAATAAGGGAGCAAGAAATCTGGTGCTCTCTCCTCCACCGCATCCCAATTCCAGCGCACATTGCTTATTCTGACCGCTCCTGTTAATATATGGAAGCATTACTCTCATATTAATTTCTTTAATATATGACAAAAATTTACTATCTCGACAAGCATACGTTTTTTTTACTGTTTCCAATTCCTGATACTTCTGTTCCTTTTCCATATCCTCCTCCTGTTCATTTCAAGCACCACCCAATTAGAATACAGCATATTAGGATAACTTATAAATATCCAATTCGTTCTTAATATATACTTTATCCCACAGCTTCGATTTTGGATTCTCCATCACCTGAAAAACTTCTGCATTATCAATCAGATCGTTAAACAACGCTGTCCGATTTAAAATCACAGGTTCTGAAATTACCAAGGATATATTGTACGCTCCTTCCAGCAATGGTAGCCTTGTGACAAATTCCACTAAATATTTTTCTCCAGCCAATCCCTTTATCAAGCTATTTTTCTCCAGCTTCGTACTGCTTCCTAACAGCTCCATATTTTTTTCATCTCGAATATGATATCCCACTGCAACGTTCTTATCCTCTTCAAAGCCAATCACGATTCTCAATTTCACCTTTTGATCAAATTCCACCACCTTAATAGGTCGATTATTCATGTCAGTTAATTGGAAATTTTGCACGCGTACTGTTCCAGTTCCTTCTCGGAAAGAAGCAACTCTTTTTGTAAATTCTTGGTTTTCCTCCATGCTGATGGTATCCAATTCTCCACCTGTGATAAAATCAATCTGATTATCATTATATTCTATGGAAAACTTTCTATTTTCCTCGTTCATACCCTCCCGAATTTTTTTGAGATAAACGTCTGCAATTTCCTCCGCAGGACCTTCCATCAACTTTTTCCCATTTTCCAGATAAATGCATCTCTGACACAACCGCTTAACGGTATTCATATCATGAGTTACAAACAATATGGTTGTTCCTTTCTTCATAATCTGGCTCATTTTAGCCATGCACTTTGCCTGAAACGCCACATCCCCTACTGCCAGTGCTTCATCCACAATCAGAACATCCGCATCCACATTGATTGCTACGGCAAATGCCAGACGCACAAACATACCACTGGAATAGTTTTTTACCGGCTGATAAATAAAATCGCCAATATCAGCAAAATCCACGATATCCTGAACTCTTTTGCTCATTTCTTCCCGGGTCACTCCCATCAGTGTTCCGTTCATATAAATGTTTTCTATACCGGTATATTCTGGATTAAAACCGCTTCCTAATTCCAACAAAGCGGAAACGCGCCCTGATACCTCCACCGAACCTTCTGTTGCATTTAATACTCCTGTCACAATTTTAAGAAGTGTGGATTTTCCACTGCCATTCTTCCCGATAATTCCAACAATTTCTCCTTTTCTAACTTGAAAAGAAACCTGATCTAATGCTTTAAACTCCCTATGCTTGATATTCAAAAAGGGGAATAACCCCTCCATAATTCTCTGTTTATTATTTTCATATAATTTATAAGATTTCGTTAAGCCTTTTACATCAATTACCACATTACTCATAAATTTTCAACCTCTCCTACAGCATATCTGCAAACTGCGGTTTTAATCTCCGGAAAGTATAAATACCTATCCCTAATTGAATAAGTGTAAAACACCAAAAATAAATCATCAGCATTGGCCTGTCCCAAAACCAAAGATCTGTACAGAATGCCTCTCTGTAGCCGTTGCAAATATAGAACATTGGATTCAATTTCACTATGTTTTGTACAATCATGGGCATTCCATCTGTAGACCACACAATAGGAGTAGCCCAAAATCCCACCTGCACTACTAAATTAATGAGATTTAATACATCTTTTGAAAATACCGCTAATGCAGAGGTAAACCAGGTAAGCCCTACCAGATACACATACAGACAAAATAAATAATAAATGATCTGTATATTATTAATCCGGGGCATATGCCCATATATCGCATAAATTACAAATATAAAACCAATAAAGAAAAGATGCACAAAGCTAGAAGATACAATCCTGACTGCTGGAAGGACACTTACGTTAAACTTTAAATTTTTGACAAGATAATAATAATCTGTTAAGCAGGAACTGGCTGCTCCAAATGCTTCCGTAAATAAGTTCCACACTAAAAATGCCGGAATATACCATAAAATAAAAGGCACGCCATTCATTGGGCCGCTTCTGAATCCTTTTTCAAAAACAAACCACAATACCAAAATAGTAATCAATGGCACCAGAAATGCCCATGCAATTCCTAATAATGAATTTGTGTATTTTGCTTTAAAATCATTTTTCACCAAGTCCCATAAAACTTTTCGATTTTTAAATACATCCTTGAAATAATTTGCTATTGAACTCATTTTCTAATTCCTCTTTTATGATTACTGATAAACTTTTTCACTTCTTTACAAATGCGCTCTACTTCCAGCTTAGGCAAGTCAGGATAAAGAGGCAATGTTAATATTCCCTTGGCCACCTTTTGAGCAATCGGTGTATCTGATGAAGCATAACTGCCACGGTAGCAATCCATATCTGAAATTAATGGATAAAAATATTTTCTGGTATATACCCCTTCTTTCTTCAAATGATCATATAAATCATTCCTAAATGTACTGCCAAGTATCTCTTCATCAAAATATACCGGAAAATAAGAATAATTATATTCTATATCTTCTGGAATGTCAGACAATCTAACCCCTGGAGTTTCCCTCAAACCATTTAAATACTCTATATATAATACCTTACGCTTCTTAATAGCTTCTCCTACGTGCTCCAAATTACATAATCCCATTGCCGCCCGGAATTCATCCAATTTCGCATTAGCGCCAATCCCATCTACCATCTCCTCATTTCGAATCCCAAAATTTTTCAGCCTATAAAGCTCCTCTCCTATTTTAAAGTCTTTATATATCACCGCTCCGCCTTCAACGGTATTAAATACTTTTGTTGCATGAAAACTGAGCATAGATGCATCTCCGTAATTAATAACACTCTCTCCATTTTTTTTCACGCCAAAAGCATGGGCAGCATCATATATTACTCTTAAATTATATTTTTTAGCTAACTGCTCAATTTTTGTATTATCGCAAATATGACCATACACATGGACCGGCAAAATAGCAACTGTTTTATCTGTTATTAAAGCCTCGATTTTATCTGCATCTATTGTGTAATCATTTTCATTTATATCACAAAAAATCGGTATTAAATTATTGCGGACAATCGCATGTGTTGTGGAAACAAAAGTAAAGGGCGTGGTAATGACCTCCCCCTCCATATGAAAAGCCTGGATGGCTAACTCCAATGCCATGTGTCCGTTTGTAAAGAGAGAAATTTCTGCTGCATTTAAATACTTTTTCAATTGCATTTCCAGCTCTTTATGAAATTCTCCCATATTGGTAATTCGTGAACTTTTCCACAAAGATTTTATTTTTTCAATGTACTCTTCATAAGACGGCAAAAGAGCTTTTGTCACGTAAATATTATCCAACTTCTATTCCTCCATTACCCTTATCACATCATCGCATCGACTCTCCCAGGAATTTTCCTTCAAAAATTCCCTCTGCTGCTCTTCCGTATATTTACACGGAAAACCTGATTCCGTAAGTTCCTCTATCAATTCCACTAAACCGTCTGCAGTCTTATAAAAATACACATACGGTTCAAACCGCTTGATCTCCTCATACTCCACGGATATGACACATTTCCCCAAGCTGATATACTCATACAGCTTTACCGGATCTACTGCCAATATAATTTCATTGATCTGAAACGGCATAATAAGGCAATCATAATCCTTTGTTTTTTCGTAAAGCTGCTGATGTTCCACCACCCCCTCGAAAATGATCCGCGGATGTGAGGGAAGTTTCGTCTGATGAACCGGCCCGATAAAGTGATATTGAATCAAGGAATTTCGCTCCAGACTTTTTTCTACTGCCTCAAAATCCATCCATTCTGAGATCGTACCAAAATAGCCAATTTTGTAATACTCTTTTCTGAGAACTTTTTTCAGAGGATACAATCGGTTCATCTCAAAGCCGTTTCTGGACAGATAGATACCTTCTTTCCTTCCTCCAGCCATCAGTTTATTTTTCAAATACTGACTGGTAGCAAAAATAATATCCGCTCGCTTTAACAGTTCCTTTTCATTCTTTCGAATCTCTGACTGAATTTTTTTATCTTCACAGAATGCTTCGTGGTTATCCATGCAGTCATAAATGATTTTTCCTTTATAATCTGACGGAATATACTTATACAGCGTAGGATATCCCAGCCAAACCATATCATACTGATCCAGCCTGCCCATTGCCTTTTTCATGAAATGCCTCTGTATTCTACAGGCAGCCTTATGTTTATCCCGAAAGGGAATAGCCGGAACCCGTCTGCTGTCCGGCAACTCATCTTTTTCTTTTCTAAGCTCTAATTTTTGAAATACTTCTGACAAATATACCACAGTCACTTCGTAATCCTTACTCAGTTCCAGTGCAATAATCTGAGGGCGCTGCTTAATCCAATACCAATCCACCGCCATCAAATAAAGGATTTTTTTCATCTTCTATCTACCATTATTCTATATCAATCTGCTGGTCTTATTTTTACGCATTCTAACACAAGGATATCCTACCACAAAAGCTTCTATAAAACAACAATTTCTCCACTTGTTCTATTTACACATTACTATTTCTTTTGCAAAACAATAGAGCTGAAGACGTTGCAGCAGTCCCAGCCCTATTCAATATTGGGGAAATATTCACTTTCCCATTCTAACTCTATCTTTATGTCTTAGTGGCCGCATATTCCAGTCATTAAAGTCAATCAGCCCATCATTCTCCAATCTGCCAAGCACGATCCCCGGATCCCGATCCAGCTCCTCTGTAAAAGCTTCTATATCAGCACTTGAATTTGCTTTCGTTTCCTTTATAATAGGGAATATAAACGGATTACAAAATAAAGGATGCATTCTATCATGGATATCGTATATATTGCAACAAACTCTTACACTTCCCTGCTGGGGATCTCCATGACCTCCCTGCTGGAAAATACAAAAACTTTTACAAAACTGAAGCTCCATATCCTTTCGCCGGATCTGGATATTGAAAACAAAAAACTTTTATCGGATCTGTGCCTTGGCTATGGCCGCTCTGTTTCCTTCTATGATATCTCCGGTTTTGAGAAGGCCTTTCCCTTCTCCTTTAATACCTCCGGCTTTCATCCCATTGTCCTGGCGCGGCTTCTGATGGCCGACTATCTTCCAAATACCTTGGAGACTGTGCTGTATCTGGACTGCGATGTGATCGTCAGCGGTTCTATCCTTCCTCTGGAAACTATTGCCCTGGAGGGTCACGCCTTCGCCGCTGTTCCAGAACTAGCCATGCCGCCCGCGCAGAAAAAATATATCGGCCTGAAACCGGAGGAGCAATACTATAATGCGGGGATTATGCTGATCAATCTGAACTACTGGCGCAAAAATAACCTGAAACAGCAATGCTTTGATTACTATGCTTCCATGAATGGAAATCTGTTATATTCGGATCAGGATATTTTGAACCATTGCTGCAAGGGGCATATCCTTCCCCTTTCCCATAGGTATAATCTGCCTCCTGTGCTGCGCTATTTCCCCCGGTATTTCATCAAGCATTATCAGCCCGCCTACTATGAAGTCTCCCGGAAAACGTACCTGGATGTTTTAAAAAATCCTTCTATGATCCATTTTTTAGGGGACGAACGCCCCTGGTTTAAAGGAAATTTCAGTCCCTACCGCAAGGTATATGAGTATTACAAAGCCATATCCCCCTGGAAGGAGGAACCGCTGATATCTGGGAAAGAAAGGTATCTTTTCTGTTATCATCTGCTGAACTGCATCACCTGGATCTGTCCCTGGTTCCGGAAAGCCTTCACACGCTGGATCGGGATCCGGTATTACAAATTAATAGGAAAAAAACAATAATGAGGTTGCCATGAACACTCCGAAAATCCATATTTTACTATCCACTTATAATGGTGAAAATTATTTAAAAGAACAGCTTGACAGTATTTTTCAGCAAAGTTATCAAAATTTTACACTGTTTATACGGGACGACGGTTCTTCTGACCAGACCCCATCATTACTTGCAGCTTATAAAGAAGAACACCCGGAGCTTTCCGAAAAAATCTTCCTGCTTCCCAATCCTTCTGAAAAAAATCTGGGATATATGGGCAGCTTCTGGCTTCTTTTGGAGCAGTGCAAAGGCGCCGATTACTATGCCTTCTGCGATCAGGACGATGTCTGGCTGCCCAATAAATTAGAAGCCGGGATTCAGATGCTGGAAAAGGAGAACCCTTCTATGCCTCTTCTCTACTTTTCCAACTACAATTACTGTGATCAGGCCTTAAACCTTCTGCATCCGGCCCCTGCGCCGGCGCTTCCCATCACTTTCCGGGATGTTTTATTTTACACTCCCGCTTTTGGATTTTCCATGGTTATTAATGAATCTCTTCGGAAAATAGCTTTGAAAACTGCTGACCGCACTCGCCTTCCTCATGATGGCTGGGTGCAGAAGATTGCTGCGGCTTTCGGCAAAATCCTGTACGATGAAACCTGCACAGCTCTATACCGCAGACACGCAGAGGCTGTCACCTCCAGCAATGCCAAACTTCTCTCTGCCATATCCTACTGGATCAGACAGGACATTTTCGGTTCTTCCATGAAAGAAACCCATTTTGTCTTAAACCGTTTTTTCCAGGAGTATGGGGAAGCGCTTCCTTCTGACGACAAAAAGCTCCTTGCCCTTTATACTGGACCCACAGGCGCTCCTCTTAACTGGTGGCGAAGATTTTGCTATAAAAAAAGGCTCCGCCCCTCTCTGGGCGGAGACCTGGCTCTTCGGATCTGTTTTTTCTTAAATACTTACTGATCCAACCGGTTAGACTTCTCCCCGGCCTGATAAAATCGTTCGGTCAGCCGGGCCACCGGCTCCGGCCAGAACTTCCGGTACATCAGAAGATCTTCCTCTTTTCTGGCGCTTTGGGCCAGCAGCTCTGAGGTAGTGGATTCACTGTGAATCCTGTGCTTCATAGAGGGTTTGTCCACATAGGCAAACTCTCCCCGCTCTCTGGAGAGCTTCTCCCAGGCCTGCCAGTCAATATTGCTCTTCATATTATTCTCAAATACCGGCAGAGACAAATTTTCCTTCACCAGTGTTACCGAAGGGCAGCAGATGGCAGAGCCCAATGATAAAATGCGTCTGCGCACAAAACGGCTTTTCCAAAAAATCTTACTCTTTAAGGGAAAGAGCAGAAAACGCTTGATCTGGAGAAGCTTATTTTTCTTCACAGTTTTTCCGCCTCTCAGCTCCCAGTAATCCGTAAAGGCAATGAGCGGATGGCTGCACAGCTTTAACGCCTCCAAAATTCTTTCGGCATACTCTCGGCAGTATACATCATCCTGATGAGCAATGGTTACCAAAGGAGTACTGGCGCAGGATACGGCAAAGTTCCAATCTCCTGCAATCCCGGTTTCCCCATTATTTACAAAAACCGGCAGACCATATTTTTTCGCAATACCGGTAATCTGCTGATTGGGTGTTGAGGTAGCAATGCACACCTCTGATTTTACAGATTGCCCCAGGACGGATCGCACGCATTCCTCCAAATAGATGCTCTCTTTGTAGGCACAGACCACAAAGGTATGGTCTTTGTTTTGATACATTCTTGCTCTCCTCTCACTGTTTCTAATCTGTTTTTGTTCGTTTCTTTATCTTCATTCTTTCCAAAACATCATTTGGCTGCCTTTGCCGCCTGTGTTTTCAAGTTGTTCTTTCACTTTTTGTTTTCATTTTTCTCAGACAATTTCCGGTGTGCCTCTCCTTCCGGCTCTTTGAATATCTCTGGACCGTCGGTCTTCTCGGTTTCCTCATCCTTCTGTGTTTTTTCCTCCGCAGCCTTCAGCCTCCGCTCCGCCGAATGATTCCGAAGGGCGATCTCCGCGGAAAGCACGGTCACCTTCTCTTCCAGCTGAGACACGATGATAGATAGGGTAAACACCTTCTCCAAAAGGAGAAAGATCATCACCAAGAAAATCAGATTGGCTGGGGAAAGGATCCCCACACGTTCTGTCAGCCAATAAGTCAGTTCCGGGAACACTCCCAGCAGACAGAGTACCCCTGCAAAAATCACCCAGAAAATGGCATCCTCCATCTTCACCTTCAGCTTTCGGATCTTCTGTAAAATCCAAACTGCCGCAAAGACAGCGGCGATCAGCAGTAAAACACGCAGTGTGTTGGACATATTCTCACTCCTTTAATCGTTTCCGGAACCACTGGAACAACAGAATAGAAAACAGCATTTTCATCATATACCAGGCTGAGCCTTTAAAGTCCAGATAGCTGACTCCGGCAATCCGCTCATACATGGTCACCTGCACCTCCCGGATATCCACCCCGCAGTTTAGCAGATAGGCCAGCGTATCCGGCTCAGGGCTGTAATGCATATCATAACCAAATCGCTTGATCATCCGTTTATTAAACAGCCGCATCCCGGAAGTCACATCTCCGATATATTTTCCTCTGGTGGTGAGCCAGATGGCTGTGGTCAGGATCTGGCTTCCAATCATTCGTGAGTTGATGGGCTTGCGCTCTGTCTTAAACCGGGAACCGATCACAATATCGCAGCCGGTTCGCTCCATCTCCTCCTCCAGGCTCTGGATATATTTGGGATCATGCTGTCCATCCCCGTCCAGCTGCACAACATAATCGTATCCATAGTAATTGGCATAACGCATTCCGCTTTTGATGGCTCCTGACAGTCCCACATTCACCGGAAGATCCAGCAGATTGTATCCCCGCCTTGCGCAGACCTTTCTGGTGTCATCTGTGGAACCGTCATTGATCACCACATAGTCATACTGGGGATAATTTTGTATTAAATTGTCTACTACCCGTTCAATATTCTCCGCCTCATTATAGGCAGGAATAATAATCAACAGTTTCAAAATATTCCTCCTGAATTAGACAGGATTTTTCCTCTTTTGCTGATCCTACGAAAAAATCCTCTACCTATTTACGCACACGCGACCATATGGCAGATATTCAAAAAACTGCTATATGCCTGTCTGAAAAAACGTTTCTGATATTTCACTCAATTCTATCCTAAAACAGACGGTTTTTCAACAAAAAATCAAATATAGAAACTGTTTCAAATACCAGAGCAGTTCCCAGGCTTAACCTTATTACCGCCTTCCTTGAGATCTGTACAAACACCTTTTTATTCTGTATCAGCAGGGACGCAAGATACAGCAGCGGCAGATAGTATCTGGGCTGGACTCCCAGGATCCGATCCTCCCCCACTGGAGTAAAGGCCAGATACATACTGAGCCAAATCAAAACCACTACCAGCCCAATCAGTCCAGCTACAAACAAAATCTGACTCTTCTTTACAGTGCGCATAACCGTTCCCTTTTCCGAATCTTCATCGCGATACAGCAAAAGTATCGTCAGCACAGGAAGTAATAGAATACACCACTTATCTGCCATAACACCCAGGCGATAGTAGTTCAGGAACATCAGATTTCCAAAGAAGAAGTTATTCAATGCCGGATCTCCGGAATTTCGGAAATTGTCCAGACGGAAAATGTCCCGGACAAGCACTTTTATGCTTTCTCCAATATGCTGCTCCATGGACAGAAGCTGCCCCATCATACTGGTATCTCCACCCCGGGGATCGGAAAAGTTCAATGTTCCATTTACCAGATTTGCCAAAATCGGCCCTAAAAAGGTCAGCATCACAATTATGCAAACTGCCAGTATCCCCGCTCCAAGAACAACTCTATGCCTTTTTTGTTTTACTTTCAGCTGAGGCATCAGTATCACTGCCAATGCCAGAGGCATATAAATAATCTTTGCCGAACAGCCCACTGCAAAGAGAAACAGGGACAGAAGCACCGGCCCCCGCCTGCACTCCCTCTGTTCTGTGAAGACTTCATTCGCCCAAAGAACACAGGCAAAAGTCACACAGGCAAATCCTACGCTGTCATAGGTATAAGAACCTGCAAGAAACAGACAGGTAGGCATCATTGCTATAAAGGTTAAAAAAAGTTTTCTGCGCTTCGCCAGACGAATCGCCCAGAACATCAAAAAAATGTACGCCAGAAGATTTCCCATCTTACCCAGCATAAACTGCTGGGTAAAAGGCAGACGAAGGAGAATGCCCGCCTTTAAAAACAAAGCGGACGGCAAATACGGCAGGTGGGAATAAGAAAAAATAGTTCCCTGCTGGGTTTCCACATAAGTAGTCACCAAACCTTTTTCATCCATTACCTTTCGCAGCCAGGCGTACTCTGTCTTTGTATTGCACTTCATCATACTGGCATTTACAATAACATCCGTTGCCTCATTCCATTCCACGACTCTGCCGCTGGCCATGCGGAAGGTATCTCTAAAGTGAACCTCCTCATCCCAGGAATTGATCTGGGTCTGCCCACTGCTAATAAGAAAACAGCCGAATATCAGAGCATACAACGCAAAGTACCACTCCAGCTTTCTGCGAAAAAACTCCTCCCAAATAATACAATAGAGCAGAAGAAATACTGCCGCAAAGAAAAAGATTCGGTATTTATTCAGTTCAAACTGATTGCTCACAGACACACTGGGGACTTCCCCCTCCTCCAGGCAGCTTACGGGAATGCGGATTTTTAATGAAGTCACGGTTTTTCCTAAATTGGTGTAAAACTCTGTATTCCAAAAGGAAAGGTGATCCGAATACGTATGCGTCTCTTCTTTTCCAAACCCGTTTTTCTCCACTGTCTCGATCTGGTAATCCGCTCCGCTCCGAAACAGTCCTTGGACACGCAGCTGCTTAATATACAGCCCCTCCTCTGATAGAAGCAAAAATTCATACCATTCCCGATCCTCCAGAGTCGTAATCCCCATCGTGCCACTGATATCCAACCAGTCATATCCATCTTTTATGGAGGGATAATTAAATCCTAATTCGATTCCTGTCACCAGAAGAAAGATCATCAGCGCTGCCAATATTCTCTTGTGTTTTTTTAATGTATCTGACAGTTTCAACGTATTCCTCCTAACTGATCTTCCTTTGCGCATCCGGGATCCGTCTGCCCCTACAGACATCCTGCTTTTTCATCCCTGCTTTCCCGAGAACCATACTTCTTTACCAGCTCCAAAAGCTGTCTGGCCCTGGCCTCAAAGGAATACTCTCTCTGGATCAGGGGCCACTGCTCTCTTACCTTCGCCCGCACCCCTTCGTAATCCGTCTCGATGCGTTTTACGCAGTTCTCAAATTCCTCTCGTGTCTCATAATGGAGCACCGCCTCCGGGAAAATCTCCCGAAGCTCCTCACAGGTATCGGAAATAACAGGCAGTCCGCAGGCCAAAGCATCAAAAATACGGTTGTTGACAAACTGCTTTTCCAGCATATCCTGCCAGTGGTCGTTTAAGGTCACCTTAGCATTTCGATAGAGTTCCGGTATGAGGCTGTTTTCTATAAACGGAGCCTTGATCAAATCCATATGATCTTTTAAAATGCTGTTCCATCCTCCGCCCCACATGGTAAGGGGAAGCTGATCCTCCACAGCCCACATTACGCAGTTTCGGGCAACTCCTCTGGAATTGCCGATAAAAATATACTCCTGATCAAATTCAGAAGGTTCTTCCCTGGAAGGATAAAATACTGATGTATCCGTACACTGCAGCAGCGGAACCACTGGAACAGACAGCTTCTTTTGAAGCTGCTTTGCATAATGTCTGGAGCCGACGCATACCACATCATAAAGCTGGTACTCCTCCTCCGTCACCAGATCCGGATGGCTGATGTTCCACATGACATACAGGCAGGAAGTATTTCTCCGATCCGGTCGGTAAAAATGGATGCCTCTTAGCACCAGAACCACATCTGCACCTTCCTCACAGCCCCAGTCCTCTTTCGCATCTACCAGCACATAACAGCCCAATTCCTCCAGGCATCGTTTCAAAGCCAGTGCAAAAGGATAGTCGCCCCAGCGCACCTTTGTCTCATTCTCCGGCGCCGGACATTTGATGACCCAAACCTGACGCCCCTTCGCTTCTCTTCGAAGCTGGGCTCCCAGTTTTCCCCATTCATCCCGTCTGGTAAACTCCTGGCCAATGTACTGTTTTAATTGATTTCCATTTTTTAACAGCTCCCTGTCATTTTTGCCAAGCTCATTAAACATACGGCGTTCCTGATCAAAAAAATGCTGCTGGCGGTTCATAATCCGCTCCTGCTCTTTTAACAACTCCCGGAGGTTTTCCAAAATCTCCTCCTGGTTCTTTTCCATCTTTTGATCCAGAACTGCCAGCTTCTGATCCATCATTCTGGACAGATCCATTCTCTGATCCTTAAACTTCTTATCTGTATAGGTACGGCTTCCCGGAACAATCCTCCTTAAAAGCCGTTTGATCTTTGATAGCAGGCTCATCGCTTAACTCCTTTCCCAAACCTTTCTGCCGCTCCCTTTCCCGGGAGCCAGTGTACCGCCAGGCACAACCAGGCAAAAGCTGTGATACAAAGTTCCTTATAAGTAAACCAGAAATGCATATAGGAGTGATTTCCGGTTCCCAGATACCAGATAAAAGGAAGCAGGCTGATGCCTCCAAACACAATCAGATCTCTTCTCAGCGTTCTTCTGTCTCCTTTAATTAGCCCCAGGATCAGAAGCAGCAAGATAAAGAAGAAACCCACCCAGATCAGGGGATTATCCAAAAAAGTAGTTACATTCTTCCCAAGCATTTCCAGTGTAGAAAATGCCACCTCCTCAGAACCTCCTGAGGTACGGATGGATACAGAATTCATGGCATCACTGACCAGGTCAGAACCAGTAAACAAACTTCCGATCAGCCATTTTCCGGCCCACATCCCCACATAACCCATTGCCCAGGAAAGCCCAAAACCAATCCCCTTAAAGATCTCGGTTTTCAAAGCTTCCCGGTTCAGACACACATACATCACAGCCGGGATGCCGAAAGTTGCCAGCGGATAGGTAAGAAAATCAAAATAGCTGGTAAGCATTCCCAAAATCAAAAAATAATAAAAATACGGTTCCCCTCTCTTCCATTGATCCTGATATCTTATCATCACAATCAGTCCAGCGGCAAACAGATAAAATACAGAAGAAAACTGCAAAGACCAGGCAGTCGTCAGGGGCATTAAAAGCAGCACGGTAAGCACATAGGGAAAAATGTACCGTTTCTGATTCTTTCGGTATAAAAGAAACATCAGATAAAGATTCACTCCGGTCTGAAGAAGGAGATTCACCATGCGGATTCCGCCGTAATCGAAAAAGAGGAGCAGAGGTTTTAAAAATACCAGATACCCATGCCAGTATCTTCCGTAACTGATTACATAGGTATCTTCGGGGTCCTTCCCATTCTCCCCATACTGACTCACTAAAGATTCTTGAGGATTTAACCCCTCTGTTCTTTTATAATAGGAGCCCATCGCCCGATCCAACAGACCTTCCGGCCCTTCATACGCTGCCGTCAGCAGCATAATGGAATCGGTCCAGTTATCCAATCGGCTTGCACAGTAAGGTGTCACATTTGGATATGTACCCTCTTTCTGAAATAAGGGAACAGATGCTTCCACATGCCGGTTGATGGGCTCTGTGGGAAGCAGATAAACTCCCAGAAGCAAAAAAGTTCCTGCCAGGATCCCTGCTGCCAAAATCAGCAGCATCTTCCAAATCCTCTGCAATGCACTGCATTTTCCCATCATTCTGTCTCCTCTGTCTACCAAAAACTCCGGTTTTGTTTTATAATATTGCCCTCTGATTGTCTATCCCTTTATCAAGCGTTTTATCTTCCCGCCTATCTTTCGTGTGAATGACCGATGCGCCCAAAGCTCCTTCGCTTTTTTCTGGGCCTCATTTCTTTCCTTCTCTAAACGCTTGCTGCGCTTTTGCTCTGCCTCCAGCTCTTTTTTCAGGTTGCCTCTTCTTCCACCAGCATCCCGCTGCAGACTATGCATCCTTTTTTTCAGCTCTGTGCCAAAGCAGATCATCATATAAAAATCTAAGCTGTCTTTTATGGGAAGTTTATCCAGTTCCTCATGGATCAGCTCTTCATCCACATTTTTCAAAAGGTTTTGCCCGTAGTCTACCAGAAAACGCAGTTGTTTGCGCAGTGCCTTTCCGTAGGCTTCATCTTGATTCAGCTGATGCCTCAAAATAAACTGCTCCATCTCCCGATAGATAGTAAAAAAGGAATAGGCCCGACGGAACTCCTTTGTCCCTGTCATAATAGAAGCCTCCCGGAGCCTGCGCTTGTACAGATTGATATTAGCGTAGGCGCTTCGGCGGCTCAATGCCATGGCCTCCATGGTGAACAAATGATCCTCGTGGATCAGCCCCTCTTTAAACTGCAGGTGATTCTCCTGCAAAAAGCTGCGCTTATTGATCTGAAGGCAGGCAGATGGCCGAAATTCATTGTTCCATACCATCCGTGCAAACAGTTCTTTTCCTGTAAAAATCCCGGAATAGGATTCTTTTCTGGAATAATAGCTGTCATAACCGCCATGAGCCTGCTTCATTTCTGCAGAATCATAAAATACTTCTGCACTGAAAAACAGTTGATCCAGATCCGCTGCCCGGGCCTCACTGTAAAGAAATTCCAGAGCCTGAAGATCCAGATAATCATCGCTGTCCAGGAAATACACATACTCTCCAGCAGCAGCCTGCATTCCTGCATTCCTTGCGGAGGAAAGTCCTCCGTTCTCTTTCTGTATCACTTTTACCCGCAGATCCCGGCCTTCGTACTCTCTTAAAATCTTTAAGGATTCATCTGTGGAACCATCATCCACACAGATGATCTCGATTTCTTTTAAGGTCTGTCTCACCACAGAATCCAGGCATTCCCGAAGGTATTCCTGTACATTGTATACCGGTATGATCACCGACACTTTCTTACTGCCAAGCAGCCAGTCCTCCTCCAGAGGATTCTTCCAAAATAAAAGCTCCTGAAGAGGTGCTGGCTCTCTGTCCTTGTTTCTCTCTCTCCAGGCAGCCTCCGTACCCTTATCCATGACCTCCCGCATCATCTGACAATTGCGTCTGCTGTAGTAATAGCCGTCTGTGTGGTGCAAAAGTCCCAGATCACAAAACATGGAATTGCGCATCCGCTCCCGTATAAGAAAAAAGCTTTCCCTGGTACTGGCCTTATTCAGGTTATAGATCGCCGTGTCCAGCGCCCGGTTACAGAAGCTCTTTTCAAAGGTCTCAAAAATCCCCCTGCGTTTCAGTTCCTGCTGGAGGGCAGACAGAGCCTTATAAAAATCAAAGGGAGAACGGAAATTGGTGGTCTGCAGGCTGTTGGCATTTCCGATCCGGTAATTCACCAGCACCCGATCTGCCACTGTGATTCTTTTGGCACAGGCCAGGGCCGTGTACACGAAAAACAGATCGTTGGTTCTTGGAAGCACCTGAAATTCAATCCCCTCTTGCACAACAAATTCTCTGCGAAAGAGCTTTGTCCAAGGAGCCGGCTGTACAAAATTAAAAATATAGCTTGCAATCTCTTCGGAAGAAAAAGGTCTCTTTTCCGGAACGTGCCGCAAATTCAGGTAATGAGGGGCATCTTTGAAGGTATCTGTAGACTGATCATAGATCCTGCCTCCGCACACGCACACATCCGCCTGATCCTGAATGCACTGCTCATACAGTACCTGAAGCATTTCCGATTCAAAAAAGTCATCTGAATCCAGAAACATCAGATATTCTCCCACCGCTGCCTTCAATCCCAGATTTCTGGCTGCTCCGGCATAGGAGTTATGCTGGGTCAGCACTTGGATCCGGTTGTCTTTTTCCCCATACTGATGCAGAATTTCCAGAGAACTGTCTGTGGAACCGTCATCCACACAGATAATCTCTATCTCCTCCAATGTCTGATGAAGCAGACTGTCCAGACACTGCCCTAAATATTCTTCTGCATTAAATACCGGAACAATCACAGAAACCTTTACCATTTCTTCTCCCTCTCCTTTGTAATTCCCTTGATTTTATTTGCCCTTCAGCATTTTTTTTATCTTGATAGGCAGATACATGACCATCCTTCCCACCCGATAGGTGGTGGATTCCTTCACTTTTTTCAATTCTCTGCTGTCCTTCTCCAGCTGCAGTACGCCGGTCTGATCACAGCGGCGATTCCAGTACCCTTCCGGATCATTCATAATATACTGCACTTCCTGCCACATAGGCTCTGTAAATACAGATTTCCGCAGCTCATTACACTCCTTAGCCCGACGGAACTCCTCTGAAAACCGAAGCAGATATTCCCGCTTATACTCATCGCCGATCCGCCTGACGGTTGCCAGGTAATTGGAGGCCTTCTTCATCCAATACACATATTTAAACCGGTTCCAGATCTCTTTATCCTGAAGCAGAATCTCCCGGATATAATCATACTCCTGATTCATGCAGTATACCTTCTCCCTGTTGTGTACGGAAGAATTGGGATTATCCCTGCGATTCATGTAGTAGGGACGATCCACGATCATGGCCCGCTTTCCATAGATAAAGGTCTGAAAATAAAATCCATTATCCTGGAAAGAAGCTCCCGGCGTCTCATGATGGCGGATCCGGTTCTCCAGCAAAAACTCCCTGCGGTAAATACCGCTCCAGGTATTCATAATATACCGCACCGCCTCCGGTGTCTGGCTGGGATCAAATACCGTATTATAATCCTCCGATTTTTGAGATAAATGGAAATAGGTCAGCTCCATATTTCCTGTCTCCTGCTCCCTTACAAACCGATAGAAATCTGCCTTTACAAAATCCAGCTGATTTTTGCTGGCAATCTCATACAAGTCCTCATACATGGAAAGGGGAACAAAATCGTCCGGCTCCACGATTCCGATATATTCTCCTGTGGCCCGCTCAATGCCAATATTCATGGCCATGCCATAACCGCCATTTTCCTTGTCCACAATTACGATGCGCTCATCTTTTTTCGCATAACTCTGCAAAATCTTCAGAGAGCCGTCTGTAGAACCATCGTTGATGCAGATGATCTCCACATCCTTCAGCGTCTGACGCACCACGCTCTCCATACATTCCACCAGATATGCTTCTACATTATATGTGGGTATAATAATGGATACCTTTGCCATTTCCTTCTCCTTTTTCTTATGGTTTTGGTTCAGTCTGCCATCCCTGCCTGCACTCTTCACTCTGACAAACCTATACGTCCACTCGTAGAATAGGACAGTTAATTGATATTCATTGTACCAGTTCCCGATTCACAAGCCATCTGCTCTTTTCTCCATGGCTTTCAAAATAGGGAATATCCAGCTTGCGGACAAACGCCCCCATCTCCTGCTCAAGTTCCGGGGTGATCTGCCCCTGATCCAAAAACTTCCGGTACCAGGAAAACAGATCATACAGCTCATGCTCCAAAATCTCAAACCGAACCTGATCATTCACCTGATTTTCATCACAGATCTGCTTCATAATCCAGTAGGAAGCAAACTGACAGTCAAAATGCTTTGCCCGCTTGCCGACTAAGGAATCACTGATATTTACTCTGTGTCTTACGATTTTTTCCCTTGTGACCATCATCCTGCGTCCTTTTATACAGATGGTCATATAAAAGGAACGATCGTTGACGCAGAAGAGGTGATTAAACCGGATATTCTCCTCCAGAAGAAACTTCCTGCGGTAGATTCCGTTCCAGGGCACTACTGCAATATCAAAAAACTTCCTGGGAAACTGGTGAAAGTCCAGCAAAGTTTCATCCATCGATTTATTAAAGCCTCTCAGTGCATAAAGGCCATTATCCACCATCTCCCCGGTATGATCATCAAAGCCCTCCGCTGTAGTCTTCAGCCAGTCCAGCTGATATCTGGCTGCAATGGAGTACAACTTTTTATAAGCTCCTTCTATCACATAATCGTCTGCGTCAAGAAAATGCACATACTGGCCTGTCGCCTCCAATAACCCCCGGTTTCTGGAGGCTCCTGCAAACAAGTTGGTTTCATTGCGCAGATACTTAAAATTGGGATACTTGGTTTCATATTCCCTCAGAATCTTGGGCGTCTCATCTGTAGAACAGTCATCTACACAGATGACCTCCAGACTGATGTCCTGTTTCTCTAAAATACTGTCCAGGCATTGGCGGATATATTTTTTTGCATTGTGTACCGGAATCACCACGGAAATTTTGGTTCGATATTCCAAAAACTCATACTCCTGCATCTGCCGGATCCAGATATCAGTCTCTTCTTCATAAAAATATTCCGCATCCCGTCCCAGGGCTCTCAACCTAAAAAGCCCCTCCCGCTTCAGATATTCATAAAATTCCCTCTGTGTTTTTCCGGAAAGAACCTCCAGCCTTTGACGGCATACTTCCATGGCATAATTGACAAAATCCCGCTCCAGCGCCTCATAGAGATCCTGCTGCTGCAGAAAAGACTGAAGAGAAAAAAGCTGGGAAACAAGGTCTGCCTCCCCGGAATAATCGTTTTCTAAAGGCAGATTTCCCTCCTCCTTCTGATTACCCTCCAGGTCTTTCTCATCCACCCAGGTAAGACCTGCTGCCAGCAAAACTGCCTGATAGGAAATCCAGGACACTTCCTTCCCATTCAGTATCTGCTCCAGCAGTCCCTGTCTCTGCAGAAAATCTGCGGAAAATACTTTTCGAAACAGCCAGGGCGTCACAGCCCGAAATACGCTCTCTGCGATCTGCCAGTGACGAAACGGCGTGTAGGGAGGCAAACTTTTTCGTCGCTCTCCCACCAAAGCCACCTCGGCCCGGTCTCTTTCCAGGGCCAAAACCGCCCGTTCCAGAAAATCTGTCTCTATTCTATAAGAAGCTTCTGGCAAATAAACATATTTCCCCTGAACCACAGGGGATGATTTTTCCACCGCTCCTGCCGTTTCACTCCGGGAAGCAACACTGTGCACTCTGGGATCCTTTTTTGCATATTCCTGAAAGACTTTGACAGCCTCCTCATGGGAGGTCCTCTCCAGGCACAACAACTCCATACTTTTTTCCGACTGGCCAAGGATTGTCTTCAGGCATGCTTCCGCCTGCTCTGCTCCCTGGCAGTCCCTTATGATCACTGATACCCTGGGCTGCACTTCCTACCTCCTAACCGACTTCCGTCTTAATCTCTGAAATACAGATCTCTGGTATACACCTTATCCAGCACATCGCTGATCTCTTCCTGATAACGATTCGCCACAATCACATCGCTGATACGTTTAAACTCCTCCAGATCCCGGATCACTCTGGAATGGAAGAAGGTCTCCTCCTTCAGGGTCGGCTCATACACCACCACTTCCACACCTTTTGCCTTAATCCGCTTCATCACTCCCTGAATGGAGGACTGGCGGAAGTTATCGGAATTGGCTTTCATCGTCAGACGGTAGATCCCTACAATCTTGGGGTCTCTCTCCAAAATCCGCTCTGCAATAAAATCCTTTCTGGTTCGGTTGGCATCCACAATGGCCTGCATAATGTTATTGGGAACATCATTGTAATTGGCCAGCAGCTGCTTGGTGTCCTTGGGCAGACAGTAGCCGCCGTAGCCAAAGGACGGATTGTTATAATGATTACCGATCCGGGGATCCAGGCCAACGCCCTCAATGATCTGCTTGGCATTCAATCCCCGCACCTCCGCATAGGTATCCAGCTCATTAAAAAAGGACACCCGCATAGCCAGGTAGGTGTTGGCAAACAGCTTCACCGCCTCCGCCTCTGTGGGATTGGTAAACAGCACCGGAATCTCTTCCTTAATCGCCCCCTGCTGCAGCAATCCTGCAAATACATGGGCCCGCTCTGTCAGCCGCTCATCCTCCTTCGGCGCTCCCACAATGATCCTGGAGGGATAGAGATTGTCATAAAGAGCCCTGCCCTCCCGGAGAAATTCCGGAGAGAATAAAATATTGTCTGTCTCAAATTTCTCTCTTACCGATACCGTATAACCCACCGGAACCGTGGATTTGATCACCATAATTGCCTGAGGATTTACTTCCTTTACCAGTCGGATCACCGCCTCCACAGAGGAGGTGTCAAAATAATTTTTCTTAGGATCATAGTTGGTGGGAGTAGAAATGATCACAAATTCCGCATCCCGGTAAGCCGCCGCCCCATCTGTGGTAGCTTTCAGATTTAATGTTCCGCTGGCTAAGTATTCTTCTATTTCTTTGTCTACAATAGGAGACTTTCCCTGATTGATCATCTCCACCTTCTCCGGGATAATGTCCACTGCCCAAACCTCATTGTGCTGAGACAGCAGAATTGCATTGGATAATCCTACATACCCGGTGCCTGCTACTGCTATTTTCATATCCTATCATTCCTCTCTGACTGCTTTTGCCCTGAGGCAGCCCTGTTGCCCCGCCTTGGGGGTGTTGCAAAATACGAACTCCGGTGGATTTTCGATGTGTTTTTCTCCGAAAACGTGTTTGTTTTCGGAGAAAAATCACCCGAAAGGGTACCGCCGGAGGCCTTTTGCAACAACCACGTTTTCTTTAAACCTCGGTTCCTGCCTCAGGAGCCACATCCACAGCTTTTAGATGTAGCTCTTTCTTTACCAGATCCAGGGCTGCTTCGATTACCTGATCCATGTTGTAGTATTTATAATTACCCAGACGGCCGCCAAAGAGTACCCGATCCTCTTTGTCCGCCAGTTCCCGGTATTTCTGGAACAGCCCATTATTCTTCTCGTCATTCACCGGATAGTAGGGCTCCATTCCCGGCTTCCACTCCACAGAATATTCTCTGGAGATAATGGTGGTAGGCGAAGTTCCAAACTCAAAATGCTTATGCTCAATGATTCTGGTATAAGGAACCTCCCGATCCGTATAATTTACCACTGCATTGCCCTGATAATTCTCCATATCCAGCTCTTCCGTCTCAAAACGCACGGTACGGTACTCCAGATGTCCCAGCGAATAATCAAAGTATTCATCAATGGGGCCTGTGTAAAGCACTTTTTCAAAGGTATTGGGATGTTCTTTTACATAATCTGCATAATCGGTATTCAGTTTCACATCAATCCCTTCCAAAAGCTCTTTCACAATATTAGTGTAGCCTCCCTCCGGAATACCCTGATACCGGTCATTAAAATAGTTATTATCATAAGTAAAACGCAAAGGCAGCCGCTTAATGATAAAGGCCGGAAGATCCTTACAGTCTCTGCCCCACTGCTTCTCCGTATAGCCCTTTACCAGCTTCTCATACACGTCCTTTCCCACCAGGGACAGGGCCTGCTCCTCCAGATTCTTAGGCTCTGTGATATTCAGGTCTGCAATCTGTTCTGCAATCTTGGCCTTCACCTCCTTAGGAGTCCGAAGCCCCCACAGCTTACTGAAGGTATTCATGTTAAAGGGCAGGTTATACAGCTCGTCTTTATACATTGCCACCGGGGAATTAATGTAATTATTGAATTCTGCAAACTGATTCACATAGTCCCATGTCTCCTTATTGCTGGTGTGGAAAATATGAGCGCCATACTTATGAACGTTGATCTTACTGACATTCTCCGTATAAATATTCCCGCCAATATGGTCACGTTTGTCGATTACCAGGCAGCGCTTTCCTGCCTTGTACGCCTCATGGGCAAACACAGCGCCGAAGAGACCTGCTCCCACCACCAGATAGTCATATTTATTTCCTGTTTTCTGGGCCTTTTTCACTTCTTTCTCCTTTCTCTCAATCTTAAAGATCTGTTCCTGTCTTGTATTGTAGGCATCACAAACCTCTCTTGCATCCCCGGACATGATCACTTCCCCATGATCCAGCCACAGCGCATGGGTACACAGCCGCTTCACGGAATCAATGTTGTGGGATACATACAGAAGCGTGGTTCCCCCGGACAGCATCTGGGTCATACGCTCATTACACTTTTTCTTAAACTGGTAATCTCCCACCGACAGCACCTCGTCACAGATCAGGATATCCGGATCCACCATAGTTGCCACCGCAAAGCCCAGTCGGGCTTTCATTCCGGAAGAATAGTTTTTAATGGGAGAATCCAGGAATTTCCCCAGGCCTGCAAACTCTACAATGTCATCAAAATGTGCTTCCATAAATTCATTGGAATGCCCCAGTACCGCTCCGTTTAGAAAAATATTTTCTCTGGCGGTCAGCTCCATATCAAAGCCTGCTCCCAACTCGATCATGGGCGCAATCTTTCCCCTGGTCTTTACCGTTCCCTCGTATGGCTTCAAAATACCGGTGATGGTCTTTAACAGAGTGGACTTTCCAGATCCGTTGGTTCCAATGAGCCCCCAGGCCTCCCCTGGCTTAACATGAAGGCTTACATCCTTCAGGGCAAAAAACTCCTGAAACATCAGCTCATGCTTGGCCAGCTTGATGGCATATTCCTTCAGATTGTTTACTTTCTGATTTGCCAGATTAAAACGTATGGAAACGTGATCTACATCAATAATATTTTTTTCCATTTTTTCACTCCTAAGATTAAGGTGTTAAAAGATGCCGGACAAATTGCCTCGTACCTTGCATTTCTACAATTTGGCATCCTCTTTAATGTATGGGAATACCCAATATCTCTAAATATATAGAATAAACTTATCCTTGCTTCTCTGGAAAGACCATACTCCGATAATCAGCATCGCAATGGCAATGATCCAGCCTCCCCAAAAAATTCTGGGGCCCGGCATCCGCCCGTACAGCACCATATCCCGGAACTGAGCCACATAATAGTACATGGGATTGGCTGCCTTAATCAGCACCTGAATGGCATCCGGCAGCTGCTCAATGGGATAGAAAATGGGAGTCAGATACATCCAGGCTGTAGTAACTGCCTGATAGATGTAGCGGATATCCCGAAAAAATACATGAAGCTGGGCCAGCAAAAATCCCAGTCCGCAGCAGAAAATGTACATCTGCAAGATCACCAGGGGCGTTAAAAGAAGCTGCCAGTGGAAGGTGGCTCCTGTCACAAGCATTACGATAAACAATGCTCCCAGGGAAAAGACAAAATCTACCATACAGCTGGTTACCTTTGCAATGGTAAAGATATACTTTGGAATATAAGTCTTTTTCAAAAGTGCGCTGTTGCCTGTGACAGAGCGCATTCCTCCGTTGGTGCTGCTGGTGAGAAAGTCAAACAGCATCCGGCCAGTCAGCAGATATACCGGGTAATTCTCAATATTTCTCTGGAACATCGCCGAAAACACCACGGTCATTACGATCATGATCAGCAAAGGATTTAAAATGCTCCACACATAGCCCAAAAAACTTCTTCTGTATTTCAGTTTGATATCTCTGCTTACCAATTCCTTAATCAGATCCTTATACTGGATCAGCATTTTTATCCGATATTGAAATGCACTCATGAATGCTCCTCCTCTGTCAATGCAAGGCAGTCCACCAAAATCACCGGGCGCAAAGAAAATCTGGCCTCAGCCACTGGGTATCCATGCTCCATTACCTGGCCGGAAGCAGAGACGAAAACCGCCGTATCCGGTTTGTCTCCTGCATCTTTCAGCCAATAGTCAACCCCCTTCAGCCCGCTTAACACCTTTTTGTATTGCTGTATTTCAGAAACAGAAAGGATTGACACATAATCTCCGCTGCTTGCCGTACCGTTTTCTGGTTCTTTGGAAGCAGCCACCTCCTGAAACGCTCCATTTTCCCCTATCGGCAACAGCGCTTGGCGATCTTCCGGTGCGAATTCCGTCTCCAGCACTTCTTTGTTCAGCCAGGAGCGAAGACTGCTGTTCTCCCAGTCCACAGCCTCCTGGGATTCATGGTAAGACGCCTGATAAAAGGGACCGTTTCCCTTTACATCCTGCAAAATCAGATACAACTGATCCTCTTTCCGCTCCAGCACCTTCCAGGTATAGGCTCCAAATACCACACTGTCCCCTGCTTTGGCCTTTTGCAAAGCGGAAAGTTCCTCTGTTTCTTGACGGCGCACCTGTTCCTCCCTGGAGACTCTGGCCCGCTCCTGACTGTCAAGAAAATCCCCCAACCCCTCAAAGATCGGCTCTGACTTCTCATAGTAGCCCATGGAGCTGTAAAACACACCCATCATATAGCGATAAAATCCTGTTGTATAGCCTGCCACCAAAAGCCCTGCGCAAAGCAGTATCACCATACTGATGCCAAGAACCTTTCCCTTGACTTTTTTATCAAAAGCTGCGCTCTGCTCCAGACATTCCTGCCGCCAACGAGCCGCATCTTTGTAAGAACCCAGCTCCTCAAACTGTTGGGCCGCTTTTTCCAGCTCCTGCTGCGTCGCTGCTTTTTCTTTGGCCGCTTTTGCCTTCCGGTACTGCTCCTCCCTGGCCTCTGCCTCCGTTTTCTCTGCCAGATCCCGGCACTTTTGAGCCAGCTCCTTAGAATCCAAATAAGCCCCCACCTCGTCAAACATGGCAGCGGCTGTCCTGTAATTTTCTATCTTATATGCGTACTGAACGATCAGCTGATCCGCATTCATTTTCTTTACTGCTTTTTTATACAGCACTTCCTGGGATTCACATACCAGAACATTGGCTGAATTTTTATTGTCTGCCATCCTTCCTGTCCCTTCTTTTTGTAAAATCATTGCTGTTTACGTTCCTGCTCACAGCCTATCTTCTGCTGCTTCCTTCCCCTCCAGCACCATCCGGTACACTTCCCTCTTTCCGATGCCCCGGTCTTTGGCAACGGCCTTCATGGCATCCTTCTGGCTCATCCCCTGATTTTCGTACAGAGCCATGTGCTCTGCGATATCCATGGTCTCCCAGGCCTGCCAGGCCTCCTGCTTCATGGCAAGCCGGTCTCTGCCCTCCATCACGATCACACACTCACCCTTTGGCTCCTGAGTCTCATAATGGGAGATGGCCTCTGAAAGGGTGGTGGCAAATGCTGTCTCATGGCGTTTTGTCAGTTCCCGGCATAACGTGATTCGCCGCTCTCCCAGCGTCTCCTCCAGCTCCTTCAAGGTCTTCACCAGACGATGAGGTGCTTCATAGAGGATCACTGTCCGAGTCTCTGTCTTTAGTTCTTCCAAAATTTCCTGGCGTTCTTTTTTATCTGACGGCAAAAATGCCTCAAAACAAAACCGCCTGGTGGGAAGTCCGGATAAGGTCAGCGCCGTAACGCAGGCGCAGGCTCCCGGAAGGGAGGTCACCTCAATTCCGGCTTCATAAGAAAGCCTCACCAGATCCTCACCGGGATCCGAGATCCCCGGTGTGCCCGCATCGGTGATCAAAGCTATATTTTTTCCCTGTTTCATCTGCCGGATCAGATCGTGCGCTTTTTCTATTTTATTGTACTCATGATAACTGGTCATAGGCGTCCGGATCTCAAAATGATTCAGCAGCTTTATGCTGTTGCGGGTATCTTCCGCCGCGATCAGATCCACTTCCCTCAAGGTTTTCACAGCCCGAAAGGTCATATCTTCCAGGTTTCCTATTGGGGTGGCACACAAATATAATTTCCCCTGCATCTTCTTTCTCCTGCATTTATTTTTCAGGCCGCAGATTTATCTCTTTGGCGGTATCCTGCATCTCATACAGCCTTCGGACTTCTTCTGTATACACCCCAGGGCGCTCATAGACGATCAAAGGCGGCTCCACGCTGACTCTGGGCTTTCCCCCTTTGAGCGCTTCTATCAAAATCATGTTTGGCTCTTTGTCCACAAAGGGATATACCAGCCGAATCCGTTTTGGCTCCAGCTTATACTGGCTGAACACCCGGATAATCTCCGCCATTCGGAAGGGACGATGCACCATATAAAATCTGCCCTGCGGTTTCAGGGCTCTGGCTCCCTGGCTGATCACGTCCTCCAGAGTACACAAAATCTCATGGCGGGCCGCCGCCTTATCCAAATCCGGATTCACCAGTCCATGCTTTGCCGTCATATAGGGCGGATTAGATGTCACCACATCAAAAGAAGCCGCCGGAAAAATTCGGTCGGTCTCCCTGATATCTCCCTGAATGATAGAGATCTTATGCCCCAGATGATTATAAGCTACGCTGCGCCTTGCCATATCTGCGCTGGCGGCGCAAATCTCCAGCCCCGCAAAAGAACGGCCCCTGCTTTTTGCTTCCAGCAAAATGGGAATCACTCCGGTTCCGGTGCCAAGATCCAGCACCTGTTCTCCCTCCTTCACCCTGGCAAAGGCAGATAGCAATACCGCATCCATACCGAAGCAGAAGAGCTTTTCATTCTGAATGATCTTATAGCCATTTCTCTGAAGGTCATCCAGCCGCTCACCAGGTAAAAGCAGTCCATCCTGCTGCATCATATCTGATCATCCTCCAGCCGGGAACGGCTCTCCTTCTGCTCCAGAGCTTCCAGCTCCTGAAGTTCCCTCTCTTCCTGATCCTGAATACTATTTTTGGAAGCCCGTTTTCTGCGCTCCCTAAATTCCCGATTCTGGCGAGAATTCTCCCTCTCCTCCCGGTTCTGGCGGGCATTCTCTCGGTCTTCACGGCCCTGGAAGGAATTTTCTCTCGCCTCACGGCTCTGGCGGGCATTCTCTCGGTCTTCACGGCTCTGACGAGCGTTTTCTTTCTCTTCCCGGTCTTTTCCGGAACCCTTCTCCGAATTGCTCCGGTTAGAATTTCCATTATTGGAATTGCTGTTTTTTTCTTTTTTCCGTCTTGGTTTGAACTTCAGATCCTTTACATCATACTCCTGAAGCTCCTTCTCATCATCCACATCCACCAGAACCTTCACCTTCTGGCGCAGCACGTTCACACTGGCCACCTCTCCCTGAAGTCCGGTAATGGTTGTGACGGTATCTCCGATCCCCGGCAGCTTGCTGTGAAGATACTCATACGTCTCCTCCTCATTTTTCAGGCAGCACATTAAGCGTCCGCAAACCCCGGAAATCTTGGTGGGATTCAGGGAAAGATTCTGTTCCTTTGCCATCTTAATAGATACAGGGGCAAACTCAGAGAGAAAGGTGCTGCAGCAAAGCGGCCGTCCGCAGATTCCCACGCCCCCCAAAATCTTGGTCTCATCTCGGACACCGATCTGACGCAGCTCAATCCTGGTGCGGAATACTGCCGCCAGATCCTTTACCAACTCTCTAAAATCAATACGGCCGTCCGCCGTAAAATAAAACAACACTTTGTTATTGTCAAAGGTATACTCTGCGTCAATGAGCTTCATATCCAAATTGTGCTTGCGGATCTTCTCCTTGCAGATGGCCATAGCCTCCCGCTCCTTCTCCCGATTCCGCTTTGCCCTGGCATCATCTTCTGCATTAGCCACCCGAATCACTGGTTTTAAGGGCTGAACCACCTTATGGTCTGCCACCTCCTGCACTTTCCCGGAAACTGTGGCGTACTCAATGCCCCGGGCAGTCTCTACGATCACATGATCCCCGGGCTTGATCTTATAATCCTTTGGGTCAAAATAATAGACTTTTCCGGCATTCCGGAAACGCACTCCAACTATCTTTACCATCTGTCTCTATCTCCAGTCATCCTTTTTTGTAACGCTAATTTTCTTTCATTGTCAAAAACAGCAGCTCTATGGTAAGCTCAAAGTTTACATTGGCATTGAGCCTGGTCTTAGCTGTCTCTAAGGCCTGCTGTATCAGCTCCAGCCCTTCATAGGAACTGATGCTGGCATTCTGACGGATATTTTTTAACTGATCTTTAAACACAAGGCCCTCTATATCTCTGGTCGCCTTAAAATACAGCACATCCCGGTACCATACTGCCAGAATGTCCAGATAATCCTGCACCTCGATCTTATAGGGAACCACTCCCTTCACCGCAGCAATCACCTCGTTAAGATCCATATCTTTTACATGGGCCGCCAGATGCAGGGCTGCCGCCTTAATCGCATTAAAATTTTCTGACACAGCCAGCATAGCTGCTTTCCCAATATTTCCCTGGGCAAAAGCCACACAGATATCAGCCTGGTAATCCGGAATCTCCAGTTTCTCCATCAGATACCGTTTTACTTTCTCATCCGGCACCGGCTTTACATTCAGAAGCACACAGCGGGAGCGAATGGTGTCCAACAACACAGATGCGTTCCTGGTAAGCAAAAGGATCACCCCATAAGCAGGAGGCTCCTCCAGCGTTTTTAACAGGGCATTCTGCGCCTGAAGAGTCATCTTCTCCGCTTCTGCCACAATATAAATTTTATATTTTCCATTGTATGGCTTGATCTGGATATCATTTACAAGCTGATCCCGGATCTCATCCACCCCGATACTGTTTGGCTTTTCATGAGTCACATAGATAATATCCGGATGATTGCGGCTGATTGCCTGATGGCAGGAATGACAGGTGCCGCAGCCCTCCACCCCTCCAGCCTCGCACTGAAGAGCCATAGCAAAGGCATCTGCCATCATCCGTTTCCCGGAGCCGGCTTCCCCCTGAAATAAATATGCGTGACTCACCTTATCTGACTGAATCGCATGCTCCAAATGCGAAATCATCTGCTCATGTCCAATTATACTGTTAAATCCTGACATTTACGTCACCTCCCAGAGGGATCTTACCGCCGTATCCACTGTGCCTGTAACATCCGTATTTTTATTTCCGCCAGCATTCGCCAAATAGCAGCCGCACTTATGCTGCTATTTGACGAATGCTGCCCGGATCAAAGCCTCTCACAAAAACACACAATAATTCACAATAAGAATACCATATTTGCATTATAAAGTAAACTATATCCGAAAGAAACCCCCGCTTCCCGGCCCTTTCCCTCTTCCGGGATTCTGTTTTTCCGCCGCAGTTCTGATCCCATCCCTGGTCCGGCTGCCTCATCACCTGCAGCATCTCTGTGCGGGGGCAACGCCTCTTGGTACAGCTACGCTTCTTTCTGGGAAAGGATGTATGCCGCCGCCGCCTCCATGCACTGCTGCCGGTCCCCATTATTGGAGAAACGATGTCCGATTCCCGCAGCTTCCAGCTTCTGATCTGAAAAATCTTTCTGATCTGCCAAAAATCTGCGACACAGCTCCTCATACTTTGGCACAGTCTGCTTTTTCTCCCGTTTCAAAGCACGCTCCAGTCTTTCCCCATCCTCCACCTCTATGTAAATGGGAATCACCCGGTTCTTTCCATAATATTCCACCATTCTCCCATAAGAAACCAGGGTGCCGATGGCCAGATAATCCTGCTTCTCCAGATCCATGGTCTCATCATCCACAGTAAAATATTTCCAAATTCCATGAATGGTATCGTATTCCCGCAGTTCAATCACTCTGCCTTTATCCAAAAACTCCTGCAGCTTTTCTTCCCCCACAAAGTGATATTCCACTCCTTCCGTCTCCTTTGCCCGAATGGGCCTGGTGGTATAGGGGATCAGCCGGTTAAGCCCCAGCTCTTTGCGCTCAAGAAGCTCCTGATAAATAGTATCCTTACCAGTAGCGCTTTTTCCCATAATATAAAATATTTTTCCCATATCGTCCGTTCCTATTCGTTCTCCTTCCCCTGGCAGCTTCGCCGGACTCTGGTCTGAGTTCTCAGCTCTCAAAATAAACGGAATGTCCTTTTCATTCATTTGCAGCCACCCAGATCTTCTCCATCTTAGGATCCTCCAGCCCCTGAAGATACCAGTCCATGTCTCTGTACTGAAGAACCTTCTCCAGCAGTTCCCGGCTGATTCTCTCTCCGGGTACTGCCAGCGGCACGCCCGGCGGATACAGATACAGATATTCCCCACAGATGCTTCCCTCGGAATCTTCCAGGGCAACCTGTCTCTTGGGACTTTGATCTGCCTCCCAGATCGTCATAACCGCCTCATTGTTCAGAACAAAGGAAGTCCCCGGCCCCTCCAGTCCGCCGGATTGCTCCGCCATTTCGTCCAACGCTTTGCCGCCAGATGCCTCCGTATCCTTTCTGAATCCTTCACCCGGTGCAAACGCAGCGTGACACCGCTCTCCCTTCGCCTGGTATGTTCCGCTCCCAAGACGGCTGTCCAGATCCAAAATCCCGTCTCCCAGACGACGAAATCCCTCCGGGCTGTCTCCCACAGAAGCCAGTGCCAGCGCGTAGTCCCTTGTCTCCATCTCCAACTCCAGATGGTATTCCTGCCGCAAAAAGCGGCCAATATCCCTGCCGGTAAGGCCTTTCTTCCTTCCGCAGATCAGGATCTTAGAGGGATCCTGATTCTTAAGAAGGCAAAGATGCCGCAGCCCTTTCATGCGACCGTAAAAATCTATAAGTTCTCTGGCAAATGTATCAAAAAGAGCGGTTCCCCGCTCCTTAAGCAGCCCTACACAACGGTCAATACTTGCCATCAAAACATAGCTGGGACTGCTGCTCTGGTAGACGCCCAACATCTGACACAGCCGTCTGCGGTCCACCAACGAACCGTTTACGTGCAGCAGCGCTGTCTGGGTCAGGGAGGGCAGCGTCTTATGAACGCTCTGGATCACCAGATCCGCCCCTAAAGCTACCGCAGAGGGCGGAAAAATAGGATGCATACCAAAATGGGCTCCGTGAGCCTCATCCACAATTACCGGAAGCCCGAAATTGTGAGCCGCCTCCAAAATCCCTTTTACATCCGGAAGAATCCCCTCATAAATAGGCGCTGTCAGATACACTGCCTGTATCTGAGGTTCCCTTGACAGAATACGCTCTGTCTCTTCCCTTCCCTCTCCCGGGTACAGATACACCGCCTCCAGCCGGTTTAAAAACAGACCGTGATAGGCTGCCTTATGGCTGTTCCTGGTCATAAGAAGCTTTCCCTTTGGCGCGCAGGCTCCTATGGCGCTCAGGATGCCGGACGTACTTCCATTTACCAGAAAATGGGTCTCCTCCGCCCCAAAAAGGTCCGCCGCCCTTTGCTGGGCCTTTAACAGAATCCCCTCCGCATGGTGAAGATTATCAAAACCTTCAATCTCCGTAATGTCAAAAGAAAAGGGGTCTGCAAACCCTCCCAAACGCCGCTTATGTCCCGGCATGTGAAAGGGATAAACCTCCGTCTTGCTGTATCTGATCAATTCTTCATATAAACTCTGTTCCATGTCCGCTCTCCAGTCCGATCCTCCCTGCCTCTTTTGCGCTTTCTCCAAACCTCATATTCTCCATGAAAACCGTTCTGCCCCCGCTCTGATATCTGCATACAAAAAACAGCATCCTCTGTCCCTGACGTCCTCTACATCCCAAACAGACCTTTTACCAGAAACCAGAGTATCGGCATCAGCAGAGCCGGAAGCATATTCAGAGTTTTGCAATCCTTGATCTTCAGGATGGAAAGCCCTGAGCTGGCGATGAGGATGCCTCCCACAACGGAAATCTCCGTCAGCAGCTCCGGCGTAAGAAAATCGGCCAGAAATCCGGCACACAAAAAAATGCTTCCCTGCCAGCAAAACAGCACTCCCGCCGCAATGGCGATCCCGATTCCGTATGCGGAAGCAAGCACCATAGAAGTCACAAAATCCAGTGTGGCATTAGTAAAAAGATAGGTATTGTCCCCATTCACAGCGCTCTCAATGGGACCAAGAATAGACAAGGTACCGATACAAAACAGGAGCACTGCAGTGGAAAGTCCCTGCCCCAGTCCTTTGCCTGAGACTCTGGATATCAGTTTCTGAAATTTTCCGTCCAGATCCAGAATGGTTCCCAGAAGACTCCCTGCTGCCAGGCTGATGATAAACAACACCGGATATCGGCTGTTCGGCATATTCTGAGTCACTGCGTTGATGCCAAGGGCTGTGGCCGCCAATCCCATGGCATGAAAAAGCGTTTCCTGATATTGAGGCTTGATTCCCTTTTTCACCTGACTGCCGATCAAACTTCCCGCTAAAATAGTTCCTGTATTTACAATCGTTCCCAACATGCTCTTCTCCCCCGGTTCTTTTGTATACTTCAGCAGGCATGAAGTCCCGAACTGCCCCTTCCGGTCTCCATCCCTGCTGCCTGTACGCAGAAGAACGCTTTCTGCTGTTTTTTGTTTTCTCTCACTGTGAGGACTGCCGCAAGCGCTGCCAATCCTTCCCAAAAGCTTCCTGCCTCTTTCTCTGACAGTCCCAAAGCCTCCAGGCCCAGCGTCCTGTCAAAGGCTTTCCGGCTCTATTTCTAACCCGAGATTCCTTTCTGAAGCACCGGCCATATTGAGGCCTTCTCAGAGCCAAGCACCCAGGCTGCGATTCCTCCCAGATCATAGGTTCCCACCAATCCGGCTTTCAGCGCCAAAGATTCCTCATCCTCAATCCAGATCTCACAAAGGGTACCGTCCTCTGCAACCCAGGCGGTGTAATACTGGGAAGTCTCCTCATTCCATTCCGGCGTAAGGCCGTAGGTTTTCAGTGTCTTGTCCACACTCTCCATACTCAGTGCCTCGCTGGTCACTGTGGTGGTTCCGTCCTCGTTATATACCGTATACCAGATTCTGGTGTAAAAAGGCACTCCGCTGATGATCTTCTCTGCCGGAACCGCCTTGAGGGTCTCTGTGATACCGTTCTCTTCAAAACTTAAAGAGGCCACGCTGCCGGCAGTCTCAGAACCTGCATAGTGTTCATCATATCCCATGACGATCACATAATCCGCCACGGTCCCCAGTTCCTTCCGGTTAAAATGCTGATTAAAATCCATGGGCACAGGCACATCCACAGAAAGCACCAGATTATTTTTCCGGCAGGCAATGGACAGCTCCCGCACAAACTGCACATAGCTGTAGCCGCACTCCTCCTTAATATACTCAAAATCCAGATTGATCCCCTCTATATCCAGCCTCTTAGCTTCACTGACCAGCGTATCCGCCATTCTCCGCCTGGCTGCGGTGGACGCAAGAAGGGTCGTGGTATCTACCTCCGGGCTGAAATTGTTGATCAGCCCCCAGACCTCCAGACCTGCCTCATGAGCAGTCTTTACGTATTCCACATCCCCGAAAGAACTGATGGCGCCCTCATTGTCCAACACGGAAAACCAGGTGGGGGAGATCACATTCACTCCGGTCATGTCTGCGATATCCTCGCTCAGATACTGATTGGCCTCCTCATAGTCGATCTGATGCCACACCAGATTAATCTTTTCTTCCCGGGTCAGGCTGGTGTACTCCACCTCCTGAAATTCTCTGGTCACCTCTGTCTCCTGGATCTCTCCGACTCCGCGTTTTGACACATAGCCCACATAGCCGTCCGGCGTCACCACCTCCAGCCAGTTCTCAAACTCCTCCAACACCTGTACGCTATCTCCGGCCTGAAGCTCTGTCAGAATAGGGCTTTTGATACCACCCTGATATCGAACAGGTACTGTCTTTCTGGCTGTCGCCCTTCTCTGAGTTCCCCACTGATATCGCAGAAGGCCATGGTAAATCCCCTCTTCCTCTGTCAAAGACCACTCCAGGTTCGTAAAAAGCTGAAGAAAATCTGCTGACAGATACAAAGTTCCATCCCTGCGGATCACAATCGGCCGCTCATACTCCCGGCTTTCTCCGTCAACGGTATAAGCAGCGCTGTCCACTGGAATATCATACGTCTCCAGGGCAGTGGTAAAGATCATCTGCCCGTTTGGCTCATCCCAGTAAAACCTGGAATTGATCTCATCCCGAACCAGCTCATAATTCAGATACAGCCCCTGATCCTCCAAAAGTCCCTTCTGCTCCGCCAGATGATCCTGAAGCACCAGCACTACCTGATTTTCTTCGACTGCTCCAAAATACGCTTCTGGAGTCATCCGTTCCTTTGTTGGCATATACCGCTGTATCAAAAAAACGGCCGCTGCGGCCAGTATCACCACCAACGCCAAAAAAACAGGGCCTGCCGCATTTCCTCTGCGTTTGCTTCTTTTGTTTTCCTGCATATTTTACCTCCCGGGCACAAGCTATTCCCTGGTAAGTATAGCAGTAAAAACAGGTTTCGTCAGCAATTTCATAAAAGATTCATAAAAGATTCATTTTTTCTGCATCCGGGGAAATCCTGCTGCCAGAAGATCTTTTATTTTTCTTTTATTCTGATAAAATTAATTCCTCTGATATGGTCTTTTTCATCGCTGACAAACTCCCGCATATAGGTGGCATTTTCCCTCAGGCATGCGGAAACGATCTTTCCGGGTCTGGCAGGACGGCCATTTAAATAAAAGCGGCATCCTCTCTTTTCATACTGAGCCAGTTCGCCAAAAAGCGCTTTCCCCTCCTGATCCTGTTCATCATTTCTCCTCATCTTTGTTTCCCCTGATTCCCAGCCCTGCGAAAGGCGCCTGTCTGTGATATATTATTTCCTGCAACACCGGGCAGAGCGGGAAATTTTCTAAAAAATTTAGATTTTTCACATTGCGAAAAGATGCGTTTTGTGGTATTATTTATCAACTTTAGGGGCAGATAATGACTCTCACTGATTTCTTGAATAGCTGCGGGAACATCCGCAAATAGATTTCATAGACATGAAATGAGCATTCAGATAAGAACTTTATAATCCTCCTTTCTTTTGTAAAATGGCACACATCCTTTCACAGTTCTATTATATACAATATGTGCCTATTTTGCAAGGATTTTTTATCCACTTTACATCTTTTGTAATTTTGGATATAATCTTATAAAAGAAAGTATGTTATCATTGCTCTCAGTTGAATAGATTGGATGTGATGTTATGAAAATTGAGAAAATAAATGAAAATCAGATTCGCTGCACGCTCACCAAAGAAGATCTGATTGACCGGAAGATCCGCCTCAGCGAACTGGCTTACGGTTCGGAAAAAGCAAAAAACCTTTTTCGTGATATGATGCAGCAGGCTGCTGATGATTTTGGCTTTGAAGCCAACAATATTCCACTTATGATAGAAGCAATTCCCGTCTCTTCGGATTCCATCATCCTGATCATTACCAAGGTGGAGGATCCGGAGGAACTGGATACTCGTTTCTCCAGATTTACAGGAGAAGAAGAGCGTTCCGAATCAGACCGGACTTCTTCCGGCCTTGCAGAAGCGCTCACCGGAGCGGACGACATTCTGGATCTGATTCAGAAGATCCATCAGGCCAAGCAGCTGGCCGCCAAAGCCGCTCTTCCTGAAACAGAGACAGAGGCAGAAAAAGCCCCCGAGGATCCCTTAGAATCCCCGGAAGCTTCTGAAGAGATCTTCCATCTCACCCGCTTCTATCTGTTCCGGGATCTGGAGACAGTGATCCGGGCTTCCCGGGTACTCTCTCCCAGTTACGCCGGGCCCAACGCCCTGTTTAAAAACCCGGAAGATCAGAATTATTACCTGCTTTTAAAAAAGGCAGACACAGATCCCGGTCAGTTTAACAAAATCTGCAACGTACTGTCTGAATATGCCTTGCAGGTAAGCTATACCCCGGGCATGGAAGAATATTTTACGGAGCATATGGAAGTAATCATTCCGGATGCTGCTATCCAGAAACTGCGCAATATTTGACCCACAACATCTAAAGAGATGCTGCAAAATATAAATTCCTGTGGATTTTCGGTGTGTTTTTCTCCGAAACGATACCGCCGGAGGTATTTTGCAGCATCTCCTCTTTTTTCAGCAGTAAAACAGACTGTCCCGGAATCGAGAGAGGATGTATTTCTCATCCCTCTTCGCTTTCCCGAGACAGCCTGATTATACTTTGCTGCTTTTTCAGTTTGCTATTTTCGTTTATTTGTTCTGCTTCTCCATCTCGCTTGCAAATGCATTCATTCTGGCCAGCAGCAGTTCCGGCTCGATTCCGTGAACCAGAGCAGCCTCTTCCAATGTCTCTCCCTGGGAAGAGGGGCAGCCGATGCAGTGCATTCCGCTCGCCATCAGAACGTTTATCATATTCGGATCCATACGGATAACCTCTCCGATGGTCATATCCTTGTTAAACTTTTCAGCCATTTTGGATTACCTCCTTCATCTAAAGATGGGGATATTATAATACTTTTCCAAAATCTTGTCCAGCACCCGCCATGAATTTCCTGCCGGATCAAAAGCCCCCGGCTACAGTTCTTCCTCTCTTGTATGCCTGCGGATATACTGTGCCACCAACTCCGGCATTTCCAACGCGCCCCTCCAGATCACCGGACAAGCGGCCAAAGCTTCATAACCTCCCGTTCCCGTGGCCCTGTAGTTGTTGGTAACCAGCTGATACTTCCGGTCTCCTAATGGGGAACCGTCCGGCAGCGTCAGCTTAATCAGCCTTTGCCCCACCGGCCTGGTAAAATCAAATTCATAAACAAGACCTGCATAGAAATCAAAATTGTAGTGTTCTACCTTGGGTTTTAGAAATTCCTCTGAGATCTCCGGTTTTCCATTCTTTATTGTGATATAAGCACCGCACCGCTCCAGCGCGGTCCGGACTGCCTGTTCGTCCACCTCCAGCACCACCAGCGTGTTGGCAAACAGATAAGCCCCGCAGATTTCCCGCATGGACACCTGCCGTTTCAGTCCTGCCGGCTGATTTCCCAGACTGGTACAGGAAAAGTCTGCTCCTGTGTGTTCCAGCTGCACTGCATTAAACAGATCCGCCAGGCGGCTGCCATAGAGCGCTGCCGCAAGTTTCTCCTCCGGCAAAATCTCCTCCTTAAGACAGCCCACCGGTTCATCCAGCCACCGCTGTGTATCCCGTTCCAGAGGAAGAAGACTGTGATAAGGCTCCTCCTTATGCCAGTCTCCCACTTTAACGGCCCGGGAGGTGATCCGAAGGATCTCGGGTTCCTGTCTTTTCAAAGTACCTGTTTCCTTCAGGGTCGCTTCTGTCTTTTTACTTTCCCCTTCTTCAGACAGTTCCTCCCATTCCGGCATCTCCACCAGAGCCTCCAGCTGCATATAGTGGGTCCCGTTGGCCGGAGGCTGAAGGGCATAGGTGCCGGACAGCTTCACCCCTTCCACCAGGATATGCTGGTGACCAGTCAAAAGGATATCAAAGCCCAGCTTTTCTGCTATCTCACAGGCCACATTCTCCCTGGTATCGGACAGACGTTTTCCAGTAACCAGATCCTCCTCGAAACCTCCGTGGTAAATGCAGACTGTCACATCACACTGGTCTTTTAAAGCCTCATACTCCTGCTTCGCTGTCTCAAAGGCATCCATCACCCGCAGCTCCTCCAGGTTCCTGGGCTGTTCCCAGATCATCACATAATCTGTGACGATTCCGGTAATCCCTACCCGCAGGCCGTTTCCCAGAACGTGAACCAGATGTTTCTTCACCTTCAGTTCTCCTCTTAGATCCTCCAGGTTTGCGCACAGGCATTGGCCTTTCATACTGTCTATATAGCTTTTTAAAACCTCATATCCGAAATTAAAATCATGGTTTCCCAGAGTGTAATAATCACAGCCCAGGCTGTTGAACGCCTCCCCAAGAGGGTGAGAAGAATACTTGCCGCTGTGGGCAATATAATATTGGGAAAGAGGGGTTCCCTGCAGGGAATCTCCCCCATCCAGGATCAGCGTGTGATCTGTCTTTTTGATCTGCCCTCCCATATTCAAAAGCCCGGAGGCTTCTTCTTTATTTTCCGGGTAATTTACCGGAAACACATGACCGTGAATATCAGAGGTAAAAATAAGTTCCAATTCCTTTTTCATCTTTTCATCCTTCCAGCCGCCGTCATTCTCCTGATACAGACGCCTTCCTCTCTCCCAGTCTAACCTCTTGCCAATTTTACCCGGATCTTGGTGGATATCCATTCCACAATCAGCACCAACACAATCAGGCCTGCTAAAATGGCTCCGGCCTCATTCCAGCGGTAGGCATTCATAGCAAAGATCAGAGGCGCTCCGATACCGCCTGCTCCCACCAGTCCCAGCACCGTGGCATCCCTTAAGTTAATGTCAAAACGGTAAATGGCTGTGGAGGCAAAATTTGGCATCAGCTGGGGCAAAATTCCGTAGCGAATCTTCTGCCATGTGGTGCAGCCTGCTGCATCCAGAGACTCCAGCACCTTGGTATCCAGATCCTCTATGGCTTCGATATACATTTTGCTTACCATGCCCACAGAACATAAGGACATGGTAAGCAGTCCGGTAAAGGCTCCGGGCCCGGTGACCCGGATAAACATCAGACCGTACACAAAGGCCGGAATGGTGCGCACTGCCATAATAATGGTTCTTCCCACAAAAGCCACCGGCTTTGGCGTCAAATTGGAAGCTGACAAAAAAGCCAGAGGAATGGAAATGATCGCGCCTACAATGGTTCCCAGAAAAGCAATACAGATGGTTTCCAGCAAAAGATAGGGAACGCCCTTGGTGGTCAGGTTAAATAACAATTTTGTATCCGGATGAAAAATTCCGGACAAAATATTCATGGCGATCTTGCCGCCGTTCTGCGTGGTTCCGCTGGTCTCGATGCCCGAAGCGCTCCAGATCAGTAAAAATACCACCACCAGCGCCACGGACAGCTCAAATAGCCAGCGTTTCGGACGATTTTCATACGCCTGTTCAATTCTTTTCTTCATCCCCTACCTCCTATACCAGCCGCTTGCGAGCTGCACGGCTGATGGTTTCAATGATAAATACTGTGACAAACAGGGCGATGAGAATCATTCCCACACTGGGATATTCTCTCCAGCCGATCTTTTCGTTTAAGATCAATCCCAGGCCTCCTGCCCCCACATAGCCTAAGATGGCGGCATACCGCACGTTTCCCTCAAAGCAGAACAGGCCGTTGGACAGATAGGAGGGAAGTACCTGAGGCACGATAGCGCTGACGAAAGCTCTCACCTTGGTAGCTCCCATAGCTTCCATTGCCTCAAAGGCCCCCATATCCACTGTCTCAATCTCCTCATAGAGAATCTTCCCCATATAGGCAAAGGTAAATACTGCGATGGCAATGGTTCCAGCCAGAGTACCCAGTCCAAAAATATAAGTAGCAATCAGAGCAGCTACCAAAGTCGGCAGAGTGCGGACGATACTGAGAAACAGCCGCATCACCGTCACCACCACATTATTTTTAATCACATTGGTAGAAGCCAGCATCGCAAAGGGTACTACCAGAATCGCTCCTGCCACAGAACCCAGCAGGGACATTTGAATTGTGTCAAACAAGGGCCCCCAGACCTTTGGCATATAGCTCCAGTTGGGAGCAGAAAACATCTGGCCCAAAATTACGAAAAATTCATTTATTCTGCTTACCAGAGTATGCATATTAAATCCCGTTACCTTTACAGAAAGGGCCGTCAGCGCCGCCAGTATCAAGATCACCAGCGGCATTCTGGTACGCTTTTTCTGCACCGTTTTGCCGTTTGCCAGGGTAATGGTTTTCGGCGGAAAAAGTTTATCGTAAATACTCATGCCGTTTTCTCCTGACCTCCCTGATATATGGAATCCAACACCTTCTCATCTACCTGATCCACCGGCCCGTCATAGACCACCTCTCCTGCCCGGATTCCGATCACCCGATCCGCATACTGCAGCGCCAGGTCTACATGATGGATATTAATCAGCACGGTAATCTTCATCTCTTTGTTGATCCTGCGGAAATCATCCATCACCTGCTTGGCAGTCACCGGATCCAGAGCTGCCACCGGCTCGTCCGCCAGAATGATCTGAGGATTCTGCGCCAGCGTTCTGGCCAGGGCCACCCTCTGCTGCTGTCCGCCGGAAAGCTGGTCCGCCCGCACAAAAGCCTTGTCCAAAATTCCCACCTTGTCCAGGGCTTCTAATGCGGCCATCTTTTCCTCTTTCGTAAAAATCCCAAAGGCTGCTCTCCACCAGGGCAGATCCGGCACAAAAGCAGTCAGCACATTCTTAATCACCGTTGTTCTTGTAATCAGGTTAAAGGACTGGAAGATCATACCGATTCTTCTTCTGAAACGTCTCAGGGTCTTTCCCTGAAGAGTCATCACATCCGTTCCGTCCACGGTGAGCGTTCCCTCCGTCACGTCATGCATCCGGTTAATGGTGCGGATCAGGGTGGATTTTCCCGCTCCGGAAAGTCCGATAATAGCCACAAACTCTCCCTGATCTATGGTAAGATTCACATTTTTCAGTCCCACAAATCCATTGGGATATTTTTTTGTCACATTTTTAAACTCAATCATAGGATACCTCTATTATTTTCTATTTTGCAGCGGTTGGATGAGATCCATTTTGGGGCGTTCCCTCGGATTTTTTTGCAGCTTCCCTGCGAAAAATGTCTCTCCATACCAGAAAGGCCGCCGCAAAATGCTGTCCCTGTATTCCGGATCTCCATCCCGGTAACAGGCCGATTTTGCGGCGGCCCCTAAATGTCTGTTCTGTCAGATCTTCTTTTTATCGCTGTCTCTTAGGAAGCGCTGTTTAACTCCTGGATCATCTTCTGTGCTGCCCGCTCGGAGTCATAATCCTCAGCAGCAGCCTTCTGGTATCCATTGTGGCTGTAAATAGCAATTACTTCTTTTCCTTCTTCCGTATTTCCGATATTGATGAAAGCATCTGCCAGGGCTGCCTTAAATGCATCATCCATAATGGGAGAAGTCTTGCTTACACTGATGGTATCATTATAGATAGCCGGTGTCACTCCGATCACAGCCGTATCATCCCAGATACTGTTCTCCATAGCATACTCGCTGTTCCATTTCTCTACATAGTCTCTTCTGGCATCTGCGTAGGTACACAGCACATCAATCTGCCCGGAAGCCAGACGTGCAAATGCGCTGCCGTAAGAATCAGACTGCACTGCATGGGACAGCTGAGTGATGTTCTTATCAAAGTTCTCCTGCAACCACAGAGAGGGATAAATGTATCCTGCCGGTGAGGAGGAATTCATCACGCTCCAATTGGCGCTGTCAATATCTTCCCAGGTAAGCTCTTCCCCTGCATTTACCTTCTCTGCCAGTTCCTTTCCTTTCTCGGAAGGTCCTGCGATCATCAATGCGCGGTAGCTGGTTGCCTGTTTGTCAGAGGCCTCTGTGGGAGCTTGGTCATTCCAATCCTTTGCGCTGTCAGAATCAATGGAAAGTCCGTCTCTGGTAGCTGTAAGAAGCACATCGCAGCCGTCATCGTACAGCACATAGGTTCCTCCCGGAATCAGGCCCACATCTGCTGTTCCGGCAGAAAGAGCTTCGCCCACCGCCTCATAGCTGGTACCCACGGTAATATCTACCTCAGCCACGTCATAGCCTAATTTTGCCAGCTCGCTTGTGAGCATTTCCTTCAGAGGCTCTGTAGCTGTGATGATCTCTTCCGGCTCTCTGGACGGAACAAATGCAATGCTAAGTTTTTCGATCTGCTGGTTTCCTTCTGCCAGAGCAGGTACTGCTCCTGCTGCCAGTCCTGCACACATTGCTGCTGTCATCAGCATGGATACTGTTTTCTTCATGTTGTTTTCCTCCTGTTTTTTGCTTGTAAAATAGGTTTTTAAAGCTATATATTGAAGGGAAATCCCATTCAATCCTTTTTCTGTTCCGGAAACTTCCTGCCTCATCCTGCTTAAGCGGTATCACCGATCCGCAGATGGGTGGGCACCACTACTGTCACTGCCTGAGTCCGCTTCTGCCCAATACGTCCAAGAAGCATCTCCAGCGCATTTTCCCACACATAGTCCGGAAACATCTCAATGCAGGTGGCTGTGGGCCACTTGCTCTCCAGTGTCTGAATATCCTGATATACTATCACTGCCACATCCTTGGGGATCCGAAGCCCCAGTTCTCCAAACGCCTCCAAAGCTCCTTCCGCCACTTCATCGCTTCCCAGGAGTATGGCTTCCCCAAGCTCCTGATTGTTGTATGCCTCCATGGCCAGCTGGTATCCGCTCTCTCTGCTCAGCTCCCCCACATGAAAAAGCCTGGAATCATACCGAGCTCTCTCCTGCAGGATCTTTCTCAGTTCGTTTAACCGCTTTTCCCCGATCCGGATTCGCTCTCCCTGATACAGACCGCCAATATAGCCAACGGTTTCATATCTCTTGTAATCCAGCAGATACTTCACCATCTCTTCCTCGCCTCTGGTAAAATCCAACTGCACCTGGTCATGCTCATAATTGCGCTGGTTGGAGTTTATAAACACAATCGCAAAAGAGAGAGACTGCAAGAATTGGATCTCCTCGCAGGTGAACTCCCCGAAAGCAATGATCCCGTCCACCTCCTGCCTTGCCCCATAACTGAGACGCCGAAACGTTACCTCATACTGATCCGTCATCAGCTCCAACATAGACGAAAGAGAGGACAGACTCACATTTCCACGTCCCGGCCGGATAATCCGCCAGTCCGCCACCCCGATTACCAGCTTCTTTTTTTCTTTCTTACGAAGTCTGGGCGGAACATAATTTAACTGATGGGCTGCCTGAAAAATCTTCCGCTTTACCTCCGGTGTCACTGACAAGTTTTCATCCCTGTTCAGCACTCTGGACACGGTAGTTAAAGAAACACCGGCCAATCCGGCCACATCTTTTATGGTTGCCATAGGCCGCTCCTTTCCTACTAAGCTGCCGCTCTCACTCCGGGCACGAATCTAGCATCAGTGTACAAGAAACAATACGGTCAAAAAAGAGCTAATTTCGTTTCCTGTCTGT
>ENA-ORTM01000423-ORTM01000423.1-human-gut-metagenome-genome-assembly--contig:-NODE-423-length-52952-cov-3.538386_pt1 | contig 52952 bp, 48 predicted proteins | sample MGYA00241909_ERZ509182 | MGnify/ENA primary metagenome ERZ509182 (study PRJEB26280, sample SAMEA2338855) | human gut metagenome | biome: human gut; feature: human-associated habitat; material: faeces...
AAGTAATATTATAAAAATTTCAGATGTTTGTATCGCACAGATGTCAAAAAATTAGATGTAATATGAAGTAAGGAATATATCGGAAACTTAATTTCGAAGGAAAGAATACGAAGAAAATAGCAGAGATATTGTGACGAGAAAGCAGTATCAGACTATGGTACGTATCAGAGACCTTCCTTTACCGAGTGGAAGATATATTAAAATAGATATAGCAGGAAGCAGATCTCTTCGATATACATTATAAGAATAATAAAAAACTAAATACGTTTCTGACAAATGAATAATTAAAATACACATAAAAAGGACTATCGGGAGGTAGTCCTTTTTATGTGTGCGTTTGGGGTTGAATAGTTGGCAAAAGTAGATTTTTCGTTTTCCTATTTTTGGATGATTTCGATTTCCACCCCATTGGGATCCACGATCAGCATAGTGTCGCATCCTAATTTTTCCACAAAAGAAGGAGCCTTTCGCACGAAAACCTGATGATCCAGGCAGTCCTGATACACTTGTGCCAGATTGTCTGTCTCCAGACAGAAGTGACGGTAGGAACGTTGGGCAGTTTCAGTAATAGTTGCTTTTGAGACCGGTGTCAGATAGTCGATCAATTCCAGGCGGCATTCGGGGGTAAGCTGGTAGTAGGTGAGGGTATGATCTCCCATATGGATAAAACCTGCTTCTTCCAAGTTTAATACGTTTCTGTAAAAATTTTTTGATGCGTCTAAATTTTCTACATTGATAGTAATGTGGTTTAAAGCTAAAATTTTCAATTTATTAGTTTCCTCCTTTTTAATTTAATGCTGGGGAAATTATGACTTCTACATATTCCTGAAGAGAATCCACATCTTCCTGGCTGATACCGCTGTCTGTGATCAGTATATTGATTTCACTTAAATCGGCAATCTTTGCAAAAGTGACAGAATCAATTTTTGTGCTGTCACTCATAAGAATCCGGGTACAGGAAGCCTGAAGCACATTGCGGAAACTGACTGCACTGTCCAGATAAGGGGTCGTAATACCTCTTTGAATACTGAAACCATTGCAGGAAAAAAAGACCTTGTCAATATTAATGATATTCAGAAGTTCATTTTTTACGGGGGAATGAACGCTATGATAATGGTTGCGGAGGATACCAGCTAAAATAATAATAGTAAAATCAGTATTTTCTTCCAACCAGGTGGCAAAATGAATATCATTTAGGATGATAGTCAAGTTTTTTTTGCAGCTCAAAATTTTTATCAATTCAAACGTTGTGGTGCCGCTTAAAATAGCAATGGTATCACCGTCTTCAATAAGGTTTAGAGCAGCGGCAGCCATCTCCTGCTTCTGTTTTATCATTTTCGTTTCTTTTACTTTGGGGGGAAGCTCGTGGCTCATTTTAGTATTGCTGATGGCACCTCCATGAGTGCGTTTCAGCATTCCGGCATTTTCCAGATCTCGCAAATCATTGCGGATGGTGGAGGCAGAAACCCCGAAAAGGTCGCATAATTCCGGAACAACAATTTTTCCCTGAGAATTTAATAATTTCAGGATCTGATGTTTTCGCTCTTCGGCAAAAATAGTGGTGTTTGTTTGCTCGCTTTTTTCCGCCATGGTGTTCTCCTTATTTTTTACGTGCTTTATAATTGACAAATAGGTATTCCTTTGTTACTATTATATAACAGAAATCAATAATAATCAACAATAAATGAGAATAAAAAAGCAGCTGAGAGGTGAGAATAGGGATAATACAACGGAGCTTTCTTATGGTGTGAAAGACTTACAGTCAGAAAGGATCTTAATAGGAGAAGGATATGAAAAAGAATGCTTTGTATATTCAGTCCGGCGGACCTACATCGGTAATCAATACTTCTGCATATGGGGTGATTGCGGAGTGCAGGAAATACCGGGAGAAAATAGGAAAACTGTATGCAGCATCCCATGGAATCGTAGGGGTTATGGCTGGAAAGCTGTATGACTGTTCCGGATGGCAGGAGGAACAGTTGGAACTTTTAAAAAAGACTCCATCCATGGTTTTTGGATCCTGCCGTTATGAAGTGAGAGAGGATACCGAGTGCGACTACGAAAAAATTTTAGAGACATTAAAAAGATTTGGGATTTACTATATATTTATTAATGGTGGAAATGGTTCTGCCTTAGCAGGAAAGAGACTGTATCAGTATCTGAAGAGAAAGCAGTATGACTTTCGGTTGATTGTGATTCCGAAAACAGTGGACAATGACATTGCAGAAATTGATCATGCGCCGGGATTTCCTTCAGCAGCGAAACATGTGGTGGAAACTATTGCAGAACTGGTTCACGATATGCATACGTATGATACAGATTTGATTATGGTCAGCGAGGTGATGGGGCGTAATACAGGATTTTTGGCAGCGGCATCTATGGCTGCCTGTGAGACTGGATACGGACCGGATCTGATCTATGTGCCGGAAGTGATTTTTGATCCAGATAAGTTTGTGGAAGATGTAAGAGGTGTATTGGAGAAAAAAGGAAAATGTTTTGCAGTAGTTCCGGAAGGCGTGAAAACTTCAGATGGAAAGTACTTATTTGAAGCGACCAGCATAAATCTGGAGGAAGAGAATCCTTCCAAAAATATGGGAGGAATCACTCCTTATTTGAATGGGCTGCTTCGGAGGCATTTTTCTTGCAAAATTCGGTGTATTGATCTGGGGCTGATGCAGCGCTGTGCCATTCATGATGCGTCATTTGTGGATCAGAAAGAAGCAGAAGATTTGGGACGGAAAGCAGTCTGTATGGCTGTGGAGGGACATACCGGTGAGATGGTAACCTTGCGGCGAAAATCGGATTACCCCTATGAAACAGAGATGGTTGGAATTGATCTGGCAGAGGTGGCCGGGAAAGAAAGAAGCCTTGATCTGGCCTATGTCACAGAAGAACAAAATTTTGTCAGAAGAGAGTATTTAAACTATATTTTGCCTTTGATTGGTGAATTGCCCAGATATGCAGATCTGGAAAAAATTCCTGCAATTCCAGAGGGCAAGGAAGAGAAATAGCGGGTAACACAAAATGGAAACAGTAAAAAATGTTATATAGGAGGGTATATATGTACAGCTATAAAGATCTAGGACTGGTAAATACAAGGGAAATGTTTGACAAGGCTTATCGGGAAGGATATACAGTGCCTGCTTTTAACTTCATCTCCATAGAGCAGATGAATGGTATCATTGATGCTGTGATTGAAAAAAAATCTCCAGTAATTTTGCTGGCTTCTCCAAATCTTCACCGTCAGCTGGGGCATGAGATGCTGGCGCGTCTGGCTCAGGCAGGGGTAGACCGTATCAAAGCGGCAGGATTGGAGATACCAGTGGCATTGCATCTGGATCATGGAATGAGTTTTGAACATTGTGTTACTGCGATTGAGAATGGATTTTCTTCTGTGATGATTGATGGAAGTGCGCTTCCTTTTGAGGAAAATATTGCATTAACGAAGAAAGTAGTGGAGTATGCCCATGCTCATGATGTGACTGTGGAAGCAGAGCTTGGCATTCTTTCTGGAGCCGAAGAGGATGGTGTTTCTGGACATAGAGAAAGCCTGTATACAGATCCGGTTTTGGCGGAAGAATTTATTCGCCGATCAGGCTGCGACAGCTTGGCGATTTCTATTGGAACTTGTCATGGGTTGGTGAAGATGAAACCGAATCCTGACGGAACGCTTCCGGAGCTGCGTTTTGATATTTTGGAGCATATTCAGAAAAATTGTCCAGGGTTCCCCATTGTGCTTCATGGGGCTTCCAACATTGATCCTAAATTTGTAGAAATGATCAATCAGCATGGAGGCCATATAGAACAAACGGCAGGAATTCCGGAGAATCAGATTGAAAAGGCTGCAAAAATGGCAGTTTGCAAGGTAAATATTGCTACAGATGGATGGATTTGTGCACTGGCCCATACGCGCCGCATTTTGGATGAGAATCCAGGGGCTGTGGACAGCCGGGTGTTTACCCTGAAAGTACGTCCGGAACTGAAAGAATTGTATATGCATAAGATTGATATTATGGGCAGCGGAGACAGAATCTAAGAACGATTAGCAGTGGGAAAAGTGCCGCAAAGTATAAAACCGGTAGATCCTGGGACTATATTTTGCGGCACTTTGTGCTTTTAAAATGAACGAACAGCTATTCGAGGAGGAAAATTTATGGGACATTACTACCTGTGTATGGAAGTTGGAGGAACGAATCTGCGGTATGGTGTAGTGGATGAAGCGTATCAGCTTCTGGAGTTTGAAAAAATCTCTACGGAAGGTTTATCCGACGCGGCTGATAAGGGAGAGTATATAGAAAATCTTTTACATCCTTTTGTGAAAAAATACGGGAAGGAAAAAATCATTTGCCTGACGTTGTCTCTGGCTTCCCTGATGGACCGGGATAGGACGATCTGCTACAGTTCTCCTAATATCAGGGGATTTGATAATCTGCCGTTAAAGTCTGTTCTGGAGAAGCAGATGGGGCTGCCGGTATGTATGGAACGTGATGCCAATACCTCACTTTTATATGAGATGTGGAAAAATGATCTGCCAAAAGAGGGGATTTTAGCAGGCATTTTTATAGGCACGGGGATTGGGAATGCCATGTGCATTGATGGAAATATATATACAGGAAGTACAGGATCCTCTTGTGAACTTGGGCATATTTCCATACCCGGATGGGACGAAATGTGTGGCTGCGGGAAAAAAGGATGTATTGCCCTTCACGGCTGTGGAAAAGTATTGGCTCAGATTGCACAGGAACAGTATCATTGTCCGGTACAGGAGATTTTTATAAAGCATGGTGAAGCACCGGAGGTGAAAGACATAGTGCGTATGTGCGCCTTTGCAGCAGCGGCGGAGGTGACGATTTTGGATCCGACGGCGGTAGTGCTTGGAGGCGGCGTGACAGAGATGGAGGGTTTTCCATTGAGATTTTTTACAGACACTGTTCGGGAAAATCTACGGGCTCCTTACCCAAGAGAGACGCTTAGAATCGTGTTGGCTTCCGGAGATCCTGAAGCAGGAATTGTAGGTGCAGCAATTCATGCGTCAAAAATACTGAAGAAAATGACAATAAAAAGCAATAAATAATTAAAAATATCATAAAAAAACAAGAGAACAAAAATAAACAGCAAAATAAAACAAAAAAACGATTGACAAAGCAGTAAAGAAGTAGTATTCTACAGATAAGCCGATTGTGGAATATCACGATAAATAAAAAATAATAAAAGTATAAAATGTGCATATTTCTTAGTCGGATTGCGGAAAGGCAGGAGAAAATTGGTTAAAACAGCGAATGAAATGGTCGGATGTATGTTTTGCCGTTTTTCTCAAAACAACAAAAAATAATAATTGGAGGAAAAGCGTATGAACATGAAAAAAACATTGGCAACACTGCTTTGTGCAGGGGCAACTATGACAGCGGTAATGGCAATGGGAACCACAGGTTTCGCAGAGGAAGCTTCAGAAGATACCTGGCATCTTGGTATCTGTATCCATTCTATGGATAATGAATATTGGGCTCAGGAAGCGAAAGCAGCAGAGCTGTTTGCAAGCCAGATTGATAACTTAGAGTGCGATATCCTGACCTGTGATAGTGATGATAATAAACAGCTTCAGGGAATCAACGATTATATTGCCCAGTACGGCGACAAGGCAATCTTTGTAGTCGATCCTTCCTCCACTGCAAACACTGCTAACATTGCAGAGGTTTGCGAAGAAAATGGAAATTATGTGGTAATCCTGGCACACAGGGCAGAGGGACTGTACCCCGCAGATTATGATTATTTTGTAGCGTCTTTGATGCTTTCTGATTTTGACAATGGTTATAAGACAGCAGTTGAATTGTTTGAGTCTATTGGCGGAGAAGGCCAGGTAGCAGAACTTCAGGGACTTCTGGGTGATGACAGTGCGGCAAACCGTCATTTAGGTTTTGAAGCGGCTGCCAAGGAATATCCCAACATTGAAGTAGTAGATACTCAGGTGGCAAATTGGAGTCAGGCAGAGGCTATGACCATTACCGAGGACTGGCTGGTAAATTATCCGGATCTGAAGGCAATTTACAGTGCAAATGATACAATGGCGCTTGGTGCTATCGAAGCTTTGAAGAATGAGAGCAAGAATGGTACGATTAATGTTTGTGGATGTGACGGAACCCAGGCTGCTTACGATGCAATCAAGGCAGGCGATATGTACGCTACCATCGCAAACGACGGATATTGTATCGCAGGTTACGGTGCGGCTTACGCTTACTATGCAGCTACCGGCGAATTTGATTTTAAGGCTCTGGATCCCTCTGAGAGATTGATTTTCTGTAAGACCACTTATGTAGACAGCACCAATGTGGATGAAGTAGTTGAGAAGTTCATTGAAAAAGGTGACCCGGGATATGATTATTCTGATCTTAAATTCTGTGTAGAGAGCTATCAGGAGGCTGAGTAAGAGGTCATACGGAAATAGTTTCTGTAAGTCCCGAAATATAGTCTGACCAATGCGGGCTTGCTTTTGCAGGCCTGCATTTTATTTCCAGGAGTAAAGCTGGCACAGGTATTTTCTTCTGTTTCCAAATAATTGAAATTCAAAAAGGAGTTTCTCATATGAAAGATAAACTAATTCAGGTAATGAAAACTGCTTCTGTGGCAGAGCAGTTTTCTTATAAAGTAAAATCAGATGCTAAGATGGAAAAAGTCCGGAGATATGCGCCCCTGATTTTGCTGGTGGTCATGACTGTGGTGGGTGCTGTTTCTCAGGAAAATTTTTTTTCCTGGGGAAATATTGTGAACATCATGTATCAAATGTCGATTCCGCTGGTGATATCTGTGGGTCTCACCTATGTACTTCTTCTGGGAAGTATTGACCTTTCGATTGAGGGAATCATGGGATTTGCCGGTTCGTTTGCGGCTTTTCTGGTAGCTAACAAATCGAATACCAACAATTTTGGTGTACTGGCGATTGTGTTTGTCGTTTTGCTCAGCACTCTGGTAGGGGCAATTACCGGGTATCTTCATGTAAAAGCCAGGATTGCATCTTTTATTGTTACATATGCTATGGGAAGTATTATGACAGGTATTGCGGTTCTGGTTTATCAAGGTACACCAATTCAGGTTGTGGACGAATTGTTTATTACCATTTCCAGAGGGCGCTTTCTTCAGATACCTTATATTACTATTTTATCATTTTTGATTTTTGTTATCGGTGCTGTGATTTTGAATTACACAGCTTTTGGCCGGGCAGTTTATGCGATTGGAGATAATGAGACAGCCGCCAGATCTACGGGAATTAATGTAGACCGGGTGAAGATCGGAGTGTTTGCATTGTCCGGTTGTACAGCAGCTCTGGCTGGAATTCTCATGTGCATGCGATTGAAACTGGGGCAGTCCAGTATCGGAACAGACCAGATGTTTCCGGTTGTGACGGCAATTGTAGTAGGCGGAGGATCTTTGTCCGGAGGTAAAGGCGGTATGCTCCAGGCTTTCGTTGGTGTATTAATCTATACGGAATTGGCAAACTGGTTGACTCTTATGGGTGTAGATCCTTATATGAAGAAAGTGATTCAGGGTATTATTATTATCATTGCAGTGACACTGACCATTGAGCGGAAACGCCAGACCATTTCCAAGTAGGAGGACAGTCATGGAAAAGAAGAAAGAATTATTGTTCCGGACAAGAGGCGCCGGAAAAATATACGGAACAAATACAGTTCTGCATGACATTGACATGGATATTTACGGCGGAGAAGTTATTGGCCTGATCGGTGAAAACGGTGCAGGAAAATCTACATTAATGAAACTGATCTGTGGTGTAGAAAAACCTTCCATGGGAACTCTGGAGCTAAGAGGAAAAGAGTATAAGGCTAATACGATTTTAGAAGCGAATAAGCAGGGGATTGGTATGGTGTTTCAGGAGCAGTCCCTGGTAGGAAATCTTACGGTAGCTCAGAATATTTTTCTTGGACGTGAAAGGGAGTACAGTAAGGCCGGATTAGTAAATTGGAGCCGTATGAATCGGGATGCCAGGAAAGCGCTGTTGGAGGTTGGACTGGAAAATATTGAGCCTACTGTAAAAGCCAGGGATCTGGATTTTGCAGCCAGACAGATGGTTGAGATTGCCAAAGTGCTGAATGTAGTGACTCAGGCAGCCAACGGCCATGCGATTATTCTTTTGGATGAGCCGACAACGGTCCTCTCAGATGCAGAAATACAAAAATTGTTTTTGCAGGTTCGTAAGATGAAAGAGCAGGGAAATGCAGTGATCTTTATTTCTCATAGGCTGGATGAAGTGCTGGAGATCACGGATCGTATTTATGTGTTTAAGGACGGAGAAGAGACCGCAATGATGGATACGGCCGATGCGGATGAGAGTGTGCTCTATGAAAAGATGGTAGGAAGGTCTACCACGGGTGAATACTTTAAAGAAGACCGACAGAAAGAGCCGGAAACGGTTACTGTGATGGAGGTAGAGGACTTAAGTTTGTTTGGAGCGTTCAACCATATAAGCTTCCAGTTGAAGAAAGGTGAGGTTCTGGGTTTCTGCGGAGTAGAAGGTTCTGGAAAAGAAGCTCTGGTTTCTGTACTGATTGGAGATGAGGCTCCTACGGCTGGGACAATTAAGATGGGAGGAAAGGAGTATAAGTTTGCAAATCCCTGTGCGGCCAGAAAAGCGGGAATATTGTCGGTTCCCAAGGAACGTCGGGATGAGGGAATGATTGGTATCATGTCTTTGACAGATAATATAGCGATCTCCCATCTGGAGAAACTTTCAAAGTTTGGGCTTGTTTCCGGCAAAAAGCTAAAGGGAATTGCAGAAGGCTGGGTGAAAAAAGCTGGAATCAAGTGCTTTTCTATTAATGACCGCATCAATCAGCTATCTGGAGGAAATGCACAAAAGGTCATTTTTGCAAGAGCGCTGGAAAGTAACTGCGATATTTTGATTTTAAATCATCCGACCAGAGGTGTGGATATTGGCTCCAAGGAAGAGATCTATAATCTGGTTCGTGATATTACAGAGGCTGGAATGTCGGTTATACTTTTGGGAGATACCCTGGATGAATGTATAGGAATGTCTAACCGTATCATCGTCATGAAAGATGGTCTGCAGAGCGGAGAGTTCGATTGCCCGGTGGGCAATAAGCCTCTGCAGCTGGATATCGTAAAGAGAATGATGTAGGAGGTGCGGAGAAGATGAGCAAAAGTCAGACAAAAAAATTTAAATTATCTAACTATTCCCAGTATATGTGCATCGCCAGTGTGGTTCTGGTATTTCTGGTATTTACCTGCATTACGCCGAACTTTGTCAGTGCATCCAGTCTGCAGAATCTAATGATAGAGATTTCGCCTCTTCTTTTGATGGCGGGAGGAATTTCTTTTGTGATCTTTACAGGCGGTATTGATTTGGGAACCGGAGCGGTAGCTTCCTGTACCTGTGTGCTGACTGGTATTTTTGTGGCAGACGTGGGAAACAGTATTTTATTGCTGATGCTGCTGATTGGTGTTGTCATGGGACTTGTGAACGGCTTACTGGTAACGAAGCTGAAACTGCCGTCCTTTATCGTTACGCTGTGTACCACTAATTTCTGGAATTACATTGCCCTGAAGCTTGCACCCAATGGTTCTCAGATTATTCCTATGAATAAGCGTGATATTGTATCCTGGGCAACCTTTAAGATTGCAGGGATTCCGGTGATGTTTCTGCTGGCTGTGGCAGTGATTGTGATTTTGTACTGTGTACAGCAGTATACAGTCTATGGCAGAACGATTTTGGCGGTGGGTGCCAATGTGCGGGCAGCCAGAATCGCAGGGGTAGATACGGATAAAGCACAGATATCAGCGTTTATTTTGTGCAGTACCTGCAGTGCTCTTTCGGGTGCTTTGTATGCTTACAAGTTAAAAAGCGCTGTTCCCACAGTAGGAAACAGCCTGGGGCTGATGGCCATTGCCTCTGTAGCGCTTGGAGGAACCTCCATGGCAGGAGGAAGAGGAAATGTACTTCGGACTATGATCGGTGTGGTTACTATTACAGCGGTTACTTCGGGGCTGAATATGATTGGCGTGAATGCTCTGTGGAAAGATATTGTGATCGGTCTGATCTTGATTGTGGCCGTGTGCTTGAACTCTGATACAGAGGGAAGGGATATTATTATTAAATAACAGGGATATATGCGAATAGGAAAAGACGGATACCATAGACCTATAGGGTGCGGGATCCGTCTTTTTAAGAAAATAATGTAAAAATTATGCAGGCAAACACTGTGGACTGCCGCAAGAATTATTTTTTAAGAAATTATACGAGATGATCCTTGCAGCAGTTTTATTTATTTTGCGAGACAGTCCTTCTGCTTTTGGGTTTCTCCCCTTGCCGTTTCTGCCCGGGTCTCCCCCGGCAGTACCTGCTGCCATCTGTATACGCTCAGCAGAATCCCAAGCAAAATGTAGGTGACCAGGCAGGCGGTTCCTCCGTAGGAGAGGAAGGGGCAGTAGACGCCGGAGAGCAGGACGGAGAATGTGCCGATGCCGGTATTTGCCAGAACGTAGAGCGCAAGCTGAATCAGCAGCACGGTTCCGCAGCCAAAGCCCATGATTCTGCCCAGCAGATTTTTCTGGTTCAGGGAACGCCTTAGAAGCCAGAAAAGAAGTACTGCGATAGCGGTCACCAGAAGCACAGCGGCCAGGATTCCAAGACTGGAGGTAAGATAGGTAAGGGCAAAGTCGGTGGGATCCAGTTTTGAAACAGCGGCGGCGGATTGGCTGCTGCCGCCCAGAATCCGGCTTCCGGAAAGAAGTTCTCTCACTGCAAGTGTTTTCCAGTTCATGGTGCTGCTGATGGTATCGGGGCGAAAAAGGATGGCCTGTATCCGGGCTGCCTGGTACCCCCTGCCGTTAAAGACCAGGGAGAACACAAACAGCAGAGGAAGAAGGAGGGCTGTTCCCCACAAAGCTGCCAGCCAGGGACGGCGGGAAATTCGGAACCATTTTTTATGGATGGCAGCAGATAACATGAGAACAAAAGAAAAAAATAAAATCTGCGCTATCAACGGGCTGGGACATCGAAAAACCAGAAGAACGGGAGGCATTGTCCAAAGGATACTTTTGAGCAGTCCCCGGAAATCGGTTCCCCGGTAGCTGTAGAGGACGGCGCCGTACAGCGGTATGAAAAGGAAGGAGAGCATAGGAATGTTGAAGGACAGAGGTCCTAGAACGATCCACTGGGCACTTCCGTTAATGGATCTGCCCAAAAGCAGGTGTCCGGCCATTAAAAGGAAAAACAGCCCAAGATACAGGTGCTTTGCATATTTTCCAATGATGCTGTAGTCTGCCAGACATACCAGGAGCATGGCCGTCAGTCCAAGAAGTAATAGTAGGAGGCGCTTTAGTTCCTGGTGGGCGAAAAGCGCTTCCTCCACCCCGGCCAGAGATGCAGCCAGAAATTGGGCGCCCAGTCCCAAAAAACTTAGAATGACAATAAAAAGAATCGTTTTCCAGGCCATTTTGGGACGGTGGATTTGGTCAAGGGCTACGCCTGTCTCTACGGGATCTCCCATATCTTTTACTGCTTTCTCTTCCGCTTCTACCAGAGTGTTTCCCTCCAGGAGATAGACTTCGGTCTGTTCCTGGATGTGAACATTCAGTTCTGAGGCAACAGCAGTCCGGGCTTTTTTACAGCGGAGCTGTTCTGTCACCAGGTTCAGATATTCGTTAGCTCTCATAAGACGCCTCCTATCTCCAGCACTCGAAATACAGCTTGGGAGTACTCTCCCCATTCCCGGCGCTTTTCCTCCAGGGCTTTACGTCCTTGTCTGGTGATCTGGTAGTATTTCCGCAGTTTTCCTCCTGCTTCCTGCTGATAAGAGACGAGCAGACCGCGTTCTTCCAGACTGTGCAGCAGAGGATACAAGGTTCCGGCTTTCAGTTCGAATACATTTTCAGAGCGTTCCCGCAGTGTTTCAATCATTTCATAGCCATACAGATCTTTTTCGGACAGCAGTTTTAACACCAGCAGGGTGGTGCTGCCGGACATCAGACTTTTATCAATCATCAGATTCCCTCCTGAATGTGAATTTTTTCATGTTTTGCCAGCGGGGCTTCCGCGGCTCTGCTAATGCAGTTCCAGAAATATTTTACTGCGCAGTAATATATTTTCATAAAACATATAGGTGATCTATATATTAAGGCTATTATATATCGGATATCTATATATGTCAAGAGAAAACAGGATGACGCAGGTAAGAGAAAGACAAATAAAAATAAGACCGGTGCAGAGGGAATCCGAAGAAAAGGAGGGGGAAACCGGCGGGAACGCAGGAAAAGATAAGAGGGGAAACCAGCGGGAACGCAGGAAAAATAAGAGGGGAAACCGGCGGGAACGCAGGAAAAAATAAGCGGGAAGATTGTCAAGAACCCAGGGAAAGATAAGAGGGAAGATCCGGGGGTTTGTCCCTTGCAGAAGAGGAGAAAACGGTGTAAAATTTCGGTAGACGGCTGCGAAACAGAAAGATATATAAAAATGCAGGAAATCCTAAAATATAGGAAATCCGAAGAAGGCGGAGAGCCTGAAATATATGGAGAGCCTGAAATTTTTCAAATCTGGAGAAATGGGAAATTCCCTGAAGAGTTTCAATGCCGAAAGTTCAGGAGGTTTGTATGAAAAGATTATTGCTGCTTGCCACTGGCGGCACCATTGCGTCTCAGTATACGGAAAAGGGATTGAGCCCCCAGATTTCAGATCAGGAACTGCTCTCCTATGTGCCGGAGGCAAGGAACTTTTGTGAGATAGAGGCAATCCAGCCTTTTAATTTGGACAGTACCAATGTAAGTTGGCCTCAATGGCTGCAGTTAGCCGCATTGATTGAAGAGAACTATGAAAAATATGATGGTTTTGTAATCTGCCATGGAACAGATACGATGGCGTATACAGGAGCGGCCCTTTCCTATTTAATACAGAATAATGATAAGCCTGTGGTGATCACAGGCTCCCAGAAGCCCATTGATCTGGATGTGACGGACGCCAGAACCAATCTTCTGGACAGTTTAAGGTTTGCTTCTCATGAAAAAGCCCACGGTGTGTGTATTGTGTTTGGAGGAAATGTGATCGCCGGAACCAGAGCCAAAAAGGAGCGCTCAAAGAGTTACAATGCCTTTTCCAGTATTAATTATCCTCAGATTGCAGTGATTCAGGAAAACCGGATTGTGTTTTATATTGATGATAAAGGCCAGGAGAAGGGACCGCTGACTTTTTATCATGAGTTGAATCCCCGCGTTTTTTTGATGAAGCTGATTCCCGGAAGCAGCGGGGAAGTGCTGGAGACTCTGTTTGATTCCTTCGATGCAGTGATCATTGAATCTTTTGGAGTGGGAGGACTGCCGGATTATGGAGACGAGAGCTTTTATCAGGCTATCCGCCGCTGCACAGAGGCAGGAAAGCTGGTGATTATGGCAACTCAGGTGACCCATGAGGGCAGCGATATGTCCATATATCAGGTGGGAAAAAATATGAAGCATGAGTTTGATCTGCCGGAGTCCTACGATATGACTCTGGAGGCAGTGGTGGCAAAAACCATGTGGATTTTGTCTCAGACAAAAGACAGCAGACAGTTTCAGCGCCTGTTTTATCAGCCTGTGAATCATGATCTGCTGTTTTATCCGGAGGAAAAGGGTTGAGTATCCGCGGATGATTTGGTAAACTAAGATAGCGGTGATGAAATGATTCAACGAATGGGCATCCGGCTTTTGGCTTCACAGAAAATAAGCTGGAGGCTGCCGTGGGAAAATGAATATGGAGGCAAGGAAAATGAAACGTGAAAATGTTTGGAAAACCTATGATGAAGCCCAGTGTGCTGCGCTGGAAAAGCTGGCGGAGGAATACAAGTCCTTCCTGGATAAAGGAAAAACAGAGCGGGAGTGTGTAAAAGAGGCGGTTCGTCTGGCGGAGGAAAAAGGGTATCAGAGCCTGGAGAAGGCAGTGGCAGAGGGAACTGCCCTGAAAGCAGGGGATAAGGTATACGCCACCTGTATGGACAAAGCCGTTGCCCTGTTTGTGCTGGGAACAGAGCCTATGAAGCAGGGAATGCGGATCTTGGGAGCGCATATTGACTCTCCCAGACTGGATCTGAAGCAGATTCCCCTATACGAAGATACGGAGATGGTTTATCTGGACACCCATTATTACGGCGGTGTGAAAAAATATCAGTGGGTGACCATTCCGCTGGCTATCCACGGAGTGGTAGCGAAGAAGGATGGAACGGTGATTCCGGTATGCATTGGAGAGGCAGAGAGTGATCCGATCTTCTGTGTGACAGATCTTCTGATCCACCTGTCTGGAGAGCAGATGGAGAAAAAGGCCAAGGTGGTGATTGAGGGAGAAAATCTGGATGTGCTGATTGGCAGCAGACCTCTGACGGAAGGAGCAGATGAGGAGTCTTTGGATGGAGAGAAGAAGGAGTCTTCCAAGGAGGCTGTGAAGGCTGGCATTTTGAAGATTTTGAAGGAGCAGTATGACATGGAAGAGGAGGATTTTATCTCTGCGGAGTTGGAGATCGTTCCTGCAGGCAAGGCCAGAGACTGCGGCCTGGATCGCAGCATGATCGCCTCCTACGGTCATGACGACCGGGTGTGTGGATATACCTCCCTGGCAGCTCTTTTGGAGGTGGAGGCTCCCAAACAGACCTGCTGCTGTCTGCTGGTAGACAAAGAAGAGATCGGCAGCGTGGGGGCTACTGGTATGCAGTCCAGATTCTTTGAGAACATTGTGGCAGAACTGATGAACTGTATGGGCCAGTACAATGAGCTGGATCTGCGCAGATGTCTGACCAACTGTAAGATGCTTTCTTCAGATGTGAGTGCAGCCTATGATCCTCTGTACGCCAGTGTTTTTGAGAAAAAGAATTCTGCGTATTTTGGAAATGGTCTGGTATTTAACAAATATACCGGTTCCGGCGGAAAATCCCGTTCCAATGATGCCAACGCAGAGTATGTAAGCTGGATCCGCAAGGTGATGGAGGAGGCCAATGTGGCTTTCCAGACAGCGGAGTTAGGCCGTGTGGATGTAGGCGGAGGCGGAACCATCGCGTATATTTCTGCTCAGTACGGCATGGAAGTGATCGACAGCGGCGTGGCAGTGCTGAATATGCATGCGCCCATGGAGATCGTAAGCAAAGCGGATGTGTATGAGGCAAAGAAGGGCTATCTGGCATTTTTGCAGGGCTAGTACCATGAATATAAATGAACTGCCCTATTTACGAGCTTGATTGTTCGATTACATCGCTGGCGTCAATGGGCGTAGCCACCGCTGCGTCTCATTCCCCCACCTTGTACTTGAGACAATTTTTCTTTGTGAAGATAGCAGGAACGTATGATTCGCTGTACAGGTATTGGTATATGAAGGGCGTTTTGCCCTTTGCACACGGATGCTAGGAAATTTTAATTTTCTACTGCATGGAGCCATGACAGTTTCTAATCTGTTTTGTGGCATTGCAGGATAAAGAGAAGGCTGCTGCAAAAGAGAAATTCTGGCGGGACTTTGGCATGTTTTTTCAAGAAAAGCAGGTTGGTTTTGGAGAAAAATCATGAGAAGAAGCGGCACAGGATGTATTTGTTGCAGCCTTTTCTTATTTTTATTTTATAGGAAGGAATTACTGTGAAAGAAAGTAGGGTACAGCTAATAAATGACGCACTTTCATAAGCTGTCTTATGACAGCCTTTTCCCTTTGCTTTTTTTTATCTGGACAGTATTTTCATAAAGAGTAATCAAAGAAGCTGTGCCGCCAACTGAAAGGCGGGGGAATGGAAATTTCTATGAAATAAAAAAGTGTGTTCAGAAAGAGTCTCTTCCACGATTTTTCTGTCTCATTTCTATGGTGCAAAAGTCACTTGTGCATATTTTCCGCTTCCTCTCTCCAAAATATCTCTGAATATAACGAAAGGCCCTTGCAGGAGCATTCCGGACTGAGGACTTCACAAGTTTTCCCAGTACGCTTATTAAATAAATCTCATGGCTTGAGGTCTGTTGCCCTATGTACACGGATGCCACAGTGATAAAAAAATCAGGTGGAATGTTTATAATTATCGTATGTAAAAGTAAAAAGTTCTATTCCTGATTTTTTGCTGTTTCAAGGTTTCTTATTTTTCGTAAAAAACGCAGGTTTGCAGCCGGAACATAAATGTGACAGATGGGAAAACAGACTATCGGACAAATAAATCTGTTCCTGAAACGGAGGTGGAGCTGGAAAAATGTGTTTCTTGGCGCGTGCCGATTCCGTAGCATGACCGAAACACATCACATTCTATATTTCACAAACCAGGATATCTATGGTATAATGTCGCTAGACATTATACCGGCCCGAAGCGGAGCGAAGTGGCCATAGCAGCCAAAGGCAACTCTGATACCGTAGGGATCAGGAGTTAATGTCTGGGAAACAAGCAATGTATAGATTGGAATATAGTTGGGAGAAATATATGACAGTATTATCCGTAGTGCTTCCTGCTTATAATGAGGAAGCTATGCTGTTAAAAACGGCAAAGACATTAAAAGAGATTTTATCCCGGGAAGAGATTTCATATGAGCTGGTGTTTGTAGATGATGGCTCCAGGGATGGAACCTGGAGAGAGATCGAGGAAGCGGCTAAGGCAGATCCCCATGTGCGGGGAATTCATTTTTCAAGGAATTTTGGAAAGGAGGCAGCTATTTTTGCAGGCCTGGCCAATGCCTCAGGAGATTGTACGGCTGTAATGGACTGTGATCTTCAGCATCCGCCGGAGGCACTGGTGGAGATGTACCGTCTCTGGCAGCAGGGGTATGAGGTGGTAGAGGGCGTGAAGCGCAGCAGAGGTAAGGAGAGTGCGCTGCACAGGGCCAGCGCAGGTATGTTCTATAAGCTCATGTCTTCAGCTACTCAGATTGACATGTCCAGGGCCTCTGATTTTAAATTGCTGGATCGGAGGGCTGTGGTTTCCCTTTTGGAGATGCCGGAGAGGAATGCTTTTTTTAGGGCTATGTCCTCCTGGATCGGATTTCGTTCCGGAACGGTAGAGTTTGATGTGCAGGAGCGGGAGGCAGGAGAGTCCAAATGGTCTACCAAATCCCTGATTCAATATGCGATCACCAATATTGTGGGTTATTCTTCTGCACCCATGCAGTTCGTCACAGGAGCAGGCGTGGTGGTATTTTTGCTGGCAGTGATCTTAAGTATCCAGACCTTGATCAAATACTTCAGTGGCCATGCGGTGGAGGGATTTACCACAGTGATCCTGTTGATTTTATTTATAGGAAGCATTATCATGATCAGTTTAGGCATCATCGGCTATTACATTTCCAGAATTTATGAGGAAGTAAAGGGACGGCCCAGATATATTATTTCCAGAAAGATCTGAAAAGAGATAGATGAACAGGAAACCAGGGAAATCAAAGCCCCCGCAGCAAGCTGGCGTGGGGCGTTCGTTCATAGGGCGTTTGACACCTTAATCAAGATAGAAGAAAACTATAAAAGCGGGCAGAAGAATATAGAAAGCAGGAGGAACTGCAGATGGAGCAGAATGCAGTAAAGGTATCCGTCATTATTCCTGTGTATAATGTGGAACATTATCTGCGGGAGTGTATGGAAAGCATTTTAAATCAGACTTTGGCAGAATTGGAGCTGATCTGTGTGGATGACGATTCCACAGATGGAAGTCTTGAGATTTTGCGGGAGTATGAGAAAAAGGATAAGCGGGTCATTGTGCTTACCCAGGACAATCTTGGGGGAGGTGCAGCCAGGAATCAGGGGTTGGCAATCGCCAGAGGAGAGTATCTCTCACTTTTGGATTCCGATGATTTTTTTGATCCCCAAATGCTGGAGCTATCTTATAAACAATGTAAGAGTCTGGATGCCCAGATCTGTGTCTATCAGGTGCAGCGCTATGAGGATACCACAGGAAAGACCTGGCTGGATAAGGGATCTTTTAAGGAAGCCAATATTCCGGCAAAAGAGGTGTTTTCTTATAGGGATATGCCGGATTCTATTTTAAATACATTCCAGAATTGGGCTTGGAATAAGCTGATTTCCAGAAAATTAGTGGAAGAAAATCATATTCGGTTTCAGGAGATTCACAGAACCAATGATTTTCTTTTTGTGGCATCCTGCATGGTAAAGGCAGAGCGCATTACTGTACTGAGAAGGCCCCTGGTGAATTATCGGGTAGGGATGAAGAATAGCTGTCAGTCTACCAACTACCGGTATCCCCTGGATTTTCTCACCGCTTTTGAGGCGGTGCGGCAGATGCTGAAGGATCAGGGGATTTATGAGCTGGTGGAGAAAAGTTATGTGAATCACGCTCTTTCCGGCAGTATTTACAATTTAAATTCCATTCAGGATCCTCAGGCAAAAGAGCTTTTGTATGAGGAGTTACGGACAAATGCCTTTGCTAAACTGGGGATTCGGGGAAAGAGCGCCGATTATTTTGATGCCTATAATAAGAAAAATTATCAGGCCTGTCAGTTTATCTTAAACCATTCTATGGAAGAATATTTAAAATGGATCAAGGAAAATGAGAAGCCTGCTGCTACAAACGCTTCTTTGTGGCAGCGGATCAAAAGAAAAATAAAAGGGATCTTAAGATAAGGAAAAGGAGAAAGAGGTTAAAAAGTATGCCGAAAGTATCGATAATTGTGCCTGTGTACAATGTGGAGATGTATTTGGAACAGTGCATGGAGAGTCTGTGCAGACAGACTATGAGAGATCTGGAGTTTGTCTGTGTCAATGATGGTTCCAGGGATCATTCGCTGGAAATTTTGCAGAGATATGCAGCCAAAGATTCAAGAGTAGTGATCATTGACAAAGAAAACGGCGGGTACGGAAAAGCCATGAATGTGGGACTGGATCGGGCGACGGGAGAATACATTGGCATCCTGGAACCGGATGATTATGTGACGCTTACCATGTACGAAGATCTGTATCGGACGGCTGTGGAGCATGATTTGGATTTTGTAAAAGCGGATTTTTACCGCTTTATCACAGACGAGAAAAACGGAGATATGGAGTGGTACTACAACCGGCTGGATCGTTCCAGAACCTGGTACAATCAGGTGGTAGATCCCAGCAGCACGCCGGAGGTTTCCAAGTTTATTATGAATACCTGGAGCGGTATCTACAAAAGAGCCTTTCTGGAGGAGCATCATATCCGGCATCATGAGACGCCTGGAGCTGCTTTTCAGGACAACGGCTTTTTCTGGCAGACTTTTATGTATGCTAAGCGGGCTATGTTTTTAGACAAGCCCTATTATCTGAATCGCAGGGATAATCCCAACTCCTCTGTAAACAGCCGGGAAAAGGTGTATTGTATGAATGAGGAATATGCCTATATCCGGGAAATTTTTATGCGCCCTGAGAATCAGGAGCTGTGGCAGCGTTTTAAGAGTTATTACAATTTAAAACGGTACCAGAATTATATTTTTACACTCCGGCGCATCAGTCAGGATTATAAAAAGGAATACGTAGAGCATATCAGCCGGGAATTTCAGGAAAGTCGGGCTGCCGGAGAGCTGGATCTGGAGCTGTTTACCAGAACTGATAAAAAAAAGCTGCTGCTTTTGATGGAAGATCCGAAGAAATATTATGAAGAGTATGGAGTTTACGAGACCAACAAGGAGGGTCTTTCCCTCAGAGAGACAGCGGCAGAGCGGCGCTGCAGGGAAATTGAAAATTCTACGACTTACAAAGTGGGAAAGATGGTGATGTTCCTTCCCATCAAAATCAAAAAAATGCTGAAAAAACGGTAGGAGAACCGGGAATGGAAAAGGAAGCAGTAAAGGTATCCGTCATTATTCCTGTGTATAATGCAGAAAAGTTTATAGGGAAATGCCTGGACAGTGTGATTGCCCAGACGGAGCGGGAGATCGAGATCCTCTGTGTGGATGACGGTTCTACGGACAAGAGTCTGGAGATTCTGAGAAACTATGAGAAACAGGATTCCAGAATCCGGGTGTTTACCGGTAAAAATGAGGGAGCGCCATCAGCCAGGAACAAAGGGTTTTGGCAGGCCAGAGGAAAGTTTGTAGTATTCTTTGACGGGGATGACAAGATGGAGCCGGGGATGCTGGAGACGCTGCTCGCCCACCAGGAGAAATCCGGAGCGCAGATGGTGATGGGTTCTCATCTTGGCCTGAGTGAGGACGAGAATCAGGTGCTGTTTCGCACTATGCAAAAGGATGGCTTTTATCATCTGAAGGATCCAAAGGAGCTGACCGCTGCTATGCAGCTAAACTGCGTGCCGGATACAAAGCTGTGGAGCGCCGAAGCCCTTAGAAATTATGGTCTGGAGTTTACGAAAGAGCTGGTAATCGGTCAGGATGTAAGCTTTTTCCTGAAATTTGCCGCAGTGGGAGACACCATTGAGACGGTGTCGGAGGTGGTCTGCAACCGTCATGTGGTGTCTGAGAGTATTACCAACCAGCTGAACCTGGAAAAATTTTTCCGGGCGGGAGAGTGCATAGATGATGCGGAAGCCTTTGGCCGGGAGCGGGGAGCCTTAAAAGAGTACTTTTGGGAGCTTTCCAACACCAGGATCTGGTTTTATTTTGTGCAGTTTTATAAATATCACCGGTTTCCTAGGATGAAGGATCGCCGGAAACTGATGATGGAGATGGGCGGCCTTGTACTTCGGACTTACGAGGAAGGGAAACCTTACACAGAGGTGGAGCGGTCAAGGCAGAGGGTTCGGGCAGTGAAAAAAGAGCAGAGTCTGCGGCTGATCTATCTGCATCCCAGAATCCTAGGGGTGTTCCAGGCGGTGATGAGAGCGCTGCGCAGAAAATAAGCAGCGAAAAGAGGGAAGGGCGTCTGGTTCCCAGGGATAATGCTGAGATTCATATTTTAAAGAAAGAACTTTCGAAGAAAAAGACAAGTTCTGAGAATGAGCGGCGCTAAGAGAGAAGAGTTTAAAAAGGCAGGACTGTGAGAGAAAGGGAGATTCGTATGAGCAAAGTATATGGCGTGATTTTGGCAGGAGGCTCCGGTTCCCGCATGGGAAATGCAAAGAAGCCCAAGCAGTTTCTGGAGTTGGGAGATAAGCCGGTGATGATCCACACAGTGGAAAAATTCGTGATTCATCCCGGGTTTGATGAGATTTTGGTACTATCTCCCAAGGCATGGCTGAATTATACAAAAGATATGATTCGCAAATATATTCCCTCCGGGAAAACAGTTACTGTTTTGGCGGGAGGAGAGAGCCGGAATGAAACGATTATGAATGCGGTAGATTATATTGAAGCTCAGGGAGAGTTGGATGAGGATACCATTATTGTCACCCACGATTCTGTGCGGCCCTTTGTGACCTACCGGATTTTAAGTGAAAATATCCGGTTCGCCAGGGAATATGGGGCCTGTGATACGGTGATCCCTGCTACAGATACCATAGTGGAGAGTATCGGGGAGGAAAAGATCACCGCAATTCCCAACCGAAAATTTATGTACCAGGGGCAGACGCCCCAATCCTTCCGGGCAAAGCGGCTGAAGGAGCTGTACCGGGAGCTTGGCCGGGAGGAGAAGGAGATGCTGACGGACGCCTGCAAGATCCTGGTGCTGAAAGGAGAGCATGTGCATCTGGTGCAGGGGGAGGTTTTCAATATTAAGATTACCTATCCTTATGATATTACTGTGGCCAAGGCTCTGCTGGGCATAGAGCCAGAGCAGCAGTGACCGGAGGAAATTTATGTTAAATACCATTTATCAGTTAGTGGGAGCCAGGCAGTTTGAGGCGGTTTTTCAGGATATCAGTCTGAAGCAGGATCAGGTGCTGGTGCGTCCCACTTACCTTTCTATCTGCAATGCGGATCAGAGATATTATCAGGGGACCAGGCCTGCGGCGGTAATGGAAAATAAGCTGCCCATGGCTCTGATACACGAAGGAATCGGTCGGGTGCTCTGCGATCCTACGGGACATTTTCAGCCGGGAGACAGAGTGGTGATGATACCGAATCTTCCGATAGAGAAGGATGAATATATCAGTGAGAACTATTTGCCTTCCAGCAGATTTCGGGGAAGCAGCGTCCATGGGCTGATGCAGGAGTACATTCAGACAGATTGGGATCGTCTGTTGCCTTTGCCGGAGGGATTGAATGATCTGGTGGCAGTGTTTACCGAGATGGTCTCTGTGTGTTACCATGCAATTTCCCGCTTCGATCGGAATGCCCACAGACGGAGGGAACTGGTGGGGGTCTGGGGAGATGGGAACATGGGCTATTTTACGGCTCTTTTGCTGAAATTTATGTTCCCAGATACCAGGGTGGCAGTATTTGGAGTCAATGAAAGCAAGTTGGATGATTTTTCCTTTGCGGATCTGACCTTCCGTGTAGATGCTGTCCCGGAGAATCTTGAAATCGATCATGGATTCGAGTGTGTAGGAGGAATGGGGGCAGGCGCTGCCATCAATCAGATGATCCGTCACATGAAGCCAGAGGGAACCATGGCTCTTCTGGGGGTATCGGAGGATCTGGTGCCTTTGAATACCAGGTTGATTCTGGAAAAGGGGCTTCGTTTTTTTGGCACCAGCCGAAGCGGCAGAGCAGACTTTGAGGGAGTGCTGGATCTTTATCAGAGAGTTCCCCAGGTGAGCGAATATCTGGAGCGGATGGTGGGGGCCGTGGTGCCGGTTCGGGAAATTTCCCAGATGGTGCAGGCTTTTGAACTGGATATCCATAAAAAGATGGGCAAAACTATTATGGTATGGGACGGCGGAGAAGAACCATAATTTAGAGTGGCAATACCTGGAGCGCAGGGGGGCAGATCAGACTTTTTGCACTTGTCTGTAACAGGAAGATTTTATATATAGAAATATCCCAAAATATGGGTGAGAGACAGAAGAAACCATGACCCGGGAGGAACTTATGAATATAAAACTATTATTAAAACAGTATATTAAAATGTTTTCTCAGAAGTGCCTGCTTCCCCTGTGTTATCGTTTTGCCTGCAGAAAGCCTGTGGATCCGGGGCTGATCGTGTTTGCAGATGCTCACCATGACCAGCGCCCGGAGAATATGGAGCTTCTGTATCAGTATCTGGGAGCCTGCCGGAGCAGGGAGCCGGCTTCTGAAAAGGGGAAACCGGTTGCCTGGGATCGAAAACGCAGCAGAGAAAGCCAGAACAGCGGAAAGGCGGAGGAAGGCTGTGAGGCAGAAAACGATGTGGGGAAGATTCAGGAACTGTATCTGGACTACCAGAAGGCGTCTGCCGGGCAGGTGCTCCTGCATATGGTAAAGTTTATGAAGCTCTACGCCCAGGCAGGGTGCGTGGTGATCTGCGACAATTTTCTTCCTGCGGCTTCCTGCAGGAAACGGCAGGAGACAAAGGTGATTCAGCTTTGGCATGCCTGCGGCTGCTTTAAGAAGTTTGGATATGACACAGAGGATGATATTCCAAGACAGTATCATGGGAATGTGTTTTCCAATACGGATCTGGTGACGGTCAGTGCAAAGGCCTGTGAAATACCCTTCGCCTCAGCGATGCGGCTGCCGAAGGCCTGTGTGAGGGCATTGGGCGTCAGCAGGAGTGATCTGTATTTTCAGGAGCGCTGGCGCAGCCAGTGCGTCCGGGAATTTTACCAGGAATATCCGGAGGCTGCGGGGCGAAAGGTGGTGCTTTGGGCGCCTACGTTTCGGGGAAACCCGGGAGATCCAGGGAATATTCCTTTTAATAAGGAGGATTTACAGGAGAAGCTGGGGCAGGAGTATCTGGTGCTCACCAGAGTGCATCCCCATATGATGAAAAAATATGGACAGGATAATTGCAAAATCCCAACGGAGCGGCTGTTCCCTGTGGTGGATGTGCTGATCGCAGATTATTCTTCTCTGATCTACGAGTATGCGCTGTTTGAGAAACCTATGATCCTGTATACACCGGATTTTGAAGAGTACACAAAGAAACGGGGCTTTTATATGAAGTTCTCTGAAATACCGGGTCTTCAGGTGATGGAAGAAGAAAAACTGGCGGAAGCGGTGCGTCGGGTAAGCCGGTTATCAGAACAGGAGAGGCAGGAGCTGGAGGAAAAGAGAAAGCGGTTTATAGAAACTTATATGGGCGCCTGCGATGGCCGGGCCACAGAGCGTATCGGTCAGGTGATTTTGCAGCATGTGAAGCAGACGGATGTAAGATAAAATCAATATCCGTATACAAAGGGCAGTATGCTCTGAATATAAGACTGACATCCTTTTAAGGATGCAGGAGAGATCCCGAAAATGGGGCAAAGATTTCGTGTTTTTTCAGGAGAGAAAAGTTCCGGTACAGAAAGCATGAAAGAGAGACGCGCCTTATTTTGGGGATTTTTCTATTCATGAAATTCGTTATATTTTCCCGGTTCCTGGAATAAAAATAGTTATAAAACAACGGGATGGTTGGATCTATGAGGCATCTGGGAAAATTATTTCCGGTACTGGGACTTTGCCTGCTGCTGACAGGATGCGGGATTGGCGGGGAGACAAAGGGGACCGGAACAGAATTGGATTTTACGGTGGTGAAACCGGAGGAGATACCGGATGAACTGAAGAAGGTGATGGAAGAACACAAGGAGGAAGAAATTCAGATTGTATTTGAAGATAAAGGCAGTCTGTATGCAGTAAGGGGATACGGGAAGCAGGAAACCGGAGGATACAGTATCTCTGTGGATGAATGTCTGGAGGGAGAAAGTAAGATTTCTATTGCCACCACCCTCATCGGGCCTTCTCAGACAGAGGGACTTTCGAAAGATCCCTCTTTTCCGGTGATTGTGCTGAAAATGGAAAGCAGGGATAAGGAAGTGGAATTTCAGTGATTCTAAGGAACTGCGAAGGAGCAGGCTTGGGCAAAAGGGGCAGCATCGCTGCATGGAGGTTTCGGGCAGCAGGCAGGAACAGAAGAGAAGGAGAGGGCACAAAAGCGGATCAGATCGTGTTAAATGGGAAAGGAGCCGGAAAATGGAAGTTCTGAAAAAGAATATTCATATGTACCGTCAGGCAAAGCGGGCAGTGAGTCAGATTACGCTGGAGGAGGATTTTAATGTGCCGGATGCAAAGCCGGATGTGGAACAGATTATCCAGAGCAAGGCAAAAACAGTGATCGGAAATACCAGATCAGAGGCAGGACGCTTTTTGCTGAAGGGTCATGTGCAGGTCAGCGTTTTGTACATGGATGATACAGAAGGACGCCAGATACATAGGCTGGACACTCAGCTTCCCTTTGATGAATATATCAATATGGAAGGATTGGAACCGGGGGAGACGGTGTCCTTAAAGTGCGAGATCGAAGATCTGAATGTGGTGATGATCAATTCCCGAAAACTGAGTATGAGAGGCCTGCTTACCTTTACAGCTGTGACGGACGAAATCTATGATATGTCAGCGGCTGTGGAGGCAAAGAGTGAGATCCGGCTGTGCCAGAAAAAGAAGAGACTGGAATTTATGCAGCTGGAAGTGCAGAAGAAGGATATTATCCGAATCAAAAATGAGATTCTGCTGCCCTCCAACAAGCCGGATATTCAGGAGATCCTTTGGGAGAATGTACAGCTTCGCAGCTGCGAAATCCATGTTCAGGAAGGGAAACTGGCTGTGGAGGGAGAACTGTTTGTCTTTGTTTTGTATAACGGACAGGATGAAAATGGGACAAAGCAGTGGCTGGAGCATACCCTGCCTTTGCGGGGGGAGGTGGAGGTATCGGGCTGTACGGATACCCTGGTGCCGGATGTGGGCGTGAATCTGGCTCAGATAGAACTTCAGGTAAACCAGGATATGGACGGGGAGGAACGGCTGATCCGCCTGGAGGGAACCCTGGATCTGGATATGAAGCTGTATGCCCTTGCGGAAATGGACATTCTGGACGATATCTTTTCTCCGGAGCGGGAGCTGGAGGTTTTTTCCAGGGAAGAGGTCTATGAAAATATGGTGATGCGCAATCAGTCCAGAGTCCGGGCGTCAGGACGGATTCGCGTGGAGGAAACCAAACCTAGAATCCTGCAGATCTGCAACAGCCAGGGAACGGTAAAGATTGATGAGGTGCAGATGACAGAAACGGGCATCCAGATTGACGGTGCTGTTTTAGTGGAGATCTTGTATGTGTCAGCAGATGACACCATGCCCTTTGCAGTGATGGAGGGCAGCATTCCTTTCTCACATTCCGCAGATATCCCAGGTCTGGATGATAACTGCCGTTATACCTTAAACGCCGGGCTGGAGCAGCTGTCCACCACCATGGCGGACAGCGAGGAGATCGAAGTGAGGGCCTCTGTCGCCATGAATCTGTTTGTGGTGCGCCCCAACCGCCAGATGTGTATTGCAGACATCACAGAAAAGGAGCTGGATCTGGAAAAACTTACGAAACTTCCGGGGATTGTTGGCTATATTGTTCAGGATGGGGACTGTCTGTGGGAGATTGCCAGAACCTACTATACAACTCCTGAGCGGATCATGGAGCTAAATCATCTGGAAAAGCAGGAAGTGAAAAAAGGAGATCACCTGATCATTATGAAGGAGTTGGGTGGGATGAGCGTAAACCCCTGATTTTCAGACATAGAAAAACCACCCCGGAATTTTGCTGTGCCTTCTGTTAGACAGGGGGAGTCACAACGAAAACAAGCGATACCTGGACATGGGGCTGGGTATCGCTTGTTTTTGTTGTGCCACGTATTCTATAAATTTGTGCTGCTTCACGAATCCGGAGTTTGATCTGCTTATCAGACCTATCTGCATTTTAGCTCTGCCGGAGCTGTATGAGGGAGAAATTAGTGAATTGAAATATAGTAGTTCTTGTGGTAAAATTAAAAAGAATTTGATCGTTCTTTTCCTGATTGAACCACAAGAGAGGGAAAAATAAGAAACCAGGGCATGAAAAGGTTCATAAATATGGAGGTTTTAGAAGATATGGAACAGTATAAACAGGAATTTATTGATTTTATGGTGGACAGCAAAGTGCTGAAATTCGGAGAGTTTACCCTGAAAAGCGGAAGAAAATCTCCCTTTTTTATGAATGCAGGAGGCTACGTGACAGGTTCTCAGCTAAAGAAGCTGGGAGAGTATTATGCCAGGGCTATTCATGAGACCTACGGAGATGATTTTGACGTGCTGTTTGGTCCGGCTTACAAGGGAATTCCTCTGGCAGTGGTGACCGCTATGGCATACAGCGAGCTGTACGGAAAGGAAGTGCGTTACTGTTCTGACCGAAAAGAGGAGAAGGATCACGGAGTCGACAAGGGCAGCTTCCTGGGAAGCAAGCTTCAGGACGGCGACCGGGTGATTATGATCGAGGATGTGACCACCTCCGGCAAGTCCATGGAGGAGACGGTTCCGAAGGTAAAGGCAGCGGCCGATGTGGAGATCAAGGGTCTGATGGTTTCCTTAAACCGTATGGAAGTGGGCAAGGGCGGAGAGAAGTGTGCCCTGGATGAGGTGAAAGAGCTGTACGGATTTGACACAGCGGCTATCGTCACTATGGCAGAAGTGGTGGAGCATCTTTATAATCGCCCCTGTCATGGAGAAATAGTGATTGATGATACAATAAAAGCTGCTATTGACGCATACTATGAACAGTACGGGGCCCGGTAAGCAGGAGGATTTGTCTATGAGTGAAAAGGAAAAAGTGTTTAAGACCATGAGCAGTGCAGGAGCCGCTGACCTGACACTGGGAGTGATCGTCCTGGTGACAGGAATCGCTGCGGGAATTATGATGATCATCAATGGCGCCAGGCTGTTGAGAAGAAAACGCAGCCTGATGATCTGATGAAAAAAACGACAGCCAGATGGATTCGGGCCATAGGAGGACTGCTATTTTTTATTTATCTGCTGCTGCTGATCTATGCGCTGTTTTTTTCCGAGAGTTATGGAAGAACCGGCGGGATGGAGGGATACCATTACAATCTGGTACCTTTTCGGGAGATACGGCGGTATCTTCAATACCCTCAAGTGCTGGGAACCTATGCGGTGGTGACGAATCTGGTGGGAAACATTGTGGGTTTTCTGCCCTTTGGAGCCATTCTCCCGGTATTGAAGCGAAACATGCGCAGCTTCTGGAAAATACTGTTGCTGGGTTTTGAATTCAGCGCCATGATTGAGGTGACCCAGCTGATCACCAAGGTGGGCAGCTTCGATGTGGATGATATGATCCTCAACACTATGGGCGGTGTGTTGGGGTATTGGATTTTCAGTATCTGCAACCGCCTGAGGAGAAAGTACTATGGTTAAAAAAAGACACAGTTATACTTACACCTATGAGGAGACCAGACATTCCGTGCGGGGGATTCTCTCCACCATTTTGGGAGGCGTTTCCTTTCTGATCTTTGTGATTCTGGTGGGCATCAGTGCGGTGCTGGCAGGCGGGGGAGGAGCATGGCTTGGCTCCTTCGGCTTCACAGCTTTTGTGATCGCCTTTGGCGGTATGGTGTATGGATTAAAAAGTTTTCGGGATCAGTGCAAGTCCTATATTTTTTGTAAGATTGGCACACTGCTCAGCGGTTTTATGGTGGCAGTATGGTTTCTCACGTTCTGCAGCGGACTGGCATCCTAAAAGAGAAGAAAGACAAATCGGCTCTGTGGTAAAGGACGGATAAGGGAACGGCCGGAATGGCAGAAAAGGCAGACAGGTCGGGCAGAAAAGGCAGACAGGTCGGGAAAATCAGACAAATCAGGAGGCCATGAAAAAACGGCATGGCAGAACAGCACAGAAGAAAAGAGGAGGGAGCTTATGGAAAAACGGCTGGAGCAGCAGATGGAATTTCTGCTGGAGGTGGATAAATTAAAGCAGATTACCAGGCAAAGCTATATCACCGGAGGCAGCAGGAAAGAGACGGATACAGATCATTCCTGGCATCTGGCGCTGATGTGTGCCCTTCTTTCTGAATATGCCAATGAGAAGATTGATGTGCAAAAGACCATGGTTATGGTTTTGATCCATGATATTGTGGAGATTGACGCAGGGGATACCTACGCCTACGATGCGGCGGGAAATTCAGATAAGCGGCAGCGGGAGGAGCGGGCTGCTGACCGGATTTTTAATCTGCTGCCTCAGGATCAGGCACAGTATTTAAGAGCGCTGTGGGAGGAGTTTGAGGCTCAGGAGACCCCGGAGGCCAAATTTGCCAACAGTTTGGATAAGATACAGCCTGTGATGCTCAATGACGCCACCGGAGGTATTTCCTGGAGGGAGCATCAGGTGAAGAAATCCCAGGTTATGGGAAGAAATGTAAGGACTCATGAGGGCTCGGAAACTCTTTGGGAGTACAGCAGGGGGCTGATTGAGCGGAACGCAGGTAAAAATCTGCAGGATGACGAAGCATAAGGATGAAATATAAGGAGGATGCCCTATAAGGCGGAGCGTTTTGAATATCCCTGTTCTGGAGTTCAGCCTCTTGGCTTGGAGCAGCCTCCTTTCTATATTTCTATATATTGGTAACCGTTCAGTCGTAACCGACTGGATTAGCTGTTACACAGATTGGAGCAACACGGACAGCAATCAAATTTTAGAAAACAAGGAGTGACTGCTATGAATTATGATACAGAGGAAACACTGCTCTGCCGCTATGAGCTGGCCATGGAGCGGATACATGCAATCTTGCAGGAGCGGACGGTAGCTTTGCCCTATGACGCATATTTTCAGAGAACAGCCAGGTTTCTTACACAGATCGGGCAGCTGAAAGGAGAGCTGGAGGGACAGGCCAGGGAAGAATATTCTCTGGAGCAGTGGAAAGAGAAAAATCATCTTTTATATGAAGACATTCTCCCGGAGCATTATTCTGTCAGCTTCGGAAATCCGGAGTACGCCCAGGAAATTTTAGGGGAAACCCATGGAAAGATTTTAAGCTTTCTCTATGCGGAGCTTCGGGGGCTGATCTGCTTTGCTTTTGAAGCCTGGGGGCCCTGGGCGCAGCCGGGACAGGAGATGGCGGCGCTGGAGGCCATTGTGGTTCATCTGGAGCTTTTTCTTGAAGTGTACAATCGGTTTGAGCAGGAGCCGCTGCCAGAATACCGGGAGATTCAGCAGATGATCTACTGGTTTGTCAGCGATTACAGCGATGTGTTCCTCACAGAGCGGATTCGCCAGAATGTGGATCCGGCCAGAGATTTTGCGGCGCGGATCATTCTTGATTCGGATTTGACGGATCTTCGGTATCTGTATCATTATGGAGAGTATGTGACAGATAATGAGCTGGAGACAGCCAGATTCTTAAATTCTCTGAGTCAGGAAGAAATCCAGGCGATGGCGGATACGTATACGGAAGGATACCGGATTGGCTTTGTGCGGGCCGGAAAGGATCTTTCCAAAAAGCTCACAGTAAACATCCGGTACAACCTGGGATTTGAACGCATGGTGCGGGCAGCTATTGGCAATTTTGAGAAGATGGGTCTGAAGCCGGTGATTTTCCGGTATGCCCTCTCCACAGTGAATAAGCGCCAGGGAATGCGTATCGGGTATACGGGAGCTGTGGCGAATCCGCAGTTTGATTTTGACCACCGGGAGGACTGCGCTCTCTATCTGGACAAAAAGTTTGTAGAGCGCCGTCTGGGAGTTATGAGGAATGCTTACGAGACTTTTAAAACCTTGGCCAATGGACATGCGGGTCCGGCGGTGGTGGAGGTGTTCGGTCAGACACCCTTTACGCCAAAGGCCAAATCTCAGGCCTGCCAGCTGACAGAGAAACAGCAGCAGCTGATGGTCTATATGAATAATGAAACCGCCCAGCTGACCAACCAATATATTATCGGAGAGGAGCGCAGTTTTACGATTATCGCATTTCCGGTGCCGGAGATCGGAGGGCAGTTTGAGGAGATCTTCCGGGAGACAGTGAAGATCAATACTCTGGATATGGCTTTGTATGAAAAAATCCAGCAGACGATCATTGATACCCTGGATCAGGGAAACCGGGTGCATATTAAAGGACGGGGAGAAAACCGGACGGATTTGGTGGTGGCCCTTCACACCCTGGAGAATTCGGAGAAAGAGACCAACTTTGAAAACTGTGTGGCGGATGTGAATATTCCGGTGGGAGAGGTTTTTACCTCCCCGAAGCTTGCCGGAACCAATGGGATTCTGCATGTGACAAAGGTATTTTTGCAGGAGCTGGAGTATCATAATCTGTGCCTTACCTTTCAGGATGGCATGATTACAGAATATGACTGCACCAATTTTGCATCCCGGGAGGAGAATCAGGCTTTTCTTCGCAGCAATCTTTTATATCATCACGACACGCTTCCCCTGGGAGAGTTTGCCATCGGAACCAATACCACAGCTTATGCCATGGCGGAAAGGTATGGGATTCAGGCGTTGCTTCCCATCCTGATTGCAGAGAAGATGGGCCCCCATTTTGCAGTGGGAGATACCTGCTACAGCTGGAATGAGGATCTTCCGGTGTACAACCCCAACGGAAAGGAGATCATTGCCAGGGACAATGAGGTGTCTTTGTTAAGAAAAGAGAATCCGGCAAAGGCGTATATGGGATGCCATACAGACATCACGATTCCCTACAGGGAGTTGGGACTTCTGGAGGTTTTGGGGGATCAGGGATTTCGCAGAGAGATTATCCGGGATGGAAGGTTTGTGCTGGAGGGAACGGAAGCGCTGAATCAGCCGCTGGAATAAGTAAAATGCCGGGGAAATCATCAATCATCTTGACAAGCTCTGACAGAGTTAGTAGAATTAAAATTTGATAAAGGGACTGCCTCAGGTTTCTAAAAACTGTGAAACCTGGGACAGGATCGGAAAACCGAAAAATACCATTTTCAGGGGATAGGATAAGGAGAAAGCGAATGGCAAAGGTTGGAATTGTGATGGGCAGTGATTCAGATATGCCCGTAATGAGCAAGGCAGCAGATATGCTGGAAAAATTCGGAATTGATTATGAAATGACCATTATTTCCGCACACCGGGAACCGGATGTGTTTTTTGAGTATGCAAAAAGTGCGGAGGAAAAAGGCTTTAAAGTAATTATTGCAGGAGCGGGAATGGCAGCTCATCTGCCGGGTATGTGCGCGGCGATCTTCCCCATGCCGGTGATCGGGATTCCCATGCACACCACCTCTCTGGGAGGACGGGATTCTCTGTATTCCATTGTACAGATGCCCTCAGGGATACCGGTGGCTACGGTAGCGATCAATGGAGGAGCTAATGCAGGAATCCTGGCAGCCAAGATTTTGGCTACTTCCGATCCGGAACTGCTCCAGAGATTGAAAGATTATTCCAGGGAGCTGAAGGAGCAGGTAGTTGCTAAGGATGCAAAGCTTCAGGAAGTGGGCTATAAAAATTATTCTAAATGATCAATTAAGAAGTAAAGGACCGTCATTTAGCAATTCCGGTGTCCGGGATTTATTGTGGACAGAAAAACTGTGAAAAGACCCCATACATATAAGGAGGAAACTATGGATTACAAGAATGCAGGCGTTGATATTGAAGCTGGTTACAAATCTGTGGAACTGATGAAAGAGCATATCAAAAAAACCATGCGCCCGGAAGTGCTTACCAATATCGGTGGTTTTTCCGGCGCCTTCTCTATGAGCAAATTCAAGGACATGGAAAAGCCTACTCTGGTGTCCGGTACAGACGGTGTGGGAACCAAGCTGAAACTGGCTTTCGTAATGGACAAGCATGATACCGTGGGAATCGACTGCGTTGCCATGTGCGTCAATGATATTGCCTGCGCAGGAGGAGAGCCTCTGTTTTTCCTGGATTATATTGCCTGCGGCAAAAACTATCCGGAAAAGATCGCTCAGATTGTCAGCGGCGTGGCAGAAGGGTGCTGCCAGTCTGACGCTGCCCTGATCGGAGGCGAGACTGCAGAGATGCCTGGCTTTTATCCGGAGGATGAGTATGATCTGGCTGGATTCGCAGTGGGTGTTGTAGATGAAAAGGATCTGATCACAGGAAAAGAATTAAAGGATGGGGATGTGCTTCTTGGCATTGCTTCCTCCGGTGTTCACAGCAATGGTTTCTCTCTGGTGAGAAAGGTGTTCCAGATGGATGAAGCTACCCTGAACACTTATCATGAAGAGCTGGGGAAAACTCTGGGAGAGGCTCTTCTGGCTCCCACTAAGATTTATGTGAAGGCCCTTCGCAGCGTGCGGGAAGCAGGGGTGCGCATCAAAGGCTGCAGCCACATCACCGGAGGCGGTTTCTACGAGAATGTGCCAAGGATGCTGCCGGAGGGAGTGCGGGCTGTGATCAAAAAGGACAGCTATCAGGTTCCTGCCATTTTCCGTATGCTGGCAAGAGAGGGGCAGATCGAAGAAGAGATGATGTACAATACCTACAATATGGGTATCGGTATGGTAGTGGCAGTGGATGCTGCGGACGCGGAGAAGGCCAAGGCAGCCATTGAGGCAGCCGGAGAGACTGCTTACGTGATCGGCCGGATCGAGAGCGGAGAAAAAGGAGTTACTTTATGTTAAAGCTGGCAGTGTTGGTATCCGGAGGAGGCACCAATCTGCAGGCCATCATTGATGCCATGGAGTCCGGGGCGATTCAAAATGCAAAGATTGAGTTGGTGATCAGCAATAATAAAAATGCCTATGCTCTGGAACGGGCAGCCAGGCATCAGATTCCTGCCAGATGCATTTCACCAAGAGATTACAACAGCAGAGAGCAGTTTAATGAGGAGCTTCTGGAGACCCTGCAGAAGGCCCAGGTGGATCTGATCGTGCTGGCAGGCTGCCTGGTGGTGATTCCGGAAAAGATGGTGGACGCTTTTCCCGGCAAAATTATCAATGTGCATCCGTCCCTGATTCCTTCCTTTTGCGGAACCGGTTTTTACGGCCTGAAGGTGCATGAGGAAGTTTTAAGGAGAGGCGTGAAAGTGACGGGAGCTACGGTGCATTTTGTGGATAAGGGAACCGATACAGGGCCTATTATTCTGCAAAAGGCGGTGGAAGTCCATCCGGGGGATACCCCCAGAGAGCTTCAGCTGCGGGTGATGGAGGAAGCAGAGTGGAAACTTCTGCCCCAGGCGATCAATCTGATCGCAGAGGGCAAGGTGAAGATCGATCAGGGACGGGTAACGTTCCTGGAGTGAGAAATCAAGGAGGCTGGACATGAAAGTTTTGATTGTGGGAAGCGGTGGAAGAGAACATGCCCTGGCATGGAAGATCGCCAAGAGTCCTAAAGTAGATAAGATATACTGCGCTCCCGGCAATGGAGGCATTGGGGAGTACGCAGAATGTGTGGATATCAAGGCCATGGAATTTGAGAAGCTGGCCTCTTTTGCAAAAGAAAAGCAGATTGACCTTACTGTGGTGGGAATGGATGATCCCCTGGTAGGGGGCATTGTGGATGTGTTTGAGGCCGAAGGACTGCGAATTTTCGGACCAAGGAAGAACGCAGCGATCCTGGAGGGGTCTAAGGCGTTCTCCAAAGATCTGATGAAAAAGTATCAGATCCCCACAGCTGCCTATGAAAACTTTGACGATCCCAAGAAGGCTCTGGAGTATCTGGAGACAAAGGCGGAGTTTCCCATTGTGCTGAAGGCGGACGGCCTGGCTCTGGGAAAAGGAGTTCTGATCTGCAATACCCTTCAGGAGGCAAAAGAAGGGGTAAAGTCCATTATGGAAGATAAGCAGTTCGGCTCCGCAGGCAACCGGATGGTTATTGAGGAATTTATGACTGGCCGGGAGGTATCGGTACTGTCCTTTGTGGACGGAAAGACCATTAAACCTATGACTTCCGCTCAGGATCACAAGCGGGCAGGAGACGGGGATACCGGGCTGAATACTGGAGGCATGGGAACTTTTTCCCCCAGCCCCTTCTATACAAGAGAAGTGGAGCAGTTCTGTGAGAACTATATTTTTCAGCCTACCGTGGATGCTATGGCGGCAGAGGGCAGAGAGTTTAAGGGCATCATTTTCTTTGGCCTGATGCTGACGGAGAAAGGCCCACGGGTGTTGGAGTATAACGCCAGATTTGGCGATCCGGAGGCCCAGGTGGTGCTGCCCAGGATGAAGAATGATATTGTGGATGTGTTTGAAGCCTGTATTGACGGGACACTGGATCAGATTCAGCTGGAGTTTGAGGACAATGCGGCTGTGTGCGTAGTGCTGGCATCCAAAGGGTATCCGGTAGCCTATGAAAAAGGTTTTGAGATCCGGGGACTGGAGAATATAAAAGAGGAAGAAGGGCGTTACGTCTTTCACGCAGGCAGCGCCTTAAGGGACGGTCATCTGGTGACCAACGGAGGCCGCGTTCTTGGAGTGACAGCGCTGGGAGAAAATTTGAAAGCTGCCAGAGCCAATGCCTATGAGGCAGTGAAGCTGGTGGAGTTTGACAACCAATATTATCGGAATGATATTGGAAAGGCCATTGATGAGGCAGAATAGAGTGTATGCGGCGATGGGATATTGAGGAGAGAACACCGCAGAGATAGAGAAAGGAATTTTGGAAAATGAAAAAGTTTTTGGAAAAGAGCAGATGGTGCATGATGCTGGCCTGTCTTCTGCTTATGCTTTGCAGTGGAACGGCGCTGGCATCAGAGGATGACAATTCTTTGTCATCCCTTGGAATTCTCACAGAGGGAGCAGTGGTATCCCCTGAGTTTTCCTACAATACCTGGTCCTATGAAGTAAGGGTTCCGGCAGGGACCAAGGAACTGAGTTTGGATCCCGTTCCTTCCAGTGCAAGCGCTACTATCAGCAGCATCAACGGCACCACCTTGAAGGAAGACGGCACCGGCTACGTCACCATTACGGTGGCCGCAGGGAACGGAAGTCCCTTTACCTATGAATTGAATGTGGTCTCTGATGCCAGCCTGGCAGGCTCTGCGCAGGAGACGGAAACAGAGACGGAGACAGAGGCGGAGACGGAAACAGAGACGGAAACGGAGACAGAGGATTCCCGCTATGTGAAGGTGGACAAAAACACAATTCAGGAAGCGGAGAATACCATCACAGATTTAAAAGGCGAGATCACCAAATACAAGGATAAGCTCGGCCTGTTTACCAAGATCATGTACGGTTTGATCGGTCTGGCAGTGATTCTCCTTTTCGTAGTGATCAATCTTCTTCTTCGGAAAAAGGATTTAAAGGCAGAGCTGAATGATTACAGAAGCTATGGTTACACAGACAGCAAGGGGGCTGCCAAGGCTCAGAAAAAGGCGGAGAAAAAGCAGGCAAAGGCAGAGCCGATGCGGCCGGGGCAAAGGGGAATACCGCAGAACAGCGTGCCGGAGAACCAGCCTCCGTTCAGTCAGCAGAACTATCCGAAACAGAGCCGTCCCTCTGTGAAACCGGCTGCTATGCAAAACGGAGCTGCCCAGCAGCAGGCAGGATTGGATGTACAGCCTCAGAAGTCTCATAAAAAGCCGAAGCAGATGCCTCAGTATCAGGATGAGCAACCCAGGCAGGGACAGCCCGCCAGTCAGAGCCAGCAGCATGGAGCAGGACAGCCTGTCAGTCAGAGCCAGCAGCACGGAGCAGGACAGTCCGCCAGCCAGGGTCAGCAGCACGGAGCAGGACAGCCTGCCAGTCAGGAACAGAAAGCAGGCAGACAGTCCAGAAAACAGGACAAGAGCGGTAAAAAGGGCCGCAGCAATGATGTGGAAATTAATATGATTGATCTGTAATTCAGATTGCTTGCAGTCAGGTTTTTATGCAAAGGAAGCCGATAGGACATAGGGGATATTGCAAAATACCTCCGGGGTATCCTTTCGGGTGATTTTTCTCCGAAAAATAACGTCTTTTTGGAGAAAAACACACCGAAAATCCACCGGAATTCGTATTTTGCAATATCCTCTTTTTATTTCATAGGAAATTCCGTCTTATGAAACAAAAATGCTTGGCAGGATCGCACTGCGATGGGCGGAGAAGTCTGCGGGCAGACTTCTTTTTTATATGGAAAAAATGCAAAAAAAGAATAGAAAAAAGATGAGAAATATATTATGCTAATAGCAACAGAGTTTTTAAAGTACTTTATAAAAGAGGAGAAGGGGAATGGGCGTTAAATTAAACAGCATAGAGGTGAAAAGACAAAATAGAAAGAGAATATTCAGATATTTGTTAAAAGCAGACACGGTGACAAAACAGGAAATTTCCTTTCAACTTCGTCTGAGTCTGCCTACGGTAAGTCAGATTCTCAGTGAGCTGGGGGCGGCTGGTTTGGTGTATGAGGCAGGAATGCAGGCATCCAGCGGAGGAAGGCGGGCAGTGACGGTCTGTGCGGATGGAGAGGCCCGGCTGGCGGCAGGGATTGATATTACAAAGAATCATGTGGATTTCGCAATGATCAATTTGAGAGGAGAGATCCTGGTCAATGAGAGGATGCGGAAGACTTTTTCGCAGAGTGAAGCCTATGGGTTGGAATTAAAGGAAATGCACCGGGAATTTCTGAAAAAACACCGAATTGATGAGAAGAAGATCACGGGTCTTGGAGTTTCGCTGCCAGGCATTGTCAGTGAAGATCAGAAGGTGCTGCAGTATTCACATATTTTAGGTTTGAAAGAGCCAATGCCCTTTGGAACCATAGACCTGCCTTATGAAATCCGGTTTTTTAATGATGCCACAGCAGCCTGCATGGCTGAGTGCTATACCCATACTGCACCGCCCAGTTTTACTTTTTTATCCTTAAGTAATTCCGTGGGAGGAGCCACTGTATTTCAGAACCAGATCGTTATGGGGGATAACAGCAGAAGCGGAGAACTGGGGCATATGTGTCTGGTTCCGGGTGGGCGTCCCTGCTATTGCGGAAAGGCCGGGCATTATGATGCCTATGGATCCGCACTGGTGCTGCTGAATTTAACGAACGGTTCCATGTCAGAATTTTTTGAACGTCTGGAAAAGAGGGAGCCGCATTTTGTTCAGGTGTTTGATGAGTATCTGGAATTTCTTGCACTGATGATCTACAATCTGCATATTCAGTCAGATCTGCCGGTGGTAATCGGGGGATATGTTGGAAGCTATCTGAAGCCTTATGTAAAGATATTGAAGGAAAAGGTGAAAGGGTACAGTATTTTTGAGGAACAAAAGGAATATATTTATCTTTGCAATTATAATGTAGAGGCGGCTGCAGTGGGAGCGGCCAGATATTTCACAGAAAAGTTTATTGAAAATATCTAAAAAGTACTGTTGAAAATTGTAAATTCTTCTTATTGAAATTGAAAATATGATTTGTTATAATTTGTTCATAAGCTACTTTTTAAAATCATTTTAAAAAGTAGCAATTAATAAAAAAGAAACTGGAGAGGAAAAGAGAGTCGTTCTGTTAGCGTGAACGAAAAATAGATATCCAGTGAAACTGAAAAAGAAGAATGGGAGGAAAAAACAATGGAAGAAATGATGCTTCAGCAGGTAATGACAGCGCCTAAAAATATTACTTTTCGCAAGATAGCGGTTCCGGAACCAAAAGATCAGGAGGTTCTGGTGAAAATTATGAAGATTGGGGTCTGCGGCAGCGATATACACGTTTATCACGGCACCCATCCCTTTACTTCCTACCCGGTGACTCAGGGGCATGAGCTTTCTGCCAAGATCGTGAAGTTAGGAAAAGATGTGAAGGGTTTTACGGTTGGTCAGAAAGTTACCATTGAGCCTCAGGTATACTGTGGAGAATGCTATCCCTGCACCCATGGAAAATATAATCTCTGTGAAGAACTGAAGGTTATGGGCTTCCAGACAACAGGAACAGCCAGCGAATATTTTGCAGTAGATGCCTCCAAGGTAACTCCGCTGCCGGAAGAAATGACCTATAATGAAGGGGCAATGATCGAGCCGCTGGCAGTGACGGTTCATGCGGCAAAACGGTTCCCGGATCTTAAGGGAGCCAAGGTGGCAATTTTAGGATGCGGCCCCATCGGGATTCTGTTGGCTCAGTCCTGCAAGGCTTTGGGAGCAGCAGAAGTACTGATCACAGACGTGTCGGATTATCGTCTCTCTCTGGCTCAGAAGTGCGGCGTGGATCATGCTTATAATACAACAAAAATAGATTTCGGCGATGCCATGGTAGAAGCATTTGGGAAAGACAAGGCAGATGTGATCTATGACTGTGCAGGAAATGATATTACCATGGGACAGGCCATCAAATATGCTCGGAAGGGAAGCACCATCATTCTGGTAGCGGTATTTGGCAAGATGGCGAATGTAGATTTGGCTGTTCTCAATGACCACGAGTTGGATCTCAATACTACGATGATGTATCGTCATGAGGATTATGTGGATGCTATTCGGTTGGTGAATGAGAAGAAGATCCAGTTAAAGCCTCTGATGACAAAGCACTTTGCGTTTGAGGATTACCAGAAGGCTTATGAGTACATCGATGCGAATAAAGAAATCTGTATGAAGGTGCTGATCGATGTAGATCCTTCCGAGGAATAGAGAAGGAATAAAGAAAAAAATAAGAACATCTCTTGAATAAAAACGAAAAGGCAGAAATAGGAAGTACAGATAGGTAACTTCCTATTTTTGTTTTTTTTAGATGGCGGATGGCCTAATATTCTACTAGAAAATAGGAAATTCTGGTCAGGAATTGACGAATATGCTAAACTATAGAAATAAAAAGAGGGGCAGAATATGTCCAGGGAGGAGCGGAAAATGATTAAGGTAGGGATTGGAGTTATGATTTTGGATGGAAATCGCATTCTTCTGGGACACAGAACTCCCAACGCTAAGGATACAGGCGGGATTTATCAGCCCGGTTCCTGGGCACTGCCGGGAGGGAAGCAGGAGGAAAATGAGACCATTTTTGAGGGAGCTATCCGAGAGGTGAAGGAGGAGACGAACCTGGATATCCAGGGACTGGAGGTTTTCGGCGCTTCAGATGATATTCAGCCGGGAAAGCATTTTGTGACTATCTGGGTGATTGCAAGCGGATGGAAGGGAGAATTGAAGGTGATGGAGCCGGAGAAACAGGATTTCTGGAACTGGTTTGATTTGTCAGAGCTGCCGGAAAATCTTTATGCTCCGTCGGAGAAATTTATAAACGCGTATTTAGAGCGGTATGCTTCGGAGCAGTGTGCAGCTGCGGCCGGGCGCTGAAGAGAGGAAAAAGGGGATCCATATTTCTGCCCTTGACACCTGCCTCTTACATTTGTTATATTGTTCCTAGAACAAAAGCATTGCTAAAGAGGAAAAGGAGGCGCCGCTTATGATCATAAAGATTGATTTTCAAAGCGATGAGGCCATATATATGCAGCTGCGTAATCAGATCATCATGGGGATTGCCACATCTACGCTGCGGGAGGGAGATACTCTTCCATCGGTGCGGCAGCTGGCAGATGATATCGGGATCAATATGCACACAGTGAATAAAGCCTATGCAGTGCTGCGTCAGGAAGGGTTTGTCACCATTGACCGACGCAAAGGGGCGGTGGTATCTCTGGAGGTGGATAAGAATCAGGCGCTTACGGAGATGAAGAGAAAGCTGCGGGTGGCGCTGGCCAAGGCCAGCTGTCACAATATCACCAGGGCGGAAGTACACCGTCTGGTGGATGAGATTTTTTCAGAGTATGAGACACAGGAGGATTGAAGATGCAGGAACAGTTTACCGACAGTGGACGGCAGGCTTTGAAGCTGGCAAAACAGATTTCCATATCCTGCCGCCACGGCTATATCGGTTCAGAACATCTTTTGTTGGGACTTCTAAAGGAGCCGAAGGGAACGGCAGGAGTGGTCTTGCGGGAGTGTCAGGTAGAGGAAGAAAAACTGCGGAAGCTGATTGATCAGCTCATTGCAGATGAAGGCGGCGTGGTAGTGGCCGATCGGGAGGAGTATACCCCAAGAGCCCAGGGAATTTTGGAAAATGCGGTTTGGAATGCCCGTCTGTTTGGTTCAGAACAGGCGGGGACAGAGCATATCCTTTTGGCGCTGTTAAAAGACGTGGAGTGCGTGGCTACCAGGCTGCTGCATACTATGGGAATCAATTTGCAGAATATGTATCAGAAAATTTTGGATATTATGGGCGTGTCGGATGAGCGTTACCGGGATCTGATGAAAAATATCCATACTGCGGGGGAGAATCCGGCAGGAGGGACGGCCAGCCTGGATCAGTACAGCAGAGATCTTACCGACATGGCCAGAGAGGGCCGGATCGATCCTATCGTTGGGCGGGAAACGGAGATTTTGCGGATCATCCAGATCTTGAGCCGGAGAACAAAAAATAATCCCTGCCTGATAGGCGAACCGGGAGTGGGCAAGACTGCCATAGTGGAAGGTCTGGCTCAGCGCATCGTATCCGGAGATGTACCTCTCCCTCTTCAGAATAAGCGGGTAGTTTCTCTGGATATGGCCAGCATGGTGGCTGGCTCTAAGTACCGGGGAGAGTTTGAGGAGCGGATGAAGCGGGTTCTGTCTGAGGTGATGGAAAATAAGGAGGTTCTGTTGTTCATTGATGAGCTTCACACCATTATTGGAGCAGGCGGAGCAGAGGGGGCGCTGGATGCCTCCAATATCATGAAGCCCTTTTTGTCCAGGGGAGAGATTCAGGTGATTGGCGCTACCACAGTGGATGAATATCGGAAGCATATTGAGAAGGATCCGGCCCTGGAGCGGAGATTTCAGCCTATTTTAGTGGAAGAGCCTTCCGAGGAAGAGACGGTTAAGATTCTTCAGGGACTTCGACCGGCCTATGAAAAGCACCATGGAGTTGGCATCTCCCAGGCAGCGCTGGAGGCAGCAGTGAAGCTGTCTGAGCGGTATATCAATGACCGTTTTCTTCCAGACAAAGCCATAGATCTGATTGATGAGGCATCTGCCAAACGGCAGCTGGGGCTGTACCATCTGCCGGCCAAGGTGCTGGAGCTGGAGAGAGAGATCCGGGAAAATCAGGCGGAGATGGAGCGGTTGGTGAAGGCGGGAGATTTTGCCAAGGCGAAAGAGCTCCACGGGCTTTTAAAGGAACAGAAAAAGAAGTACGATCGTCAGAGGGAGCAGGCCAAGAAGCGCTTAAGAGACCGGGAGATGGAAGTGACAGAGGAGGATGTGGCAGCAGTGGTTGCCGCGTGGACGAAGATTCCGGTGCAGAAAGTGGCCCGGGGAGAGGGCAGACGTCTTTTAAATCTGGAGAAAGAGCTCCATAAGCGGGTGATCGGACAGGAGGAGGCAGTGACTGCGGTTGCCAAAGCCATCAAGCGGGGCAGAGCAGGGCTGAAAGATCCAAGAAGACCCATCGGTTCTTTCCTGTTTCTTGGGCCTACAGGTGTGGGAAAGACAGAATTGTCCAAGGCTGTTGCAGAGACTGTATTTGGCAGCGAGCAGTCCATGATCCGTGTGGATATGTCTGAATATATGGAAAAGCACAGCGTTTCCAAATTGGTAGGTTCCCCGCCAGGATACGTGGGGTACGAGGAGGGCGGTCAGCTCTCTGAGAAAGTGCGCAAGCATCCCTATTCAGTGATTCTTTTTGACGAGATCGAGAAGGCCCATCCGGACGTGTTCAACATCTTGCTACAGGTGCTGGATGAGGGTCATATCACGGATTCCCAGGGACGGAAGGTGGACTTTAAAAATACGATTCTGATTATGACTTCCAATGCAGGGGCTCAGTCCATCTTATCGCCCAAGCGTCTTGGATTTGGGGCGGTGAGCGATGAAAAGAAAAATTATGAATCCATGAAGGGCAGTGTAATGGAGGAGGTACGCCGTCTCTTTAAACCGGAATTTTTGAATCGTATTGATGATATCATTGTATTCCATTCCCTGAACCAGGAACACATTCGGGAGATTGTCACCTTGCTGTTTGGGGAGCTGCAGAAACGGTGCAAAGAGCAGATGGAAATTACGCTGCATGTGCGCACCAGTGTGCGGGATCACATTGCCAAGAGCGGATTTGATGAAAAGTACGGAGCAAGGCCCTTAAAGCGGGCGATCCAGAATCAGGTGGAGGATGCTTTGGCAGAGGAATTGCTCTCCGGCCGGCTGAAAGCCGGGGATGAGGTAACGGTGACCCTGGTGAAGGATAAAATTGCTTTTCGGGTAAAACATGAGGAAGAAATGACTGGGAAATAGCAGGAAGTATCTGGCGTATTTTGCAGTTTTGTGGTAAACTACAGATGATGATGCAAAGGTTAGAGGTTATGCGTTTCATGGTACCATGAAAGGGCATAACCTTTTGACCCTGGTATACAGATAAAAACAAAAGCAAAGATTGGGGAGGGCATGAAAATGTCAGTAATAAAAGAATTACTTCGCACGGAAGCAGACGGAAGCATCAGTTTTGGAAATTATGAACTGGATCAGAAAACCAAGCTTTCCGATTTTGAATACAATGGAGATCTGTATAAGGTAAAGACCTTTAAGGAGATCACCAAGCTGGAGCGCAACGGCATGCTGGTATATGAGTCGGTTCCGGGCACTGCGGTAACTTCCTTTAAAGAGGATGGAAATCGTGTGGTGTTCACAGTGGAAGGACCGGAGGATGCTCAGGTGACTCTTGGAATGGAAGAAGATACGGTGTATAAGGTGACCATCAATGGAGTGGACAGCGGCTGTGTAAAGACAAATATGAGCGGTAAGCTGGTGCTCAGCGTGGAGATGGGCAATGAGGACCAGGTGATGGTAAAAGCAGAAAAACAGTAAGAGATTCCGGGAGGAAGTATGGCAAAAAGTAAAACTACCAGGTTTTTTTGTCAGAATTGCGGTTTCGAATCCACAAAGTGGATGGGTCAGTGCCCGGCCTGCAAAGAGTGGAATACGTTTGCTGAGGAGCTGGTGGCGGACATTCCCGGTGTCAAGGCGGCCGGCCGCAGGGAGAAGGGCCAGATAAAACCAAAGCAGCTTCAGGAAATTGAAATGGAAAGCAGCGCAAGAATCAGCACCGATATGGCGGAGCTGGATCGTGTGCTGGGGGGCGGGATCGTGTCGGGGTCTCTGGTGTTGATCGGAGGAGATCCGGGCATTGGAAAATCCACCCTGCTTTTGCAGGTGTGTCAGAACCTTTCAGCCAGACAGGAAAAAGTGCTGTATATTTCCGGAGAAGAGTCGCTGCAGCAGATTAAACTGCGCGCTAATCGGATGGGAGCCTTTACTGACTCCCTTCTTTTGTTGTGCGAAACGAATCTGGAGGATATCAGGGAGGCCATCAGCCGGGTTCAGCCTACAGCGGTGGTGATTGATTCTATTCAGACGATGTATCATGAGAGCGTCAGCTCTGCTCCGGGAAGCGTCTCACAGGTGCGGGAGACAACAGGAGTTCTCATGCAGATCGCAAAGGGGCTTGGCATTGCCATTTTTATTGTAGGTCATGTGACGAAGGAAGGCGTAGTAGCTGGCCCAAGAGTATTGGAGCATATGGTGGATACGGTGCTGTATTTTGAGGGAGACCGTCACGCTTCCTATCGGATCTTGCGGGCTGTGAAAAACCGGTTTGGCTCTACCAATGAGATCGGTGTGTTTGAGATGCGGGAAAACGGTCTGAGGGAAGTGGCGAATCCCTCGGAATTTATGCTGGAGGGAAAGCCGGAGAATGCTTCAGGCTCTGTGGTAGCCTGCTCCATGGAGGGGACAAGGCCTATTTTGATTGAGATTCAGGCCCTGGTGTGCCAGAGTAATCTGGCTTATCCCAGGCGGACGGCAGACGGCGCAGACTTAAACAGAGTGAATCTGCTTCTGGCAGTGCTGGAGAAACGTCTGGGTCTGCCGTTGTCCAACTGTGACGCCTACATCAACATTGCAGGAGGCATCCGGATGCGGGAGCCGGCAGTGGATCTGGGCATTGTGATGGCATTGATCTCCAGTTTCAAGGACTGTATTGTAGATGAAAAGACCATTGTGTTTGGGGAGGTAGGCTTAAGCGGAGAGGTCCGGGCAGTGAGCATGGCCAGACAGCGGGTGCTGGAGGCCAGAAAGCTGGGATTTCAGACGGTGATCTTGCCGGAGGCCTGCCGCAAGTCCATGGATCAGGTGGAGGGCATCGCTCTAAAAGGAGTTTCCACCGTGCGGGATCTAGTGAGACTGATGGTGTAGCAGAGCGGCGGTCAGAGCGATGAGAAGAGGACAGCAGCAGGAAAAGCGCAGAGGGAGAATGACAGAATGCAAAAGAAAAATATTGTATTAATTGGAATGCCCGGTGTGGGCAAAAGCACCATCGGTGTGATTGCCGCAAAACAGCTGGGCTATCAGTTTGTAGATGCAGATCTTCTGATTCAGCAGCAGGAGGGGCGATTGCTCCATGAGATCATTTCCCAGGAAGGAATAGAGGGCTTTCTGGAGATTGAGGATCGAGTGAATGCATCCATTGAAACAGAAGGAGCGGTGATCGCCACCGGGGGCAGTGTGGTGTACGGCAGAGCGGCCATGGAGCATTTGAAGGAGATCGGTGTGGTGGTTTATCTGGAACTTCCCTATGCTCAGCTAAAGAGGAGGCTCCGCAATCTGAAGGACCGGGGAGTGGTACTCCGGGAGGGGCAGACGCTGCGGGATCTGTATGAAGAGCGGACGATTCTTTATGAAAAATACGCAGATTTGGTGGTGAAGGAGGAGGGCCTGGATATCGAGGAAACACGGGAACTTCTGGAGAAGAAACTGAGGGAATATCAAAATGCGTAACTGTTTTGCGTCAGGCATTTGAAAAGACTGCTCCAAACATTGGAGAAATTTTATAGAGAACAAGGGTTGAGAAAAAATGAACAGTATAAAAAAATGGATACAGATCATGATCTATCATCTGTCAGAATGTATGATGCCGCTGATACCAGTGGTGATGGCGGGAAGCTTTTTAAAGCTGATCTGTATGGTGATGGATCTGTCAGGGGCTGGGTTTGGCCAGACCATGGAGATTTTCACGATCATGGCGGATGCGCCCTTCTATTTTCTGCCAATTCTGGTGGCCGTATCCGCTTCCAGACATTTTCAGGTAAACCCCTATTATGGAGCGGGGATTATGGGAGTTTTGATGATGCCGGGCTTTACAGCGCTGATGGAGGGAACGGAGCCGGTGCGGTTTCTGATGCTTCCCGTAGTGCAGACCAACTATGCGTACGGAGTGCTTCCGCCGATTTTGCTGGTCTGGCTGATCTCCAAGCTGGAGCCGGGGATTGCCAGAGTGATTCCCAAACAGGCAAAGGATATTCTGTATCCGCTGGCCATGTTTCTGGTGTTTGCTCCCATTGGAATGCTGGTGACAGGCCCTCTTGGAGCGCTGCTGGGCAAAGGTCTTGCACAGATACTGGAGTTATTTCCGGCGCAGCTTGGCTTTTTATCCTGGGGCATCCTGGCAGGATTGCTGCCTCTTTTGGTACCTGCAGGTATGCACTGGATTTTTGTCACTACGGCCATTACCCAGATCAGCAGCCAGGGTATGGACAATGGCATTATGGGATCCTTCCTGGCATTTATGTTTGCGCTGGTGGGCGCGGATTTTGCCTCGGCTCTGTTTCGGAAAGATCGTCAGGAAAAGGCGCAGGCAGCAGCTACCGGGGTGGTGGGATTTCTCACAGGAGTATCCGAGCCCTCATTGTTTGGGATTTGTTTAAAAGAGCGTCCGGCTTTAGTAGGTACCATGATCGGTTCTGCAGTGGGAGGCGTTCTCCAGGGAATCTTTATCATTCACACGTATGTGTTTGCGTTCCCTTCTGCCATCTCTATCCTGATGTTTCACAGTCCGGAGAATCCCAAGAATCTGTTTTGGGCGTTGCTGGTGGCAGGGACAGCCCTGATTGTAGGATTTGGGGCAGCCTGCATTCTGTATCGGGCGGAGAGAAGAAAATCATAACAGAGAGATTAAGCAATTTTTGAAAGTTGAAATTTAAGTTCATATTACAAGATCGGATGGGGATGCTGCAAAATACAGATTCCGGTGGATGTTCGGTGTGTTTTTTCTGAAAAGATGTTATTTTTCTGAGAAAAATCATCCGAAAGGCTACCATCGGAGGTATTTTACAACATCCCTATTTCCTTTTTTGAGTTGTAAAATATTTTTGGGATTTCGTTTTTCGCCTGGGAGGATAAAAAGCTTCAAACCGGATGAAAAGTTTGAAAATTTTGAAAAAATAAAGAAAAATAAGAAATAAATAGATTACTTTTGCGAATTGATACTTTACAGTATTGATGTGATAAGCTATAATAACAAATATATTTCGGCAATTTCAGCGAAGAAAAAGAGGAGGTTTTAGTATGAGAAGGAGAGCTTTATTGCTGGCACTTCTGCTGGCAGTTACATCTTTTGGAACGTTGGGGACGGCAGCTGCTGAAGAGGAGAAAGACACTTTGAATGTGGTGGTTACAGATGATGCCAGCCAGTTCAATCCGGGTGTAACCAATACATACTCTGATATTATGAGTTTGTATCAGATTTATGAACGACTCGTTTATTATGTAAATGGTGAAGTGGTTCCTCAGTTGGCGGAGAGTTGGGATGTCAGCGATGATAAATTGACCTATACCTTCCATCTGAGACCGGATACTTATTTTCACAACGGAGAAAAGCTGACGGCAGATGATGTGGTGTACAGCTTCAACAGCAGATTTGAAACCTCTCCATCCACAGCAGCAAAAATAGAGAGTGTTACTGCTATTGATGAAAATACCGTGGAAATAAAGCTGAATCGTATTTGCGAAAGCATTTTTTCTACATTGGCTTCTCCCGGTATGGGAATTATGTGTCAGTCTTATGTGGAAGAAATGGGAGACGAGGCATTTTTGAAACCAAATGGGACGGGCGCTTATAAGTTAAAGGAATGGGTAAAGGGCAGCCAGATTCAGTTTGAAGCCTTCGATGAATATGGCGGTGGAGAAGCTCCTATTGAATACCTTAATTTTAATATTATTACCGATAGCTCTACTGCACTGATTTCTATGGAAAACGGAGAAAACGATTTTATGATCAATATGTCTGCAGCAGACATTCCGCTGATCGAGGGAAATGAGGACTTTACTGTTCAGTATACGCCTTCTCATAGCGTGGCAGGTCTGGTTTTGAATGTGCAGAATGGTGTGACAGCAGATGAAAATGTGCGTAAAGCGATTGCATGTGCCATTGATCGGGAAGCCTGCAATGTGGCTGGATTTAATGGAACCGGGACAATTGCTACCGGAAGTTTTCAGGATTTTCTTTATTATGACGGGGGTGATTACACGTATGCCTATGATCCGGAAATGGCAAGACAGCTGTTGGCGGACGCAGGTTATGCCGAGGGTGAGCTTACCGTAACCATCAAGACCAGCACCAATTATGGAGATGTGGTTCCTCAGGTGATCCAGCAGAATCTGGCAGATGTAGGTATTCAGGTAAATATTGAATCTCTTGATATTGGCGCTCAAAGCGAAGACTGGCTGAATGGAAATTTTGAAATTATTTATCAGGCAGGTTCGGAGATTACACCGGATTTAAGCGAAACATTAAACGGGTCTTATTATTCTGAGAATGTTTGGAGTGCGTCTGCATGGTCAGACGGAAGATATGATGCACAGCTGGAGACCATTATGGCTGAGGCAGATACGCAGAAGAGAACAGAACTTTGTTCAGGACTTCTGAAAGAGATTTTGGCTACTGCAAATGAGATCCCTCTGATCGTGAAATCTGGTAATATTGTATACCGTACCGGTTTGCAGAATACGTATGTGGATCCCAACGGTATGTTCTATTGTTTTAAGGATTTTAGCTGGTAATTCATAGAAGGTAATAGAGGCTGCCCAAAATGAGAAAGAACAGTTTTCTGCTGCCTGTGTTTCTTTGTCTTTGATTTCTGCCTGAAAATATGTTGAAACCATGTTTTCGGGCAGAGTTTGAATCTGGATTTGCATTTTAAGGTACAGAAGGTTTTCCTTCCCTTGCGGGCGGATTGCGGGAACGCAAAGCGTGGAGCAATCCGAGGGGCTTTTATCCCTGGTGGCGTCCGCATCAGCGGACATGAAAGTTTAGAAAGAGATAAGAGAAGGGGTACTATGAAAAAGTATGTAACGAAACGGTTGCTGATGATGATCCCTATTATGTTCGGCGTTATTTTTTTGGTGTTTTTTATGATGTCTCTGCTTCCGGGGGATCCGGGGCGAATGATTCTGGGAATGAACGCAACGGCGGAGGATGTGGCGGCATATAATCATATGCTGGGAGTAGATCAGCCATTTCCGGTACGCTTTGTAAATTATATTATGGATTTGATGCGGGGGGATTTTGGCATTTCTTACCGATCCCAGAGACCGGTAATGGAGGAGATTGCCGCCTGTTTTCCGTACACATTGATTATTGCGACTGCCAGCTGTATTGTGGCGTATTTTATCGGAATTATTTTAGGACTGGTATCTGCCCTGCGTCAGAATACCTGGGTGGATTTTACAGGGACAGTGGTTTCTATGCTTTTTGCATCGATTCCGGAATTTTGGCTGGGACTTATGATGATTTTGCTTTTCTCTCTTCAATTGAAATTGCTGCCTACCAGCGGTATTGGTACTTTTAAGCATTACATTATGCCGGTGATTGTGGTAGCTTTGCCGCAGGCCGCAATCACTTCGCGTCTTACCCGTACCTCCATGCTGGATTGTATTAATCAGGATTATGTGCGAACCGCCAAGGCAAAAGGCTTGTCCAGGAGAAAAGTAATATGGAAACATACGTTTAAAAATGCGCTTTTGCCCATTATCACTACCATGATTACGTCCTTTGGCGTGTCTTTGGGAGGGACGGTAGTAGCGGAGAATATTTTTTCCATACCAGGGATCGGGAGTTTGATTTTAAATGCTATTAAGAGTAAAGATGTCCCCATGGTGATGGCGTGTACGATATTGCTTTCTCTGATTTATTGTGTGTTTATTTTAATTGCCGATATTGCGGTTGCCTCTATAGATCCCAGAATCAGGGAAGTTTATCTGAAAAGGCAGTAGAGGGAGAGGTTTTATGTGGAGAAGAAGAAAAGAGAAGTGGAAAGACTTTATTCGAAAATATTCCAGAAACAAAGCAGCTGTTCTGGGGTTTATTTTCGTGATGATCTTAGTGTTTTTAGCGCTGTTTGCGGATGTCATCTGCAGTTATGATAAAGTAGTTACTCAGAACGTTATGGAGCGCCTTCAGACGCCCAGTCCCCAGCATTGGCTGGGAACCGATCATCTGGGGCGGGATATTTTTGCCAGGATCATTCATGGAGCAAGAGTTTCACTTGGCGTAAGCGTTCTTGTGGTAGTAATCTCTGTATTTACAGGAGGAGTAATTGGCAGTCTGCTGGCTTTAATTGGAGGACGAATTGATAATTTAGTAATGCGTCTGATGGACGTGATCAGCTGTATCCCCGGTTTTTTGCTGACGCTGGTTTTAGTTACAGTATTCGGAACCGGTATTAAGAATTTGATGCTGGCGATGTGCATTCGAATGTCAGTGGGATTTATTCGGGTCATCCGGTCATTTGTATTGTCCGTGGTAGGACAGGATTTTATTCAGGCATCAAGACTGGCTGGCCTTTCCACCTGGAAGATCGCAGTGCGTCATGTGATGCCCAATGCGATCAGTATGATTATCGTGGAAGCGGCCATGTCTCTCGCCAGTACCATTTTGTCTATTGCAGCTTTGAGCTTCCTTGGTCTGGGTATCCAGCCGCCGGCGCCGGAATGGGGAGCCATGCTGAATGAAGGACGGGAATTTATCCGTACCTATCCGCACCTGATTGTGACGCCGGGTATCGCTATCGTTCTGTCTGCACTGTCTCTGAATTTGGTGGGGGATGGAGTGCGGGACGCCCTGGATCCCAGAGCAAAACAATGATAAAAGCGAACAGAGTGTGAAACAAGGAGCAGAAATCTATGAATAATTACAGGCTTGCAAGGCGTGAGTATAAAAAGAAGCTGCAAGAGCAGAAGAAAAAAGGATATCAGTGGAATGCAAAAATGGAAAAGGCGGAGCATCTTTTGGAGGTGCGGGATTTACATACCTGGTTCTACACAGACGATGGGATCGTGAAAAGCGTGGAGGGAATTTCTTTTGATATTCCCGAGGGAAAGAGTATTGGACTGGTGGGAGAATCCGGATGCGGAAAATCTGTGACCAGTTTATCAATTATGGGATTGCTGCCAGAACCCAAGGCTCAGATCGCAGACGGAGAGATTCGTTTTCGCACAAAGGATGGAAGTGTGATAGACCTGGCCAAAACTCCGGAAAAAGAGATGGAGAAGATTCGGGGCTCTCAGCTGGCAATGATTTTTCAGGAGCCTATGACCAGCCTGAATCCGGTTTTTTCTATAGGAAATCAGTTGGACGAGTGTGTCAGAAAGCAATATCCTCATAAAAATCGGGAAGAGCGAAAAGAGATTGCCCTTAGAATGATGAAGATGGTAGGAATCACCAGAGAAAATGTGTATGATAACTATCCCTATGAATTATCTGGAGGGATGCGTCAGAGAGTTATGATCGCTATGGCGTTGACCGGCAATCCGCGGCTTTTGATTGCCGATGAGCCAACCACAGCGCTGGATGTGACAATACAGGCTCAAATCCTGGATTTGATGAGGAAACTTAAAAAAGAGATCAACTCTTCCATACTGCTGATCACCCATGATCTTGGCGTAATTGCAGAAATGGCAGACTATGTGATTGTCATGTATGCGGGAAAGATTGTGGAGCAGGGAACTGCGGAGGATATTTTTGATAAGACCTCCCATCCCTATACGATGGGCCTGATGAAGTCTAAGCCGGTTTTAAATCAGGAAGTGGAGGAGCTTTATTCCATTCCGGGGAATGTGCCAAGTCCTCTGAAGCGGCCGCAAGGATGTTATTTCTCCAATCGGTGTGAGCACTGCACAGAAATCTGCAGGAAAGAACCGCCGACTGTGCGGCATTTATCGGATACTCATTCAGTAAGCTGCCATCACCCGCTGGCGATAAAGAAGGAGGGGCAGAAATGAATGATGAAATTGTTTTGGAAGTGAAAAATTTAAAAAAGTATTATTATCCAAGAAAAGGCAAGAAAAAGGAAGTAAGGCCGGTGCGTGCCATTGACGGAGTGAGTTTCCAGATACAGGCGGGAACTACGTTTGGCCTGGTGGGAGAATCCGGCTGTGGTAAGACTACCATTGGGAAAACGATTATGCGTCTCCAGGATGCTACAGAAGGGCAGGTATTCTTCCATGGGAAGGATATCCTCCCCTGCAAGGGCAGGGAACTGCGGGCAATCAGGCCGAAAATGCAGATGATTTTTCAGGATCCTTTTTCTTCTATGGATCCCAAAAAGACAATCTATCAGATTGTTTCAGAAGCAGTCCGGGAATTTAAATTATTTCCCCCAAATCAAATTCGGAGTAAAGTGGTAGAAACCCTGGAAAAATGCGGGATGACAGAGGATTGCCTGGAGAAGTATCCGCATGAATTTTCAGGTGGACAAAGACAGAGAATTTGTATTGCCAGATCATTGATCGTATCTCCGGAATTTTTAGTTTGTGATGAACCGGTATCGGCGTTGGATGTTTCCATTCAGGCGCAGGTCATTAATCTTCTGAAACAGCTGCAAAGAGATTATGGCCTGGCGTACCTCTTTATTTCCCATGATCTGTCAGTAGTGGAACATGTATCCGACTATGTGGGGGTGATGTATTTGGGAAGGCTGGTGGAGACAGCATCGAAGCAGTCATTATTTTCGAATCCTATTCATCCTTATACCCAGGCATTGCTCAGCGCAGTTCCGGTACCGGATTTGCACCGGGAGGGGAAGCGAATTGTATTATCCGGGGACGTCCCGTCACCAGACAATCCGCCCTCCGGCTGTCCGTTCCATACCAGATGCAGCTATTGTCAGGAAATATGCAGAATGCAGAGTCCTGAATGGAAGGAGTATGAGGAGGGGCATTTTGCAGCCTGTCATTTCGCAGGGAAACTGTAGAAGATGAGGTGTTGCAAAATAATGGCTCCGGTGGATTTTCGGTGGTTCTTTAAAATGTGATAAACTGAGTAAAGCAAAAAAGAGGTGACAAAGGGGGGACATAAAAGATGCGGCGGAGGCTGGCGCGGCATCTTTTAAAGAAGGAAAAAAGGCAACAAAAGTATCCAGGTCATGCGGAAAATGCAAAAAGAAGGCAAAGAAGCTGACGAAAAAGCGATTGGAAAAAAATAAAAGTGAATAGGAAAAAACAGAAATAAAAAATGGGAAGATACCAGCATCTTCCCATTTTTTTATAC
>ENA-ORTM01000446-ORTM01000446.1-human-gut-metagenome-genome-assembly--contig:-NODE-446-length-51522-cov-13.975946_pt1 | contig 51522 bp, 57 predicted proteins | sample MGYA00241909_ERZ509182 | MGnify/ENA primary metagenome ERZ509182 (study PRJEB26280, sample SAMEA2338855) | human gut metagenome | biome: human gut; feature: human-associated habitat; material: faeces...
AATCCGTGTCTGATTGGAATATATGTAATGTCAATAGACCACGCCTGATTTGGAGCGTCTATGGCAGCATTTCGCAGAAGATAAGGACATACCTTTGCCTGTTGCATCCGCTTGGAAAGATTCATCTTAGGATAGATTGGGTAAATATCCATTTCATTCATATAGCGATGTGCTTTACGCCGTCCGACATGATAACCTCTATTCTGGAGCTGTGCAGACATTTGTCTTGCTCCCCATGTTGGATTATCCGTATGAAGATGGTCGATAATCTCTTTACAAGCTAGTTCTTCATCTGATACAGGTGAAGTCTTGTAATAGATGCTTGTACGGTTGATATCAAGCAGTTTTGCTCCTACGGATGCCGGGATTTCTTTAGTCGTCAAAAGGTTTTGGACTAAACTTACTCTCGTAGTCAGGTCCACAAATTTCTTCAGATTTTTTTTTGAGCCAGTCAACCTGCATGGTTAACTGACCAACCTTTTTAGCATACTCCGCCTTTTCCTTGCGTTCTTCAGCAAGCTTGTCTTTGAGGTTTTCCTCACGCTTGTCATCGAACACTGAGGAAGCGTTGTTAAGGAATTCTTTCTTCCAATTGCGGAGCAGATTTGGTTGGATGTTATTCTCGGTTGCAAGGGAGTTTAAATCTTTCTCGCCCTTAAGCAGCTCGATTACTAGGTCTGATTTAAATTTGGCACTAAAATTTCTTCTTTGTCTGGACATAATGATGAATCCTCACTTTCATACTGATTTTAGTATATCAGATTCATTAATATTTGTCCGAAAAAGTGTCTTAATTTATGAGACCATTATAGGTACTTAACATGGTAGCAATGTCATACAAACAGGACATCAACGGCATTTCCGTATCCACATCCTTTAAGGAGGACTTAGGCGGCGCATCCGTGCAGATGGTTGCCCTTGTGTCTGAGATTGAAAATGAACTGGACGTGGAGATCATGCTTTCAGAAGCCAGCGCCTGCGCAACCATCGGCGACCTGACGGACCTGATTGAGAAGGAAATGTAGGACGGATTCAGCCAATCTGACCGAAAGGAGTAGAGATGGGTTTACTGGAACAGATTTATGAAAAAGCAAAGGAAAATCCCCAGAGGATAGCATTTCCGGAAGCAGTCAATGAAAAGATGATGCAGGCAGCCTATGAGACAGGCAAAGAAGGGTATATCATTCCCGTGCTTGTGGGATATGCCGATGAAATCAGGGAAGCATTATCCTCCAAAGGATATGAGGAAGATATTTTCACAATTGTGGATATCAGGGAAGAGATTTATAAAAAGAAACTCATAGACCGGTATGTGGCCCTGCCGTACACCCTGTTAAAAGATAAGGCCCTGAACCGCCGCATGCAGGATCCGCTGTATTATGCCATGGCCATGGAAGCAGTGGGAGAGGAGGATGTGACCTTTGCGGGGATTGACAATACAACCGGGGATGTGCTGCTGGCCGGACAGATGATCATTGGACTGAAGCCGGGAATCAGCACCATCTCAAGCATAGGATTATGCGATATCCCAGGATTTAAGGGAAGTGAAGGAAGCCTTCTTGCAATCGGTGACAGCGCTGTGTGCGCCAACCCGGATTCCGGGCAGCTGGCAGGAATCGCTGTTTCTGCCTGCGACACGGTCAGGGACCTGCTGGGCTGGGAGCCGAAATGCGCCATGGTCAGCTATTCCACCCTGGGAAGCGGACAGGGGGAACTGGTGGATAAGGTGGCGGAGGCGGTCAGGATTGCCAATGAGCAGAGGCCGGAGCTTGCCATTGACGGTGAATTCCAGTTTGACGCAGCCGTATCGCCGGCAGTGGCGGCTAAAAAGGTGCGGAGGGAGAGCCGGGTTGCGGGAAAAGCCAATGTGATTATCTGGCCGGACCTGAATGTGGGCAATGTAGGGATTAAGCTGATACAGCAGTTCGGACACGCAGACGCCTACGGCCCAATGCTCCAGGGATTCAACAAAGTGGTGTGCGACTGCTCCAGAGGCGCCCCTGTGTCCGAGATTAAGGGAAATATCGTAATCAGCGCAGTAAGGGCCGCGGGAAGTAAAAGGCAGGAGGAACCAGCGTGAAACAGTATAAAGTACTGACAATCAATCCTGGCTCCACTTCAACCAAGGTTGCCCTGTTTGAGGGGGAGGAATGCCTGTATTCCCAGAATGTCTCCCATGAGGCAAAAGAGCTTGGGCAGTATGCATCCATGTCAGAGCAGCTGCCCTACCGCAGGGACACGGTTTTAAAGCTGTTAAAGGAAGCAGGTATACGTCTTGAGGAAGTGGACGTATTCGTGGGACGGGGCGGAGGCCTGATTGCCATGGAAGGCGGAACGTACGGGGTGACGGACCTGATGCTGGAGCACGCCAGGACATGTGCCAACGGCGTCATCCATCCGGCGGCCCTGGGTTCACAGCTGGCCAATGAATTTGCACAGGCCTACGGCGCCAAAGCAATGGTGGTAAACCCGCCGGATGTGGATGAGCTTCATGACCTTGCCCGCATGACAGGAATCCGGGGCATACACCGTATCATCCACCTCTATGCCCTTAACCTGAAGGAAACCGCCATCCGGCACAGCAAGAATGTGATGAAGAAACCATACGGGGAGTGCAGCTATGTGGTATGCCATATCGGTGGCGGCATTTCCATATCCGCCCATGAAAAGGGAAGGATGATAGACGGGTATGATATTGTGGGAGGAGAAGGCCCCATGGCTCCAACCAGATGCGGAAGCATTTCCGTGGCAAACCTTCTGGAATATATGAAAATGAACCAGGCGGGCCCGGAAGATGTGAAAAAGCTCTGTACCAGCAAAGGCGGTTTCGTGAATCATGTGGGGATTTCCGATGCCATTGAACTGACGGAGCGGGCCAAAGCAGGGGACCGGTATGCCGGACTTCTCTGGGACAGCATGATTTACCAGATTGAAAAATGCATCGGCGCCATGGCGGCAGTCCTTCACGGACAGGTGGACGGCATCCTTCTGGGCGGCGGTATGGTACATAACCAGGGCCTTGTAAAGCGGATAACAGATGCCTGCTCCTTCATCGCCCCTGTGACCGCCTATCCGGGTGAGTTTGAGATGGAGGCCATGGCGGCCGGGGCAATCCGCGTGCTGGAAGGCGAGGAGGAGCTGAAGACATATACCGGAAAGCCTGTGTGGGATGGTTTTGACTGGGAGTAATGGGGGAATGGAAAGGCGTGGAAGAGAAGGGCATGGGAAATAAGCGCTTGGGTAAGAAAAGCATAGGAGTAAAAAATATGGATGAAAAACAACGGAAGACAGTTAATATGTTGACGCTGGCTTTCGGCATGGCGTTCATGCCTCCGATTTGGGCCGTGCTGGCCCCTTCATAGGGGGCGGCACCGGGGCGGTGGCCTTGATCTGTGCCGGACTTTTTGTGGCCAGCGGTAACAGACGGCAGGATACCATAAAAATCTCCATCGGTTTCCTGTTAGGTGATTTGTGGGCTTATATTGCCGTACGGGTGATGGAAACCCAGCAGTGGAATCCCAATGTGGAACTGTATATCACACTATTTGTCATGGGCGGTCTGGCAGTCATTATCGGCGAGACATTTTCAAGGATGATATTCACTCCCTCCTGGCTGTGCGGCTGGGTCATAGGGCTGACCATCATAGGTCCCATGAAAGTTAATGAAATAGGGACTCTGCCAATCCGGATTGGCGTGGCAATGCTGGCGGGCGTGATTTACGTTGGTGTTGGCGCGGATGCGTTCCAGGGAATGCTGGTGCGCAGGCCGGTGCGTGGAGGCGCTCTGGAGAGATGAAGCTATGGATAAATGAAGCCAGGATATCATCTGGCATGTAAGAGGTGTCTATGCATTTAGTCGGGATAAGGATTGCAGATGCAGGACGGATTGCACTGCATGCAGAAAAAATAATTGACGGTATTTCTCAATATTATGTACACCAATACCGGAGAATAAAGAAAAAGCAGGAGGCCGACCAGGAACTGGCAGCCGGTTTTCTGCTTGGAAAATATCTGGATGTTAGAAGTGATGCGCAGATGGTGAGGCTGAGGCACGGGAAACCCATGCTGAAGTCAGGAAAGAATTATTTTAATCTGTCCCACAGCGGGGACTATGCTGTGCTGGCTTCAGCTGACATTGACATAGGTGTGGATATTGAACAGATAAAAGACGTCCACTGGCCTACCGTGCGGAAGGTTTTTACCTTAGGTCAGAGGGAACAACTGGAGCAGGCCGTGGAAGCAAAACGACCGGAACTGTTTACTAAATGCTGGACAGAGTGCGAGGCAGTGTTAAAGCTCCGGGGAACCGGGTTTGCGGCAGATACCGCAATGGCAAATGCCAGGTCGGGGAGTACTGAATCCGAAGACAGGAGACGGCATCTATACGTACATTCGTTTAGGTATAAGGAATACATGATTGCATGTGCTGCATATGGAGAGTTTGATGTATCAGTTGAAGAAGACAGAAGTTACCTGTATATGTGATAATATATATGTTTTGACAGACCGGGCGGGGTGCTGTGTGAACCTTGTTACTGGTAAGGAAAAAGCCCTGGTTTTTTCGCTGGGTGGATTTTTTATTTTGTCAAGGTACGGATTATTACCTACTTACGTTTAATTACCATGATCCCGGAGGACATATCTTGCAAGGAGGTACTCTGGGATCCTTTATAAAGATAAAATCTTCCCCGCAGTTGTGTCAAAGGAAATACAGCAGCAATTAGAGGCGCAGCTGAGTAACCTGTGGATTCAGAATTTAGGAAGTTTGAATCAGAAACTGAAAATGATTCAGAATATAGCCTCTAATACCGCTGATTTCCTGGATTTAATTAGTGATATGAACAATCCCGATATTGATGAGATAACTATTGAGATAAGTAAGAAATTAGCGGAGTGGGGAGGGATTCATCCTGAAAAATAAAGTTATCAAGAGCAGGAGAAAAAGAAGATGAGGACAGTAAAAGAGGCTTCAAACCTGGCGGGTATCAGTGTGCGCACACCTCACTATTATGACGAGATTGGCTAATTAAAGCAATCTGTACTGCGTGAAGCCGGGTATCGGCTTTATGACGATAAAGTTTTGGAAACTTTACAGCGGATCAGCTGATGAAATATGTCAGCAGGAACTGAAGAATGCCGTATGAGTTGCACTTACAGAAAAAGGGGCTCAGGATAAGGAGGGTCTTATGAAGAGTGCAATCCGAACAATGGGGTATGCCAGAAGCAGTCCTGCTTTGACTGCTGCCGCAGAAAAGGGCTTGAAATATGGAAGGAGAACCTGGGAAATTGCGCAGGATGAAGAAAAGCGTTTTTTGCTGGGAAATTGACATTCAGCTCAATGAAAGAAATCTATGCCGGGGAGGCTTAAGTTTTCCCGGTATTTTATTACGGAAAATAACATCAAATGGTCAAAAATATGATATAATTCTGGCTAAGTAGTTAAATTTTAATGACAAAGAAAAACAAGGGATATATTATAGATGAAAAGTTAACAATCAATGATACAGTTGAACTGCAGACAGGAATGGGAGCAGCAGTTTCGGGATTTAAAGAAACGCATAATAGGAAGAAGAATTTTATCTGCTTATTAAATAAACTTTGATTAGAATGGAAACAACATGGATACAGTGATAACAAATTGGAAAAAGAATTTCTTCACAATCTGGACCGGACAGGCAATATCCCAGTTCTCAAGTTCTGTCCTTCAATTTGCGGTTGTGTGGTATCTGACAGACCATACCGGTTCTGCCATGGTACTGACGGCGGCTATGATGATGGGGTTTCTCCCGCAGGGGGTTTTAGGACCGTTTATCGGTGTCTTTATTGACCGGTATAACCGAAAAAGAATCATGATTATCTCAGATCTTCTTATTTCGGCAGCAAGTTTTGTAATGGTGCTTGCAGGCTGGATGGGCAGGTTATCGACAGAACTGATTCTTGTGGTTTTGCTGGCACGCTCGGTCGGTTCCGCGTTCCACAATCCATGCCTTCAGGCAGTTACCCCGCAGATTGTCCCGGCAGGCCAGTTGACCAGATGTGCGGGATATTCGCAGGCGTTGGAATCAGTATCACAAATCTTAAGCCCGGTTGTCGCGGCGGTGCTGTACAGTTCCTGGAGCCTGAGCGGAATTATCTCCTTGGACGTCATAGGGGCGCTGATTGCGGTAATTACGCTTGGAATCACGCAAATCCCGGAATTGCAGCGGGAGGGACGTGACAGAAACGTACAGGTTTTACGGGAGGCGAAGGAAGGCTTGCGGATTCTCAGGGCAAAGAAAGGGATGCTGGGGCTGGTGTCAATTGGAAGTCTTTATACTTTGGCGTTGATGCCTACCAGTGCGCTGTTTCCATTGATGACAATGTCATATTTTAATGGAACCAGTACAAGTGCCAGTATTGTTGAGGTGGTGTTCTCTGCCGGGCTTTTGGTTGGGTCGTTGATATTGTCAAAATGGGGAGGAACAAAAAACAGGGTTTATACCATTGTTGGTTCCTTTCTGTTAATGAGTTTTAGCTTATTTGTATCAGGAATCCTGCCACCGGATGGTTTTTATGTCTTTATCTTATGTTCCTGGCTCATGGGAGTCTCCGGACCATTTTACTGGGGGATGTATACGCCGCTGCTGCAAAGCAACTTTGAAGCAAGGTACCTGGGAAGGGTTCTGTCATTGTCCAGCAGTATCCGACTGCTCAGCGGACCGCTGGGGCTGATTGTATCCGGGATATTTGCGGAACGGTATGGGGTTGAGAACTGGTTCCTGATTGCGGGAGTGCTGGTACTGGCTGCTTCTGTGTTATGTGTGGCAGTGCCTTCGGTGCGGATTTGTGATGAGGCCGGGATTCTTATTAATAAGAAAAAATCAGAATAATAATCCGGTTTTTGGTGGAGCATCCGTCTATGACTTGTGTTTAGCTGGTTTACTGCCTGCTGGCTGGTGTTCCGATAATTTTCATATTTGGAAGTTGAGCCTTTTATCGCAGACACACTGACATGACTTGATTACGATAAAGATGCTAAGACTACCCGGCAGTTTTTTAAATGGTTCAGAATAAGATGCAGGAGGAACGAGGTATACGAATGAGTATGGAGGACTGGGCAAAGCGCCTTGACGGATTCCTGGAGTTTAATGGAATGAACCGCTTATGGGGCTGGGAAAAATTAGTGCGGAGCAGGCAAAACTTTATGCGGGCGGATCAAAGTGACGCGTAAAGATAATTATACCGTTACCCCTTTCATTGATTATATAAAATATAGAGATCCTACGGACATTTTAAACTGGCCGTTTGGGATCTCTTACATTAATGCGATTTTGCGTTTTATGGAGCAGATCTTGCTTTGCCGTGCTAGTACTACAGCGAACTTTTTAAAAGCTTGTTTTTACGGTGTGATAGATATACATTATGGTTCCCGCGTATATGGTAACTTACTATTTTTTTCATATCAGTTACTGTATATACAATTATCCCATGCATCAGTTTGATTACCATCGGCATCGTCAATGGGATTGCTTTTGCATTCCTCAAAGCATTGTTCAATCGGCCGCCTTAACGTTGCTGCTCTGTCCGGTTCTCCTGCCGGGAGGTCTGCCGGGGCGTTACTGACGAAATATATTATTTCATCATTTGCGTATTTCCTCAGATAAAGCCATATTTCCTCCCCTGGCTTCACATAATTTTGGCTCCCGTCCGCACGGCCGGAAAAACAACGCAGGAATTTCCGCTCTGCAGGGATCGGGCCCTTTGCCCCTTCTGCCAGCGCTTATGTACGGTTCATAATCCACAAGCCCATATCCTTTGTCACCGGTGCAGGCAAGGAACACCCCGGACTGGCAGTTTTCCGTTTTCCCCAGGCAGCCAGAGTACTGCTGTTTTACACCGGCGGAATGCTTCTCTTTTTTTACAAAGCTTGTGTCACCCACGGACAACATGCCGCAGCCTGCCCCAATCTGTCTGGACAGGAGCTCCTGATAGGTATCCAGAAGGGGCTGCTTATCAAAAGGGGAACGGGTAAAGAACCGCTGCAAGGGTCTGACATACTTTTCACCGGAAAAGTGAAGGGCGACTGGCTCAATTGATTTGCGTTCCAACGGGCTCAAAAGCCCCTGTATAAAGGTTTGGAACAATCTTCGTTGTGGCCGCAGAGAAAAGCAGGGAAAATAATTCTGAAGATAGTTTTCCAGTTCCGTTTGGAGTAAGGAATCATTATTTTCATCGGAATATCAAGCATCTAATGCAATCGGATCGAATAACGCTTTTTTCTTACCCCGGCCCCTGACCGCACCGCACGTCTTCCCTGACTCTCACGGACAGATGCATCGCCCCTCCGCACGTGTACCCTTCCGCGCCTATATCCCAATTATTCGTTATTATTTCTAATACCAGTTAACTTCCACAAAATATAGAAAAAACGCTTTCGACACATATCTTAAAAGCTTTCATTTTTTTGAAGGACTTTCTTGCAATTCCATTTTCTGTGTAATTAATACAAAAGATGAATTGGGTTTAATGTGGGAAAAATTTGTGCAAAAACGAAAACAACATACCAATTGGTATGAAAATATATTAAAAGGTCTGATGAATTTAAAATACAAACAAGTATAATATGGACATATTAACCTATAAAATAAGTAATAAATAGATTTAAATTAAAAAATACATGAAAAATCTATTTACAAACATCATATGTTATGCTACTATAAGGACAGATGAAACAAAAATATCACCAATGATTGCTGGAAAAAACCGACATTAAATGACAAAATAACCATAGACCACCGCTGAGGGAGAGGAGAGTTCAATGCGCAGAGATATGAACGAATATCAGAATATGGATGTACTTCCCATGGCTACTGCCCAGAAAGTTAAGACGATGATTATCCAGAGGGAGATGAAGCCCGGTGACAGGCTTCCCACTGAGAAGGAGCTGGCAGATCTTTTTGGCGTCAGCCGGTCTACACTTCGGGAAGCCATGAAGTTCCTGAGAGCGGAGAATGTGGTTGTAATCCGGCAGGGGAGCGGAACCTTTGTGAGCGCGGGAACGGGCATTGGGGAAGACCCCCTGGGACTGCATTTCACCAATCAGGAGAAGCTGATCCAGAATCTGTTTGAGACGCGTATGCTGATTGAACCTCAGATCGCAGGCCTGGCCTGCCAGAGGGCCACACCCCAGGACGTCAGGAACCTCCAGCTGCTGGTGACGGAAATGGACCGCAGCGAGGTCAACAGCCCTGCATCGGCGGAGCTGGACGTCCAGTTCCACACCGCGGTTGCGGAATGTACGCACAACGAAGTGCTGATCCGGGTAGTGCCCATCATCATTGAGTCTATCCGCCGAAGCCATGTGGAGACACATGATGATCCGGAGAGTTTTAAGCGGGCCAAAAGAAGCCACGCGGGAATCTGTAAAGCAATTGCCGAGGGCGATTTCATGGAAGCCAAGTTCCAGGCCGAGCGGCATGTATGGGAAACATTAAATGATGTAAAGGAAACGGAGGAACGAAAATGAAGAAAGAGTTATTTGCAAAAAAGACACTGGCTCTGGCAATGGCAGCCCTGATGGCCGCAGGCGCTCTGACTGGCTGTTCATCAGGCTCTAAGGAGACAGCGGCCGCGGGGGATACAACCGCTGCACCGGCTGCAGGTTCTGGGGCGGCTGGCTCAGAGGCGGCCGGCTCAGAGGCGGTCGGCGGTTCCGGGGAGGCGGTTACCGTTAGGTTCCGCTACTGGGCGGACAACACCGATTATTCTGCATTGATGCAGGACATTATCAAGAAATTCAACGCGGAGAACGGCAAGGGCATCACGGTTGTGGGTGAGGAGACTCCCTGGGACGGCGGCGCATACTCTGAGAATCTCTTTAACGCCAAGATGGGCGGCGGAGACATCGACTGCGCAACCTGGAAGCTGACTTCCACCCCGCTGTTTGTCAACAACGACCTGCTGGCCGACCTGACTCCCCTTGTGGACAGCTGGGACAAGAAGGACGACATAGACGAGAACATCTACAGCATTATGAAGGAAGCCGGAGGCACGGACCGTCTCTATGTTATGCCATGGAACATCCAGGTGCTGTACGTTTACTACAGACCTTCCATCTTCGAGGCAGCCGGCGTTGAGGTTCCAAAGACCTACGAAGAATTCTTAACTGCAATTGAAAAGTGCACCATGGACACCAACGGCGACGGCAAGACCGATGTCTACGGCTTTGGCATGAGAGGCGCCAAGGGCGGCCAGGAGCCATGGGGAAGCTTCGTATACGGGCGCGGCGGCAATTTTGAGGATATGACTACCCCGGAAGCTGTTTGGGGTATGCAGGACTTCATCGACATTTACACCAAGGGCTATGTACCGCCCACAGCAACCAGCGACGGCTTTAACGAAATTATTGCCAACTTTAAGTCCGGCTTAACAGCCATGACTATTCACCATACCGGTTCTTCCGCTGACATGGAAGCCGCCTTCGGCGGCGACGTATCCGCATTCCCCTTCCCCGCAGGCAAGGGCCAGTGGACCTCCATGGGTGACACTGAGACTGTTATTTTCGAATCCTGCCAGAACAAAGAGGCTGCATTTGAGTGGGTAGCTTACCTGGCGACCGGCGAAGGCCAGAAGATGTGGTGTGAAGGCACCGGCAATGTACCTGTAAGCAAGACTGTTCAGGCCGGCGACTTCTTCCGGAGCAACCGATTCATGGCAGCCTCCATTGAAGGACAGAGCTATGCGGGTATTCTTCCGATTCTGGATACCACAACCGAGTGGATCTCCACCCTGTGGCCCAACACCGTATCCCAGGCGCTCACCGGCAGCATCACTGCCGAGCAGTGCATGAAGACCCTTCAGGACGGTTTGTACCAGTAACCATTGACACATATGCGGGGCGGCGGAAACCAGGGCCGCCCCACAGAAATCAGAAGGGGGGATTCACCAATGGTCAAGAAACGGACAATATGGCCATACCTGCTGGTCGCTCCGGCAGTGCTCATCATTCTCTGCGTAGTGTTCATTCCGGTGTTCAACGCAATTGTCATGAGCTTTCAGAAGTATGACCTGCGCAGACCGAAGGACATTGCATTTAACGGAGTAGCCAACTATATGAAAGCCTTCGGGGACCCGCTGTTCTGGAACGCCCTGTGGAGGACAGTCATATGGGTGGCGGCAGGTGTAGGCTTACAGTTCCTGTTCGGATTCATTCTGGCCCTCCTTCTGAATCAGAAGTTTGTGGGGCGCGGCATGGTCCGTGCGGTCAGCATGATTCCATGGGTAACACCTGGCGTACTGATCGGCCTGATGTGGCGCTGGATCTATGACGGCAACTTCGGCGTACTCAACGATTTATTGTTAAAAATCCATGCGGTCACGGACAAAATACCCTTTTTGTCCCAGGTTTCAACCGCATTTCCAAGTGTGATCGTAACCATTGTATGGCAGGGAATTCCGTTCTTTGCGCTGATGCTATTAGCAGCTCTTCAGGGCGTGCCCGCGGAAATGTACGAGGCGGCGGATATTGACGGCGCGTCACCGTGGCAGAAGCTGATGTTCGTTACCATTCCATCTATCAAGAACACCATTTTCGTAACAGCGCTGCTGCGTGTGATCTGGGTAGCCAACTCGGTGGATGTAATCTACAACATGACAGAGGGCGGACCGGCTTACTCTACGCAGACCCTCAGCGTTTACATCTTCAACAAGGGCAATGCCCTGGAACTTGGATATGCGTCAGCAATGGCCCTTCTGATGGCAGCGGTTCTGCTGGTGGTAGCCATACCGTATCTGAAAATGAACTTTAGGGAGGAGAAGTAAGGATATGAAAAGACAATCCGGATTAAAACGTTTTGCAGCCGTATTTATCCCGCTGCTCCTGATGATGGTTTTCATCCTGTTTCCGTTCTACTGGACATTCGTAACTTCTGTGAAACCGCAGGATGAGCTTTACGGAGCGGTGGTTACATACTGGCCCGGCCACATTACTTTTGAAGCCTACAGCAAGCTGTTTACCACCACTGTAAACTTCTTTGCTGCCATGAAGAACAGCTTTATCGTTGCTTCCCTGACAACTATCGTATCGCTGACCGCTTCCACGCTGGCGGCATATGCATTTTCCAGATACCAGTTCACGGGAAGAAAGATTTTAATGTGTACGTTCCTGTGCAATAACATGTTCCCCACGGTACTGCTGCTGATTCCGCTGTACACCATTATGCGTAAGATGGGACTGCTGTACACTCCTGCCTCCTTGGTTTTATCTTACACCACATTTACCATTCCCTTTTCCGTATGGCTGCTGCTGGGCTTCTTAAACGACCTGCCCATGTCACTTGAGGAAGCGGCCCTGGTAGACGGGTGCAACAGAGGCTCCGCCTTTTTGAAGATCATTCTTCCGATCCTGGGTCCCTGCCTGGTGGCAACCGGAGTTTACATTTTTATGACATCCTGGAATGAGTACACATTTGCCATGATGTTCACCAACACGGATACACGCACCATCCCGGTAGCGCTGAAGAGCCTGATCGGACAGCTGGGCGTCCAGTGGGATCTGCTGACGGCAGGAGGCATTATCACCATTATACCGGTGTGTATTATGTTCTTCTTCGCACAGAAGCGTTTGGTAGAAGGTTTAACAGCCGGAGCTGTGAAAGGTTAACTTTAAGAGCCGCCCCGTTCGGCCCGGGAAATGCCGGCGGGTTGATGTCCATAAACAAGGAAAGCTCCCTTCGCATACGCTGAGGGGAAAGTCAAGGAAAGTCCCCTTCGCATAAGCTCAGGGGGGAGATGAGGAGGAAAACAATTATGCGGTATGACAAGAAAGCGAAAGAACTGCGGGCAGAAATCTTAAAGATGTTATATGCCTGCCAGTCAGGACATCCCGGTGGGTCTCTGTCCTGTGTGGAAATGCTGATGGCACTTTATTATGAGGTGATGAAGGTAGATCCTAAGAACCCGAAAGACCCGGACCGCGACCGTTTTGTGCTGAGCAAGGGCCATGCATGCCCCACCCTTTACGCGGTTCTTGCGGACCTGGGATATTTCCCCAAGGAAGACCTGGCCGGGCTGCGCCAGATTGACAGCCATTTACAGGGACATCCCGACTGCACCAAGACTCCGGGCGTGGACATGAACACCGGCTCCCTGGGACAGGGCGCTTCCCTGGCCATGGGCCTGGCTCTGGCTGCAAAGCATGCGGGGGCAGACTACAAGGTATACACAGTGCTGGGCGACGGCGAGTGCCAGGAAGGTCTGGTATGGGAGGCGGCAATGGCGGCGGCCCACTACAAGCTGGATAACCTGACCTTTATGCTGGATTACAATAAACTGCAGATCGACGGCCGCAACGACGAAGTTATGAGCCTGGGCAACATTATGAAGAAGTTCGACGCCTTTGGCTTCGAGTGTTTCGAGGTGGACGGCCATGATATGGACGCGATTGTGACCGCTCTGAAGGCTCCCGTATCGGGCAGGCCGAAATTCATATGCTGCAACACTGTCAAGGGCAAGGGCGTTTCCTTTATGGAGGACCAGTTCGGATGGCACGGCAGCCCCATGAACAAAGAGCAGTTTGAGAAAGCGTTAAGCGAGCAGGAGGTGGAGTAAAATGGGAAAGTCATTACGTGTTGCATACGGTGAAGCTCTGGTTAAATTAGGAGAGAAAAATGATAAGGTAGTGGTAATGGATGCCGATCTGGCCCATGCTACCCAGACCGGTATGTTCAAAGATAAATACCCGGAGCGTTTCTACAACATGGGTATTGCAGAAGCCAACATGATGTGTGCGGCGGCTGGCTTCGCTCACACCGGCTACGTTCCTTTTGTGAGCACCTTCGCCCTGTTCGGCGCGGGCCGTGCGTTTGAACAGATCCGCAATTCCATCTGCTATACCAACTGTAATGTAAAGTTCGGCTTTTCCCACTCCGGCCTGTGTGTAGGCGAGGACGGCGGAAGCCATCAGTCCATCGAGGACATCGCCCTCATGAGAGAGCTGCCCCACATGACCATCTTTGTTCCCTGCGATCCCGCGGAGACAGAGAAGGCGGTTATGGCTGCTGCTGAGATCGACGGGCCGGTATATATCCGTGTTGCCAGACCTGTCTGCGACGATATCACCACAGCCCACACCCCATTCATTCCCGGCAAGGCCAATGTGATGAAAGAGGGAAATGACGTTTGCTTAATCGCCTGCGGCCTGATGATTCCGAGGGCCCTGGAAGCGGCGGCTGAGCTGGAAAAAGAGGGCTCAAGCGTGGCAGTTGTGAACATGCATACCGTCAAACCCATTGACAAGGACATTGTGCTGAAGATGAACGAGAGCTGCAAGGCCATCGTAACTGTTGAAGAGCACTCCGTTATCGGCGGCCTTGGCTCTGCGGTTGCAGAAGTTCTGGCAGGCCACAACGGCGCCAAGTTCGCCATGGTGGGCATTGAAGACAAGTTCGGCAAGTCCGGTAAGCCGGATCAGCTGTTCGAGGCCTATGGCCTGACCGCTGCCAATGTGGCTGCAAAGGCAAAAGAGCTGCTGAAATAATTGGGGAAAATGACTGTGGAGGATTAAGGAAATGACCATTGCAAATTATGAGTTTACCGGCGAAGGTATGCAGAGAGTATTCGAAAATGAGAAATGGACTGTGGGAATCAAGAACTGGAAGCCGGCCAATGATGTAACAGGAATTGACTGCCTGGAGCGCCACAACAAGACAGACGAGCTGTTTGTGCTGGTGGAAGGCAGCTGCACCCTGATCTACGCCAATGAAGTGGAAGGCGGGTTAGCATTCGGCGCAGTAAAGATGGAGAAGGATAAAGTCTACAACATCCCCTCTGCCCTTTGGCACAACACTATCACCCAAAAGGACACCAAGATGATCCTGATCGAGGATTCCAGCACTTCTATGGAAAACAGCGATATTCTGAACCTGGATGCAGCTCAGATTGAAGAGATGAGAAGCCTCTGGAGCAGATGACTAAACATCCGCTGACAGACCAGGGAATTGTCAAGTTCCAGGCGGATTGCAGGGCTGTATTTGGTGATTAATGCGATTGTAAAAAGCATATGGATTCATTATAATGTTAGCAGTTATTTTACTGCTAACATTATTTTTTTGGAGGAATATAGAATGATTAAGAAATTTTTAGCATGCAATACTGTCAGAGAGCGTCTGGACCTGCTTTCCAATACTGTTAGGGACAACTGGACCGATCAGGATCGGGGTATCATCCTGAACGTTTTTAACATGAATGCCGAGGACTATGCGTCCAAAGAAGATAAGATCACGGCTATTGAGAAGTACGGCTGTCTATAGAGGTATGTCGCAAAGTCGATGATAGACAGTATGATGACAAGATTCTGGCAAGGGTCTTGGGAAAGGGAAGGACAGATGACAAAAGAGGAAATAAAAAACCTGTTTATGCAGGGAATTGACTGTTCACAGGTAGTGGCAGGTCGATTTGCAGATGAATTGGAGATGTAGGAAAGCCTTCTCAGGAAAATGTCCGCCTGTTTTGGCGGTGGAATGCAGTGTGGTGAAACATGCGGGGCGGTGACCGGTGCGTTGATGGTAATCGGTCTCAAGTACGGCCATAGTGTGAATAACGATTTGAAACAAAAAGAAATCATGCGTGAAAAGACTTCTGAGTTCAAGCGTTTGTTTGCCGAAAAGTACGTGAGAGGCTGATATCAGATACACTGCTTGACAAATCGGGAGGGGATGATTCTCCGGGGCTGCGGTGAGGATATGCGGGAGTGGGCAGACGGAAGCAACAAACTATTAACACAGGAAGGCATTTTATTGGAGGGAACAAAGTGCGAAAATGTGAAGTCTGATTATGTTCCGAATCGGTTGGGAGGTTTTCTGAACGATGCGCCTGCACAAAAGACAGATAAATTATAAAATTTCACCTTTTTTGGTTTTACGATATTCTGTTGGAGAATATCCCTTTAGTTTATGAAACAGGCGGCTGAAATACAGCTGGTTATCATACCCTACGATACGCGATATTTCATTGACTGCATAATTTGTGGTTTCCAATAAAGTCTGTGCGTTATTGACGCGGATAGAAACGATATATTGTAAGGGTGTGGAGCCTGTATATTTTTTAAAGTTGCGAATAAACCAACTGACACTCATTCCTCTGGATGAGGCATATTCCTCTATATTAATCTCCCGATTATAATTTTCCATAAAGTAAGTTATAGCGTTATCTATTTCGTGAATCATATAGTCATTTTTTAAGGTATGTTCTTTGGTTAATTCCCGCTGGAAAATGATCAATAAATGGCGCAATAAGAGCGTCATCATTTCTTCATAATTACTTTGGCATTTTTGCAATTCTAATATGATACGTTTGAAAATTTGTTCATATTCCAAAGCAGTACCTACCGGAAAGATTCTGCGGTTGTCTGCGAACCCATATTTTCGCAAGATATTTTTTATATTATTTCCTGTAAAGTGAATCCAGTACACCTCGGTTTTATCTTCACCGTAGTATTCATATTTTTGAAATTCCTTTGGACGGTATAAAACAATATTGCCGGCATGAACGATGGTTTCATTTTCCGGTTTGTCGAAATGAAAATGGCCGCATCCGGAGGCAACGTAGATGATTTGAAAATCCAAGCGCCCCCGCGGACGATAGGTTGGTAATTTAGGAAGCGTAGATAGTCTGTATGTGCCGCAGCTTCCAACAATCAGTGGCTGGCTTTTGTCTTTGAAGTCGAGATGAGATTGATTTAAGTAACCGTTGTTCATATACATGGCGGAGAACCCCCTTTAAAATAAGTGATGACGCTACCTTTTTATATTGTATCATTTTGTGCATAATATGTCTATTCCGGTTTATAGACATATTTTGAATACTGACGTATGATTACAGTAACAAATAAAGCGCAGCCGATGAAAGAAAATTTATTGTGTGATAAAAAGTGCATATTCAAGGAGGGAATTTATGATCGTACCACGTTATTATGAAGATTTAAGCGTGCTGCATGAAAACACAATGCCGCCAAGAGCGTACTACATGCCAGCATCAAAAAGAATGGATGATTTGACAGAGCATAGAGAAAAGTCAGATCGTTTGCAGCTATTAAATGGAAACTGGAAATTTCGTTATTTTGAAAGCATTTACGATGTGAAGGAATCGTTCTACGAAACGGATTATGACGTATCAGATTTTGATGAAATGAGAGTCCCGGGCATATGGCAAATGGAAGGATACGATATGCATCAGTACACGAATATCCGTTATCCATTTCCGTTTGATCCGCCTTATGTTCCGCAGGATATTCCGTGCGGAGCTTATGTTCATACATTTTTTTACCAGAGTGAAAAAACGGCGCCAAAAGCATACCTGAATTTTGAGGGAGTAGATAGCTGCTTTTATGTCTGGTTGAATGGAAAATATGTAGGATACAGCCAGATATCTCATGCAGTGAGTGAATTTGATGTTACTTCCTTTTTGAAAGATGGAGAGAATATCATTGCAGTGTTGGTTCTGAAGTGGTGTGATGGTTCGTATCTGGAAGATCAGGATAAATTCCGAATGAGTGGAATCTTCAGAGATGTGTACATTTTAAAACGTCCGGAACGGGCTGTGTGCGATTATCGCATAACGACAGAGGTTTCCAAAGAAGTCGCCAGGATAAAGTTAGATATACGGTTTTATCAGCCGATTCATCTGAACATAAGAGTTGAAGATAAAAACGGAGCTGTTGTTTCTCAAGGGACGATAGAGAAAGATGGAATCATAGAATTTGAGATTTTTTGTCCGGTGTTTTGGAATACGGAAAATCCATATCTTTATACGGTGATTCTGGAATCGAAATATGAAGTGATTGTGGATGCGGTAGCTTTACGCACGATTGAAATTTACGATAAAGTGATTTATTTCAACGGTGAGAAAATCAAATTCCGCGGTGTGAACCGTCACGATTCTGAGCCGGAAACAGGAGTTGTGGGTGCAAAACAGATAAAGACGGATATGATATTGATGAAACAGCATAATTTTAATGCGATTCGTTCCAGCCATTACCCGAATGCGCCGTATTTTTATCAGATGTGCGATAAATATGGATTTATAGTTATTGACGAGGCGGATATTGAAGCGCATGGGCCGTTCATGTTATATCGGAAAGAGGATACCGATTATAACCGCTTTAGTCGCTGGAATGAGAAGATAGCGGATGATCCGGCTTGGGAGCAGTCGATTCTTGACCGTGTACAGCGTATGATTCAGCGAGATAAGAACCGTTTTTGCATCGTTATGTGGTCTATGGGAAATGAAAGTGCTTATGGCTGCAATTTTGAAAAGGCACTGGAGTGGACAAAAACATTCGATCCCGCAAGACTTACACAATACGAAAGCGCCAGGTATCGGAATTATAACGTAACCTATCAGTACCATAATCTGGATCTGTATAGCCGTATGTATCCGTCACTGGAAGAAATAGAGGAATATTTGGAGAAGGATGGAAGTAAGCCATTTCTGCTGGTTGAATATTGTCATAGCATGGGAAATGGCCCCGGTGATTTTGAAGATTATTTTCAAATGATTCAGAGCGATGACCGGATATGCGGAGGTTTTGTCTGGGAATGGTGCGATCATGCGATAGCACATGGAAAAACGGAAAATGGAACGCCTATGTATTATTATGGCGGCGATCATGGAGAGAACATCCATGATGGGAATTTCTGTGTGGATGGACTGGTTTACCCGGACCGTACTCCCCATACCGGACTTCTGGAATATAAAAATGTGTATCGTCCGGCAAGAGTTGTTTCCTATGATTTGGACAGCGGAGAGTTGATTTTACACAATTATATGGATTTTGATGATCTGAAGGACTATGTGGAAATTTCTTATGAAGTGACGCAGGATGGCTTGATGATCAGTAAAGGGAAATTGCCCGCTTTTTCAGCAGCGCCCCACCAAGAGGGAAAAACAAAGCTGGAGCTTTCTATACCGGGGAATGGGAAGGTTTATTTAAAACTAATTTACCGGTTGAAGAAAGCGGCTGCTCTTTTGGAGAAAAATCATGTGCTGGGCTTTGATGAGATACAGCTTTCTGGCAGCCACTTAAAAACCCGTCAGGCAGAACAGTGGTTAAACAGAATTGCAGAGGGTACAGAAATCCGGGTAAAGGAAAAAGACACTCAAATCGAAATAAAGGCAGCCGACTTTGTTTACATCATAGATAAACGAACAGCCCTTTTTGAGCAAATTCAGTTTGCCGGAAGAAATTATCTGAAGCGTCCTATGGAACTGAATATTTGGAGAGCACCAACGGATAACGATATGTATATGAAAGAAGTCTGGAAAAAGGCCCATTACCATGAAGCATATACGAGAGCTTATGATATTGAGGTTTGCCAGAACGGAAATGGTGTGGAAATTTTGGCTTATACAGCGGTAGTCGCTGCAACAGTGCAAAAAATCATGGACGTAAAAATAAAGTGGATAGTAGACGCCAGCGGAAAAGTATCTTCTGAATTTACAGTGTTGAAAGATGGGGAATTTCCAGAACTTCCGAGATTTGGTTTGAGGCTTTTCCTTGATAAGAGCATGGAAAATGCCTGTTATTATGGAATGGGTCCTCAGGAAAGCTACAGAGATAAACATAGAGCAGCGAGTCATGGGCTTTATCGGTCGAAGGTATGTGACTTACATGAGGATTACATTCGCCCGCAGGAAAATGGAAGTCACTATGACTGTGATTATCTGGAGCTTTCCGGTTCACAGTATGGAATTGCGGCTGTTGCAAAGAAGTCCTTTTCATTCAATGCTTCGCATTACACGCAGGAAGAATTGGAAAGAGCTGCGCATAACTATGAATTATGCGCAGCTGACAGTACAATACTTTGTTTGGATTATGCATTAAATGGAATAGGATCGAATAGTTGTGGCCCTGCTGTCCTGGAAAAGTACAGATTTGATGAAACCGAGTTTCAGTTTGGACTTACTCTGGTTCCATTTGTGAAAGGCACAAAGTAACAACGGTGAGCAGTCATAAGACAATGAAAACATCTAAAATCGCTGCCTGGTATTGAACGTTCAGGCAGCTTCGGGAAGGAGCGTATTATGGGAGAAAAAACGTACTTGAAGTGGTATAACAAAGTGGGATACGGATCGGGCGACATTGCCGGAAATGTGGTATACGCTTTTTTAACATCGTTCGTTATGATTTATTTAACAGATACGATTGGGCTGGCATCCGGGATAATCGGAACACTAATTGCGGTATCTAAGATTTTTGATGGATTTACGGATATTATTTTCGGTTCCCTGATTGATAAAACCCATACGAAGCTGGGAAAAGCAAGACCCTGGATGATTTATGGGTATATCGGGTGTGCAATCACACTGATCGCTGTGTTTGCAGTTCCAATCAGTTGGGGCAAAACAGCACAGTACGCATGGTTTTTTATTGCGTATACACTGCTGAATGGAGTGTTCTATACGGCAAATAATATTGCGTATTCAGCCCTCACCTCTCTAGTGACAAAAAACAGCAAAGAACGTGTACAGATGGGGTCTTATCGTTTCATCTTTGCATTTTCAACCAGCCTGCTCATTCAGTCTGTCACAGTGATCTTCGTGGATTTCTGTGGTGGAGGCGCCGAAGCATGGAGAACGGTTGCGATTATTTATGCCGTGATTGGCCTTATTGTAAATACTATTTCAGGGCTTTCTGTAAAGGAACTTCCAGAGGAAGAATTAATTTCAGCGGATCAATCTAAGGAAGAAAAATACAGTGCCGTTGATGCGTTTAGACTGATTATTGCAAATAAATATTATCTCATGATTTGTGGAGTCTATATCTTACAGCAGTTGTACTCTGCTATGATCGGAGCGGGTATTTTCTATGCAACATGGGTTCTGAAGAATAAAAATTTGTTCGGAGTATTTTCGTGGGCAGTAAACATTCCTTTGATTATCGCTCTGATTTTCACGCCCACATTGGTAGGAAAATGGAATGGAATGTATAAGCTGAACTTAAGAGGTTATATGCTCGCGGTGGCTGGAAGAGCCCTGGTAGTTGTTGCGGGGTATATGGAAAGTGTTCCGTTGATGCTGCTATTTACAGCGGTGGCAGCGTTTGGCCAGGGGCCTTGGCAGGGAGATATGAATGCAGTGATTGCATCTTGTTCAGAATACACATATCTGACGAAGGGGAAAAAGGTAGAAGGAACCATGTATTCCTGTACCTCATTAGGGATTAAGCTTGGCGGGGGTATTGGAACTGCTGTTGTAGGATGGCTGCTTGAATTAAGCGGTTATGTAGGAACGGCAGAAACGCAGCCGGAATCTTGTATCAGTATGCTTCAGTTTATGTATCTGTGGCTGCCGCTGATTTTTGATGTGCTTATTATGCTTGTCCTCTCCAGGATAAATGTTGAGGAAGCAAATGATAAAATCCGGGCGAAAAAAGGAATGGTATCAGGAAATACTCAGTCTTTTTGATAACTATGCGCGATATATATGGTTAAAATAGTCGGCGTAAAAAGTTAAAAGGATATTGAAATACTGTTTAAGCTTACTCATTTTACCTTCCTCCTTGTTCTTGGTTATGTGTTTATTATATGACAGGAGAAATAATATTGCTTGCCAAAAGAAAAGAAAGAATAGCCATATTTTGCAGTAGATATAAGGTGACAATGCAGAATTATGAGCAAGGGAGAGGAGGAATTTATCAGTGCATTTATCATTTGTAGATACGGAAGAAGAAATTCTGGCAGTAAAAAGAGTGGCAAGACATGTATCTCCACATTTGCACAATGCTTTGGAAATTGTATGGGTAACAGAGGGTGCTTTGGAATTGGGAGTTGGGCAGGAACTGTATCATATGGAGAATGGAGATATAGGTTTTGTATTTCCCAATATCATTCACCATTATCAGGTTTTTACGAATAGGGAGAGTGTGGCTGTTTTTATAAAATCCCCGCCGTTTGTTTTGAGTACTTTTGATGAGATATTGCTAAACTATGCGCCGGAATATCCGATAATAAAAGCTGGTGACGTGGACAGAGAAACGTATCGTGCGCTTGGGGCGGTTATGAAAACAAAACAGACGGAATTTGCGATTGTACAAGCATATTTACAGATTGTCCTGGCAAGATGTTTCAGAAACTTTAAATTAGTAGAAAAAAGAAGCGTTGGAAGCGATGATCTCATTTACCAGACAGTTGCCTATGTGTCAGGCAATTTCAAAAATACGTTTTCTTTAGAAGATATGGCGAAAGACTTAGGGGTTAGTAAGTATGTTTTATCTCGCATTTTTTCAAAGACGTTTCATAGTAATTTTAAGCAGTATCTGAATGATACGAGGTTAGATTATGCTCGCCACCGATTGGAGAACACGGAGGATTCGATTACTAATATCTGCTTGGACAGTGGATTTGATAGTCAGAGGACATTTAACCGAGTGTTCAAAGAAAGATTCCGGGTTTCGCCCACTGAATATCGGAAAAGTCAGAAAGAGAAAGTGAAGCTGCTTTGACGAGCTGTTTTTACAGAAAAGAGATAGCTGGATAAAGAGCGGAGGTAAAAGCGCTTGAGTGCCGGAAGCCCAGGAATGGGCTTCCGGCTCCTTCGTTATTATAGGAAATCTATCCTTTCTTATTCTTTATTCTTCCAATTCCCGTCAAAGATACCCCCAACAGATAAACCGCGCATATCACAAAGAATAACACGGTATTCTGCCCCAGCACATCCTCCGATTTGTTGGAATTCATGCCCAGGAGCATCTGGGAATAGGGCCACAGGAGTCCGGCCTTCGTATTGGCGGCAATCAGGCCTGTAACGCCGCCTGCCAGGCCAACGGCAATGGGAGTGGCAAAGCTTCGTATTTCCGTGGCAACCAGAAACTGCAGGGCGGCAATCACAAAGGCTCCCGCCAGTCCGCGGATCATCCAGAAGCAGAGATCACCGGGCGGCAGACCCGGCAGGCCAATGACTTTTCCAGAGGCGAAAAAGAGAAGGGCAAACCATATCTGTGTCAGTCCGGAAATAGCGCATACCAGGATGAACTTGGACAGGTAGATGGTGTGATAGGATACCGGGCAGGCGAACAGGGTATTCCGGCAGCTGTTAAAATTCTCATATCTCCATAAAAACGCGCAGTATGCGCCGATCAAGGGAGCAAAAAAGAATGTGGCATAAAATAATGTCACCTGAGTCCAGTAGGAATACCATCCGGATTTTAACAAATCAAGATTGGACAGGTAATTTCCGGCGCCGAGCAGGATGGGGATGACAGGAATCAGCAGAAAGGCCGGCCATATCAGGGTTCCTCTGCATTTCATGCGTTCACAGATAATTGCTTTTACTATCATCAGTTTTTCCTCCTTACATGGTTTCGCGGACCGTTTCTAAAAAATGTTTTTGGCCGTAACGGTACAGAATTATGATTGCCGCAGCCAGGACGGCCATCCAGAAGAAAGGATACGTATCCCAGCTATAGGCAGTGTAGCGCGTGGACTCATCATATGTATATCCCACATTGCACAGCGATGCATAATATCCCCACGGTATCAGACAGCGCAGCGGCCATCTGTTTAAAAACCAGGAGAACAGCCCGGTAAATGTGCCTCCTATGCTTATGAAGATTGGCGTCAGCTGGTTGGTGAACTTGAGGGAGAGGTTCAGCTGAAGGATAAATACGCACAGGGAAGTCAGACATATGGTTGTAAAATATTCCGTCAGATGGGACGCGGCCCCTCCGCCATATGACCGTGAAACAGCCCGGAACAGGAGTGTCTGCATGAGTGCAAACAGGATGATATAAAAACTGCCGGCCGCTGCTTTCCCACGGTAGACGTGTTCCGGTTTCTGCATGGTACAGATCCATTTGTAAGTATTTCCCATCTGTTCCATATCACACATCCGGCTGGCCAGAGCAGCCAGTACAATAGGACACAGGATGGTGTTCATCAGAAGCAGATTGGTAAACAGCATAGCGCTCGCATCGTTCAGGCGTGTAATGTCTAAATCGTCCATGCACCAGCACGTCCAGGCCGTGATGAGGGCAAATATCATCAGGAACAGAAGCGGGATATGCCGGCGGCGCAGCTTGCGCATCTCCAGGATGAATTCTGTTTTTATACTCATAGTCCCGCCTCCTTTACCATACTGAGGTAGATATCTTCCAGGCTCTGCCGCTTCTCCTCGGCCCGGTATAAATCAATTCCATGATTCATCAAGATGTGGAATATCTGTGCCAGCATATGGTCGGGAAGGAAGGGGAGGCGGATGCCGTCAGCAGCGGAGTAACAGAACCCGTCCGCGGCGTCATTCCCTTTCAGAAGCAGGGCGGCACGGTCCTCATTTTCCCGAAGCAGTGCAGAGAGCTCCCCGTTTTCCCTGAGCAGTGCGGCAGCGCCTGTGTCATCCGAGGTACGCAGATAAATCTGCCGGGTGCTGCGCGCCTGGAGCATGGACAGGGCTTCCTGGAATATCAGCCGTCCCCTGGATATGATGCCGATGCAGCCGGCGGTCTGTTCCATTTCCGCCAGGAGGTGGCTGGATACCATTACCGTCATTCCAAACTGTTCCGGAAGGCTTTTAATCAGCTCCCGCATCTCGTGAATACCGGCTGGGTCCAGCCCGTTGGTGGGTTCATCCAAAAGTACCAGTTTTGGGGAGCCTAATAGAGCATTTGCCAGGCCAAGGCGCTGCTTCATGCCCAGGGAGTAATTCGCGGCCTGTTTCTTTTTCTGACCATCCAGGCGTACGATGGACAGGACCCGGTCAATCTCCGTGTAAGGCAGACCTCTCAGCATGCAGCTGATCTGAAGGTTTTCATATGCGGTAAGATTACCATAATAGGAAGGAGTTTCAATCAGGGAACCCACCTGTCTCAGGATGGAAATGCGGCTGTGGTCATTCAGTTCTGTGCCGTTGATGCGGATGCTTCCGCTGTCCCGGTTGATTAATCCCAGGAGCATTTTCATGGTCGTGCTTTTGCCGGCTCCGTTAGGACCTAAAAATCCAAAGATGGAGCCCTCGGGAATGCGAAGGTCCAGGTGGTCCACGGCGGGAGTGCCGCGGTAGGTCTTTGTCAGCTGTCTGGTTTCAATGATATATTGTGCCATTTTGATATCCTCCTTGTCTGCGATTAAGCGGCATACGGCATAGGGCAGAGCCTCATCCGGATTTTCTGCTGCTTTCTCTAGGATTCAGAATAACGCGGCCTCCTTATGCCTGCCTTTCTCCAACCTTAAATTTACTTTAAATGATTCAAAAAATGATTCCCTGTTCCGCTGAATCAGCTATAATGAACCCAAAGGCAGGTGATTTGGATGAAGCTTAGGGAAGCGCGTATTTTAGTGGTAGATGACAGCCGGGAGTTGTGCAGCCTGGTGGAGAGTATTTGTGAGCAGGAGGGCTTTTCCCATGTGGAGACAGCCTTTTCCTGCCGGGAGGCGGAAGAGCGGATAGAAAACGGGGCTGCTGACTTCCTGATTCTGGATGTAAATATGCCCTTTGAAGATGGATTTTCTTTCTTCCAGCGGATTAAGACAGTGCTGGAAAAGCAGAGGATTCCGGTCCTGTTTCTCTCCGCACGGGACCAGGACGAGGACCGGCTCCAGGGATTGGATCTGGGGGCGGATGATTATATGACTAAACCATTCCTGCCCAGGGAGCTGGTACTGCGCATCTCGGCTATCTTAAAACGGACTTACCGGCTGGAGGAGCAGACGGAGTGTTACAGGCTGGGAAAACGGGAGGTGGATTTGTCCGCGGGGGTGGTGAGGTTATTGGACGGATCGGGGAGAACCATTTCCCTGACAAATAAGGAATATCAGCTTTTGAAGCTGTTCCTGGAAAACCGCGGCAGGATCCTGACATTTGATGTCCTGTCGGAATCGGTCTGGGGAGAAAATTATTTCGATTATGAGAATACACTGATGGTACACATCCGTAAACTGAGGGAAAAGATAGAAGAGAAGCCATCGGAACCGGAATTTTTAATTACTGTGAAAGGATTAGGGTATCGGATGAACAGATGAAAAGCCTGATGAGGATTTATTTTAGTTATATTGCAACAGCGCTGGCAATCATTGCTGCATTTGTCGTACTGCAGGTTGTATTGCTGGGCATCGTCACCTCCAAGCTTTATGAAGATGAGAGCGGCGGGGGAAGGTATGCCATTGCCCGGGTATACCAGGCGATGGACGGAGACGGGCTGGAAGCTGTGGCCTGCCTTCAGGAGATGGGGGCCTCCTTTGCCATGCTTTTAGATGATACAGGAACTCCGGTCTGGAACTATCGGCTGCCGGAGCATTTAAACCACACATACACAACCTCGCAGGTTGCCTCTTTCACACGCTGGTATCTGGATGACTATCCGGTTTACGTATGGGGAGGGGAAAAGGGGCTCCTGGTAATCGGCTATCCCAGGGGAAGTATGTGGAATTATGCTGTTCATCAGGATATGGATAATTTAAAGGGAGTTTTCACATTCCTGTCGCTAAGCTTTGTCAGTACGCTGGCAGCCTCGGTCCTGATTCTGTTGGTATCCGGATTCCGCTACTACAGGCGGATGCGGATTATCGCGGATGCCATTGGGCAGCTTGCATCTGGCGGAAGCGTCCATTTGGCGGAAACCGGGACCATGAAGGAGATTGCCAGTACCATCAACCGCACCTCTGACCGCCTGACAGCGCAGCGGGAGCAGCTGGAGAAGCGTGATGAGGCGCGTACAGAATGGATCAGCGGGGTATCCCACGACATACGTACTCCCCTGTCCCTGGTCATGGGCTATGCGGATATGATAGAGCGTCAATCCGATACAGATACGCGGATCAGGAAAAAGGCCGCCTTAATCCGTGGGCAGAGTGTCCGTATCCGGAATCTGATTGAGGATTTGAATCTTGCATCAAAACTGGAGTATAATGCGCAGCCGCTGCGAAAGAGAAAGGTGTTTCTGGCGGTAATTCTGCGGAAGGTTGCTGCGGATTTGCTGAATTCCATGGAGCAGGCGGAGCGTTATCCGCTGTCCATCTGCATTGAACCCGGATTTGAAACATTTTCGTTGGAAGCGGATGAGCAGCTTCTGTTCCGCGCATTCCGAAACATACTGGGCAATTCAGTCCGCCACAATGAAGGCGGGTGCAGCCTTGGGGTGCGCGCCTGGATGAAAGACGGTCGTCCCCATGTGCAGTTTTATGACAATGGCCGCGGCATTCCTCCGGCCATCTGTCATTATCTGAACGGGGGGCAGATGCCTGAAGAAAATGTACATCTGATGGGGCTGAGGATTGTGCGTCAGATTATAGGGGCCCACGGGGGCACCATCTGTACCAGGGAGGATGGACATGGGATTGAGATTCGATTCCAGGCGCTCATATAATGAGAGAGAGTAAATGGACCGCGTAATCGAAAGGCATAATCCAAAAAGGACTTGACAACGGTGCTATAATGTAGTTGTAACATAATAAACTTACTTAACACACCTATTTGTTTATCAAATTTGAAGGCTGCTAAGCAATCAGAATTTTGGAGGAAAAGATAAATGACTACTTTAAAAGCTGAAAAAAGAAGCATGTCCATCAAAGCAAAACGATTGAGAAGAGAGGGTTTCGTTACCGGAAATATCTTTGGCAGGGAAATCCCCGAATCCATTCCCGTTAAAATGGAGAGAACCGTGGCGGAACGGCTCCTCAAAACCTGCAACAAAGGCAGCCAGATTCTGTTAGACGTGGATGGACAGGTGTTTGACGTCCTGATTAAAGACATATGCTTTAATTCAATGAAGGGGCTTGTTGAGGAGATTGATTTCCAGGCGCTTGTAAGCGGTGAAAAAGTCCATTCCGTGGCGGAGATCATCCTTTTAAACCATGATAAGGTGATAAGCGGTGTTCTGCAGCAGCGGATTCAGGAGATTTCCTACAAAGCTTTACCGGATGCAATTATTGACAAGGTAAAAGTCGATGTAGGAGATATGAAAGTCGGTGATATAATCCGGGTAGGAGATTTGGATATCGCGAAGAATAAGAACATTGAGCTTGTTACTGATTTGGATACAACAGTGGCAACGGTTATTGCGGTACATGCGGCGGCGGAGACGGCGGACGAGGCTGCTCCTGAGACAAAGCAGACCGGAAACGTTTTATAATTAAGTGCAATTGAAAAATGACAGAGTATAGGCGCTTAGGAACTTTATGTTCTTAGGCGCCCTTTTATGCATATACGGAAACAGCGCCCTTCCCCAAACAATACCACAATTTTAACCGTTCTTCCATTTTCGCCTCACATGCCGCCGGTCGTACAGGCCGTAATGGCTTAATGTTCCAGCACCAGGAGATTCTCGCTTGTGGATGCCCGCCTTCTCCCTTTCTTTCCGGCTGCGGGGAATCCGGTTTGTGATAAGGGGTCTCCTCCACGCGCTTCCGGAGTGCGCTGCCGGGCAGCCTCTTTCAGGACCGGAATGGGATTGCGGCTTTCACGCTGGACACGCCCGATGTTTGCGCCTGCCGCAGTGCCGCCTGCCTTTATACGGCGTTTTGTCATGGCGGCATTGACCGCATAACCGCCTCCGGCACAAACACCTAATACGCCGATGCGGTTTTCCTTCCGCAAGCTTTTGCTTATTTTTATGGAGGAGCAGCTGCGCAAAAAGATGGCCTTCATTTTTTGTGTGTTGTGTATGTGGGGAAGGAGGTGGATTGCTGTGACCATGCTGCTTGATAACTGCGGCCTCCAAGGATGCGGCAGGAGGAACAACCTGTCTCTCTGTTAAGGGAAACCATCTGGCTGCTCTGGAAGCCGGGCTATTCCGGCATGAATAGGCTTTTTGTTAATTTCCAAAAGGATAGCCGGACAAATCCGGAATATGTTACGGCAGGGGTCAGAAAGAGGAGGAAGAATGGTAAACCTGCAGGGGGTAAATCATACAGGGATAGGGCAGTAAAAAAGTCTGACTAAAAACGGAAGATAACAATAAAGTTTACTACAAAAATAAGGAGTAAACTATGTAAGGTTTACCTGCAGAGAAAACAAAGGACGGCAAGAGGATAAAATGAAAAAATAACCTATTTATGGTGAAAGAGTATGTAATATGTGCATAAAAAATAAGCCAAGTTACTATGCAATATGCAAGAAAAATGCTCGATATGAAAGAGAGTGTTGACATTCATTGTGAATAGTACTATACTTCAAATATCGGTAAACTGATTTACTAAAACATGACATTTACAGAAGACAGGAACGATTGCTTGCAGATAGGGTAAACAAAGAACAGGTAAACCTGGAGGAAAGCAAACAGGAGGAAGCAGACAGGAGGAAGGAAAAAGCATGACAGGAATCATTGTAACAGGACACGGGAAATTTCCGGAAGGTATTTTAAGCGCCATCTCCCTGGTGGCGGGGAAACCGGACAACACGGCGGCGGTTAACTTTGAGATGGGACAAAGTTCAGAGGATCTGAAGGGATCCATGACAAGGGCCATGGAATCATTGGAAGGGGACGAGGTCCTGATTCTGGCTGATTTGGTGGGAGGCACTCCGTTTAACACGGCAGCGGCCCTGAAGGCAGAACGGGCAGACAAGAAAATCAAGGTAATTGCCGGTGTGAACATGGCGGCTCTGGTGGAAGCTGTGTTCTCCAGAACCATGTATGGTCTGGATGAGCTGGCGGCAGCGCTGCTGACAGCAGGTAAGGAAGGCCTGCGGGATTTGGACGCCCTGGACAGCGCGGAGGAAGCTCCTGAGTTTGAGGACGGATTGTAGGAGCGGATTACAAGAGCAAACTATAAGAGTAAACTGTCGGGACGTATTACAACAGCATCAGCTGACACAGCGGCATATGCTGCAAAAGGGAGTATAAAGAAATCGGATAGCGGCGCTATCTGATTCTATTTAAGGAAAGGATGGGGATTGAGAACGTGATAAAGAAGATTCATGTGGAACCAATCAACAGAAAGGCAGAATATGAGGCGGCGCGGTTTCTGACCCGGGAAGAGGTCACGGCGGCCATGGACCGGGTGGCGGACCAGGTAAGGTGCAATATGGAGTACTTTGGCACCAGATTCCCTTCATCGGCTACCAGGAACCAGGCATACGGGATCATAGACAATATCGAATGGACGGACGGATTCTGGACCGGACTTCTGTGGCTGTGCCACGAGTACACAGGGGAGGATGCCTTTAAGGAGCTGGCTCTTAAAAATGTGGGGTCCTTCCTGAACCGGGTGGAGAAGCGCATTGAGCTGGACCACCATGATCTGGGCTTTCTCTACAGCCTGTCATGTGTGGCCGGATACAAGCTGACCGGTTCGGAGGAGGGCAGGAAGGCAGGGCTTCTGGCAGCCGACAAGCTGATGGAACGGTTTCAGGAAAAGGGCGGTTTCATCCAGGCCTGGGGTGAGCTGGGAGCCAGGGATAACTACCGCCTGATTATTGACTGCCTGCTGAATATCCCGCTTCTGCACTGGGCCTCCCTGGAAACCGGAAATCCTGTATACAGGAACGCGGCGCTGCGGCATTATGAGGCGGCCTGCAACAATGTTATAAGGGATGACGCCTCCGCATACCACACCTTTTATTTTGACCCTGAGACCGGGGAACCTCTTAAGGGCGTTACCAGACAGGGATACAGCGATGATTCGGCCTGGGCCAGGGGCCAGGCATGGGGAATCTACGGTATACCGCTGAATTACAGATACGTTAAGGATGACAGTGCCTTCATTCTGTTTAAGGGCATGACCAATTATTTCCTGAACCGGCTTCCGGAGGATGAGGTGTGCTACTGGGATCTGATATTCACAGACGGTTCAGAACAGCCCAGGGATTCATCAGCGGCAGCCATTGGTGTGTGCGGTATTCACGAGATGCTTAAGTATCTGCCGGAGGTAGAGCCTGATAAGGACACCTACCGCCATGCCATGCACTGTATCCTGCGCTCCCTGATGGAACGCTATACGGCGCCGGAGACAAAAGCTGGAAACCCGGTGCTGCTCCATGGCGTGTATTCATGGCATTCAGGCAAGGGCGTGGATGAGGGCAATATCTGGGGAGACTATTATTACATGGAAGCCCTCATGCGGTTCTATAAGGATTGGAATTTATATTGGTAAAAAACAGGCTTATAACAAGGAGGATAAAAATGGCAGTACCTAATATTGTAGCATTCAGAATTGACGAGAGGCTGATTCACGGACAGGGACAGCTCTGGATTAAAGCTCTTGGCGTGAATACGGTTATCGTTGCAAATGATTCGGCCAGCGAGGATACCATGCAGCAGACATTGATGAAGGCAGTGGTTCCAAAGACCATCGCCATGCGCTTTTTCTCCATCCAGCACACCTGTGACGTAATCATGAAGGCATCTCCGAAGCAGACCATTTTTATTGTCTGCAAGACGCCGGAGGATGCGCTTAAGCTGGCGGCAGGCGGCGTACCTGTGAAGGAAATCAATGTGGGCAATATCCATCACGCTCCGGGAAAGGAGGAAGTGAGCAAGTATATTGCACTGAGCGACGAGGATAAGGCGGCTTTAAGACAACTGCGTGATACGTATGGAGTCGTCTTTAATACCAGGACAACTGCTTCCGGTGATGACGGAGCAGCCAGGGTGGATTTGAATAAGTATCTTTAATTGGAAAAGACACATTTAAGAGGAGGGAATTATCGTGACAATCAGTATGTTTCAATGTTTGCTAATCGGTCTGTGGACAGCCTTCTGTCTGGCAGGCATGTTGTTCGGAATTTACACCAACCGGTGCCTTGTCATGGCAGCCGGCGTGGGACTTATTTTAGGGGACCTTCCCACCGGCCTGGCCATGGGAGCTGTAGGTGAGCTGGCGTTCATGGGATTTGGCGTATCCCAGGGCGGTTCCGTACCGCCAAACCCCATGGGACCGGGAATTGTGGGAACCATCATTGCTATCACCATGAAGGCTTCCGGTATTGACGTGGGCTCTGCCCTGGCTCTTTCATTCCCCTTTGCGGTGGCTTTCCAGTTTGTGATTACAGCCACCTATACCTTTGCCACAACCCTTACAAGCTATGCATATAAGGCCCTGGACAAAAAGAATTTCCGCGGCTTCAGGATAGCTGCCAATGCGACGGTCTGCGTATTCGCGGTAGTGGGCTTTATTATCGGATTCGGAGGCGCCTTCAGCTCCGAGGGGCTCCAGAAGGTGATTTCCCTGATTCCCGCATGGCTCAGCGCGGGTCTGGGCGTGGCAGGCAAGATGCTTCCCGCCATTGGTTTTGCCATGATTCTCAATGTAATGGCAAAGAAGGAACTGATTCCATTTGTACTGTTCGGCTATATCGCCATTGCCTACCTGAACCTTCCTGTCATGGGAGTGGCTGTAATCGGTACGGCCATTGCGCTGCTTGTATTTTTCCATGCCGGCAAAGAAAACGGAGAATCTGTAGAAGAAGTGGAGGTTGAATTTGAAGATGGCATTTAATCAGCTGGAGAAAAAAGATTATATGAAGACATCCCTGCGGGCCTATTTCCTGCAGAATGGATTTAACTATGGCAATTATCAGGGTCTTGGCTATGCAAATGTGCTTTATCCCGCCCTCCGCAAGATGTACAAGGACGACGATGACAGGCTCCAGGAAGCATTGAAGGAGAATATAGAGTTTTTTAATACCAATATTCACTTTCTTCCGTTTATCACCAGCCTTCATCTGGTTATGCTGGAGAATAAGACTCCTTCCAATGAAATCCGCAACATCAAAATGGCTCTCATGGGACCTCTGGCAGGAATCGGTGATTCTCTTGCCCAGTTCTGCCTGGCGCCGCTGTTTGCAACCATTGGCGCGTCCCTGGCCCAGGACGGCCTGATTATGGGCCCTATCCTGTTCTTTGTGGCCATGAATGTGATTCTTCTGGCCATGAAGCTTCTGACCGGCATGTGGGGATACAAGCTGGGCACCAACATCATCGCCACCCTCAGCACGAAGATGGAACAGATATCCAATATCGCCAGTATGATAGGCGTGACTGTCATCTCCGGCCTTGCTGTAAATTTTGTAAAGATTTCCACACCGATTCAATACGTCGCCAATATGCCGGGAGACCAGCAGAAGGTGGTGGCTATCCAGGAGATGATTGACGCCATTGCCCCCAAGCTTCTTCCTGTATTGTTCACAGGACTTATTTTCTACCTTATAAAGGTGAAAAAGTGGACCACTTATAAGCTGGTCATCCTTACCATTATCCTGGGCGTGGTGCTCTCTGTCCTGAATCTGATTGCTTAGAGTGTATCAGGAGATTGCTTTGGGACACACTCAAAAAAGCGGGGAGGTACCCTTTGACATGTATGCCTGAAGCATGCAGCGGGGGCGCCTCCCTCTCTGTTTTATGAATATTAATGGAACGGGGGATGAAGCAGCCCTCTGAAATGAGAGAAAGACTGAACGGTATAAAAAGGAGTTATCTATGCATGATGAAAGGTATGTACATGTAAGACAAAGAGCAGAGGCCTACGAGGCCTGGTATGAAAAGGAACGTGTGTGCGCCCATATCGCCGGAAACTGCCGGGAGGAGGCGGAGAAAATTCTGGCGCAGGCAGACAGGCTGATGGCGCATACATTTTCGTTTGAGGACAGATGGGATATGGAGCCCTGCAGTGAACCATTTACCCTTAAGGAAATGATATGGGACAGAAGCCCCAACGGGGATCCGGAATGGATTTTCATGCTGAATCGTCACGAGTACATGAATAAACTTCTTATTGCCGGCTGGCTTACCGGCGATAAGGCATATGTGGAAAAGCTGAAATGGTTTCTGTTCCATTGGATTCAGGCAAATCCCATACTTCCTGAAGGAACCGTGACTACCCGGACCATTGATACGGGAATCCGGTGCATGAGCTGGCAGTATCTGCTGCTTCATCTTCTGGGAGAGGGCCTTATGGAGGAAAGAGAAGCCGCAGGAATCCTGGAGAGCATGAAAGAACAGTTTGCCAGTCTGAGGAAAAGGTACATCGGAAAATATACACTCAGCAACTGGGGCGTCCTTCAGACGGCGTCCATCTGCAACGGGTACCTGTGGTTTCACGAATATTTACCTTCAGACGGAACTGAGGACTGGGCCTGGCAGGAACTGGAACGTCAGATTGGGCTCCAGGTACTGGATGACGGAGCCCACTGGGAGCAGTCCATGATGTATCATATGGAGGTGCTTCTTGCCTGCATGAAGCTGCTGGCCTCCTGCCGGGCCTGGGTCCGGATTGAAAACAGGACGGAATTTTGGCGCGATACAGACTGGCTGGAGAAGGCCGTTGACAGGATGAGCCGTTATGTGCTTTTCGCCTCGGGACCGGATCATTTACAGATAGCCCAATGTGACAGCGATGTTACCGATGTGAGGGATGTGATGGTGAAGGCGGCTGTCCTTACCGGGGACGGCAGGTACAGGTATGCGGGATATGATACCGCGGACCTGGACAGTGCCTGGATGTTTGGAAGCGCCGGAGTCACCGGGTACAGTGCCATGGCGGGCAGGAAACCGGAGAGCCTGTCCCTGGCTGCAGCGGATGCCGGGCATATATTTTTTAGAAGCAGCTGGGAGGAGGACAGCCATTTCACCTATATGAAATGCGGTCCCCTTGGAAGCGGGCACGGACATGCGGATTTGACTCATATATCGCTGCATTACAGAGGCTGTCCCATACTGGTGGACAGCGGCAGGTATTCCTATGTGGAGGAGGAACCGCTGCGCCCGTTTCTCAAAAGCGCCCAGGCCCACAATGTATGTGTCATAGACGGAGAGTCTCATGGAAGGCCCAGGGGGTCATGGGGGTATGACAGCTTTGGACAGAGCTTTAAAAATTATTACAGGGAACAGGGCCCGGTCCATTACGGGGAAATGGCTTATCACGGATGTCTCATGTCAGGCGCGCATTATCTGGTCATCCGCAAGGTGATGGCGGTGGACCAGGGAATCTGGATGATTGTCAATGATATACGCTGCGATGGCGGTCATGAGGTGAAAGAGTATTATCATCTGGACAGTGCCGTACAGGGAACCCCCATGGGGACAGGAACGGACGGGGCCGGGGAATGCTGGAGACTGTGTTCCGGCGGGTATGATGCAATGACGGTGCTGGGCTCCCGCCCCTTTGAGGCAGTGCCCTGCGTCATATCCAAACAGTATAACCAGAAAGAGAAAAGCACCTGTCTGGTCAGGAAAACCGGATTTACAGACCGCATCACAGACTGGACCTGTCTGTTTGGAGAAGGGACAGAGGCTGAAAAAACCCAGGTTTTCCAGTACGGAAGCAGCCGGCCGGAGACGGAGGAACAGGTGACGGCCATGAGCTTTTGCCTCTCGCCGGATGAATCCTGGGATTTCCTTGTGTGGAATCAGGAAACGTGGCAGGGCGGTAAAATTCACGATTGCAGAGGGGTGCCGGTTTATGCCAAGGCAGCGGCCATTCACACCATAAATGGGAACACGACACTTTACCGATTGAGGATTTAATGGTATATTTATAAGAGCGATGCAGGATGAGGCGGGTGGAGGTCAGAATGAAGAAGTTGACAATTAATGAGATTGCTGAACGGGCGGGTGTTTCAAAGACAACAGTGTCCTTCTATCTCAACGGCAAGATTAATAAGATGTCTGAGGAGACCAAACAGAGAATACAGCATATCATTGATGAGACCGGATATGAGCCAAGTGCTGCGGCCAGAGCCATGAAGGCCAAGAGCAGCGGCGTGGTGGGGGTCATACTGGCGGACACGTCGGAGGGATACTGCGCCAGGGCTCTCAAAGGAATTGAGGAGGCTGCCAGCGCCCTGGAATACCAGATTGTGGTGGGAAACAGCGGTCTGGCCTTCCAGCACGAGAAGGATTACGTGGAACGCATGCTCAGGCTGGGAGTTGACGGTTTTATAGTCCAGTCCACCTACCGTTTCGGCATGCTGGCCTCAGACCTGGAAAAAAAGAAAAAGCCCATCGTATATCTGGATGCCAAGCCCTATGATTTCAAGGGACGGTATGTGAAAAGCAACAATTATGACTGCGTGTACCAGGTGATTTCGGAATGCATCAGGAAGGGATATGAGAACTTTCTCATGATTTCAGACGGTGATTCCAACATCAGCGCAGGTTTTGAGAATACCCAGGGATATAAGGATGCCATACAGGACGCCCGGAAGGAGGGGGCCACCCAGTACCTGCAGGAGGGCGTAAAGTCCGATCAGGTCTACGAAATGCTGAAGGACCAGATAAGCCTGGATAAAAAGACGCTGATTTATGTTGCCAGTCCGGGACTTTTGCAGGTGGTGTACCAGGCGATCCGCAGGTACCCGGACTATATGAGGCTGTTTCCGGACACACTGGGCCTGATCGGATTTGACGCAGAGGGATGGACCCGGATGACTACCCCGGTCATATCGGCCATCATCACGCCCGCTTATCAGGAAGGGGTCAGAGCCATGGAAGAGCTGGCTGACATCCTGGACGGCAAGAAAACAGATGGGGAAGTGGTATTTAAGAATATAGTCAAGTGGAGGGAAACCACCCTTTGACATTTTAATGTAATATGAGTCTGTGAAATGACGATGTCCGTGTGCCGGGACATCTGATTGGATGATATGGGAGCCGGTATAAGGAAACTTATTTTGGCTCCTGTTATTTTGGAAAATATTTATCAATTGTTTAGAAAGAAGTCAGAGTTTTTAAATATAATTGTTACCCGGTCTGCTATACTGTAGCAAATGAAACGGACTGGACAATAAAGGAAATTCTGGGCTTACTTTTTAATTCCCGCATACACGGTGTTATTTACAAGAGGATATAATTGGTTTACCACCAATTTTTCCGTTATTGGCAATTTTAAAGATACCCCAATCACCTATTGACATAAAAAAGGGATTTACATATAATAAGGCTAGAAAAAACGTGCTTTTCCAGTGGACATACACGTAATTTAGCCACTAAGAGAGAGTATATGGCACAGCGGTGTTATGACTCTCTCTTTCAATATTAGGGAGGATTATCATGCCGGTATTTGATTTCAGCGATACACCCAAAAAGGAAGAGGAGCCCCAGTGCACCTATACGGTATACTGCTCCGGCGAGGCGGCTGCCTCCCCGGAGAAGCCCATGCTTGTTCTGGATAACAGCAGCCGGGACTGGAAGCACCATTCCTGCGGCGTATTTACAAATCAGGCCAAACGGACGGCCTTTGAATTCAAGGAGGAGGACGGGACCATCAGCGCTGATATCCTGCGGGTTGACGCACGCTTCATCAGTCTGCTGCGCTGGCTGGGAGAGAACCATATCAGTGTCCGCCTGTCCGGCCAGAACCGCGGGGACGGATACGCGGTCTATAAGATTCGGGAGGTGGCCTTTGGCGGCGGGACCAAGCTTTCCGCTGAAGACGGATTTCTCCAGTTTATGATTGACAGGCTGCTGGCAAGCAGCGCGCCGGAGACGGAACTGGCGGAAGAGGACCTGGAGGAAATCGGGGACGATATGAAGCTGACCAGTCTCCAGAGTCTTTCTGATTTTATGAACTGCGCCGGCAGAACGCTGCCTGACAACATACGAATCTGGGCCCGCCGGAATCTGGCGGTAGCCCGATCCTATGAAGTGACTCCGGAGGAGAGGCGCCATGCGCAGCGCGCCCTTTCCATTATGATGAACATACAGTGGAAAAACCACTATTTTGAGTCCATTGATCCAAGGGAGGCTCGGCGGATTCTGGATGAGGAGCTGTACGGTATGGAACGGGTCAAGCAGAGAATCATAGAGACCATCATACAGATTAACCGTACCCATACCCTTCCCGCATACGGCATGCTTCTGGTGGGTCCGGCAGGCACCGGAAAGTCACAGATTGCCTATGCGGTAGCCAGGATTTTAAAGCTTCCGTGGACGACCCTGGATATGAGCTCCATCAATGACCCGGAACAGCTCACCGGCAGTTCCCGTATCTATTCAAATGCCAAACCGGGCATCATTATGGAAGCCTTCTCCATGGCGGGAGAATCCAACCTTGTCTTTATTATCAACGAACTGGATAAGGCGTCAGCGGGAAAAGGCAACGGCAATCCCGCCGATGTGCTGCTGACCCTCTTAGACAATCTGGGATTTACGGACAATTACATAGAATGTATGATTCCCACCGGCGGCGTCTATCCCATTGCCACGGCAAACGATAAGAGCCAAATCAGTGCGCCCCTTATGTCGCGTTTTGCAGTGATTGATATTCCGGATTATACACCGGAGGAGAAGAAAATCATATTTTTCAGGTATGCCATGCCAAAGGTTTTAAGACGCATGGGACTGCACGAAAATGAATGTGTGGTGACTGAAGAGGCACTGGACGCGGTCATAGAAAAATACGCGGACACCACAGGAATCCGGGATTTGGAGCAGGCCGCAGAGCATATGGCTGCCAACGCCCTCTACCAGATAGAAGTGGAACACGTCCCAGCGGTGGTGTTTGACGGGAATACGGTGCGGGGGCTGCTGGGGTAGGGATTATTCCTGTTCCGGCGTGTATACAGGAAGCTTATTATAAAGACTGCCGGGTGTGTGACGGATACAGGGGCAGCGGCGCGGGGGAAGCGCTTCATGGATAAACAGGGAGAACAGAGAGGGTGTAATATGTATTATACGACAGATTATGCATCGCCGGTTGGCGGGATTAAGCTGGCTGCTGACGGTGAAAGACTGGTTGGGCTATGGCTGGAAGGACAGAAATATTTTGCCGGTACTGTAAAAGAAGAGATGACTGAGGACCGGGAACTTGGTATTTTTAAACATACGAAGGACTGGCTGGACCGCTATTTTGCGGGAAAGAAGCCGGTACCCTCAGAGCTTTTGCTGGCTCCTCCGGGCGGAGAATTCCGGCAGGGAGTGTGGGAAATTCTCTGTCAGATTCCTTACGGCCAGCTCACTACATACGGCGATATTGCAAAGAAAATGGCGGTGAGGATGAACAGGGAAACCATGTCTGCCCAGGCAGTGGGTGGAGCTGTGGGCCACAATCCCATTTCCATCATCATCCCGTGCCACCGGGTAGTAGGCACAACCGGCAGTCTGACCGGATATGCCGGGGGCATTGATAAAAAGATATGGCTGCTGAAGCATGAAGGTGCGGATATGGAAGGCTTGTTCATGCCTAAGAGAGGGACGGCGCTTTAAGGATAAGGGTATGTCTTGAGAAAGGTTGTTCTGGTTATCGTAGCACAAATGGACCGGCAGTTTCCTGACGGCCCATCCAGTATGAGAAAAGTTGTATGAAAAGCATTAAGCTTTATAAATTGAATATAGCATCAATGTATGAATAAGATATGAACAGGAACGAATTTTTTTGTATTTTATCAACTGTTTTGCCGACCATTTTGCCCATACTTTTCTGAACGGTTCATGACCAAAGCATGGATATGAATTATAATAGAATATACAGTCCTATAAAAAGGGATTGACAGCAAAAACAGGATATAGCATAAAGAAATGGAACAGACGCTGGCTGCTCTCGTGAATGTGGAGCAGCTTATAAAGGAGGCAGGAGGAGACAGGATAAATCTGCGGACGCGGAGGGCTGTGGAAGCTGGATTACAAAGCGCCGGCATCCAGTCCGGAGCTGATAGACCGAGATACATGGGGAATCTTCCGTTACAGGGCGTTCATGCCGCTGTCAGACGAGGGCTGGCAGGATATTACCCCTGGGGAGGGCATGACACCGGTCATCCGGTTCTCCGAGAATGTCCTGCGTAAGATGGACTATCGGATTCTGGAGGCCAGGGCAGAGTTGGCCGCCAAGGGCGTTTACTGCGAACATACCACGGCGGCAGCCTGGATGAGGCTAAGGGTAAAAGGTGAGCTCCGCCCCAATCCTTTACATGCTCCATTACGGGCATGAAGCTTTGCCCAAGGTCTGTCAGTGAATATTCTACCCTGGGAGGAAGCTCTTTATAATCATAACGGATACAGGATTTCAATTTCCCACTTATCTCCAAGGACGCTTCTTTCGGTTTACTTATGAATAATAACCAACAGGAGGAGAAAAAGATATGGAATCAGTGGTTTTTTATTTTTCGGCAACCGGAAATAGCCTGCGTATTGCGAGATTTATGGCGGAAAGGATGAATGGGCGTTTGCTTCCCATGTCAAAATACAGGGGAGCGGTATGCAACAGCCGGAATTTCTGAACCGCTGCGGGCACTGTGTGGCGTGTATCAACTGTTGCCCCCAACATGCAATCCAGTGGAAACATGCCACACAGAAGCGGGTGCGCTGCCGGAATCCCGGCGTGTCCGTCAGTGACATCATAGATGGTATGGGAAATGCAGAATATTCTACAAAAAATAACAGCTTTCCAATAACACTCCGAGATTGTGCAGAATCCAAATTCAGTATATAATAAGTATGCTTTATTATGAATATTGGAGGAAGAAAGAAATGACATTTACTTACCCGGCGGTATTTATGCCTCATAAAAACGATAAAGGCTACCATGTAACATTTCCGGATCTGCAGTGCTGCGAGGCGGACGGACCGGACCTGGAGGATGCGGTGGAGCATGCCAGAGAGGCGGCTTACAACTGGCTCTATCTGGAGATTGAGGAGAAAACTTTTGAGTTTCCTCCCCAGACCCATGTGGAGGATATCAGGCTGGAGGAAGGGGAGTTTCTGAAACAGATCATGGTGACAGTGAAGCTGCTTCCGGATAATGATTAATTTTATTGCTTTTTTTTACATTAAGTGGTAGGATAAATCATATCGAGTTAAGAACAACTGGTGCCGCTGTCTGTCGCTGGCAGACAGCGGGTAATAGGGAAACAGGTGGAAATCCTGTACGATCTCGTCACTGTAAGTAAGGAGCGCATGGTTCATGTCAAGGACAGTCACTGATTCGTTTGAATTGGGAAGGCGGTCATGCGTGTTGATATACGAGTCAGGAAACCTGCCAGTTGTTGGTACAGGAATATATTTCCAGATCACGAGTAATTGGTTGTACCGATTTACGGTGTTTCGGCCGCGGATTTCTGACTCAGACGGTAACGGATTTTTACGCAGGGGAAGCTGTGCCCGGACGGAAGGGGATTCCTTCGGAGCATGGATACGCTGCGTATTACATATCTGCAGAAAAACACATATCGGCTGACATCTTCCGGAATACGCCTATGCGCGTGCAGACTGCTGTTTGGGATTCATCAGATACAGGCGGCATATTCCTCTACCTTTCTTTGACCGATGAGGTTATATAAAACAAGGAGGAAAGAGAAGATGAAAATGAAAAAACTGGCAGTATTATTTGCGGCGGCAGCCCTGACAACAGTGACCGCGGCCGGCTGTTCCGGCGGACAGAAGGAAACAGCCGCAGAGACAACCAAGGAGACTGAGGCAGCGGCCACTGCTGAGGCAACAACAGCGGCAGAGACGGAAGCAGCGGAGACAACAGAAGAGGCCGCAGAAGCAGCTGCCGAGGCGGACGAGGAGAATTACGATACCGGGGATGCATCTAAGGATAATACCAGGAATCAGGATGAGATCGGTGAAAATGAACTTCTGGTAGTCAGCTTTGGTACCAGCTACAATGACAGCAGACGTCTGACCATTGGCGCCATTGAGGACGCTATTGAGAAGGCATTTCCTGACTTTGCCGTAAGAAGAGGATTTACCAGCCAGATTATTATTGACCACGTAAAATCCCGGGATGACGTTGCCATTGACAATGTGGGCGAGGCCCTTGACCGCGCGGAAAAGAACGGCGTCAGGAATCTTGTGATTCAGCCTACCCATCTGATGAACGGGCTTGAGTATACGGATTTGGTCAATGAGGTGGCGGAGTATTCGGATGCATTTGAGAAAGTGGCAATCGGAAAGCCGCTTCTCACCACAGATGATGATTTCAGGGCAGTGATGAAGGCCATCACAGAGGCAGCTGCCCGGTATGATGACGGCGAGACAGCTATCTGCTTCATGGGGCATGGCACTGAGGCAGATTCTAACCAGGTATACGCAAAAATGCAGGACATGCTCACGGAGGCAGGCTATAGAAATTACTATGTGGGTACCGTGGAGGCGGCACCAGGCCTGGATGACGTCCTGACAGCAGTGAAGGAAGGAAGCTACAAGAAGGTAGTACTGGAACCGCTGATGATCGTGGCAGGCGACCATGCTAACAACGACATGGCAGGAGACGAAGAGGGCTCCTGGAAGACCGCCTTTGAGGACGCGGGCTATGAAGTGACATGCCTTGTTAACGGACTGGGCGAACTGGAAGCAATTAAACAGCTCTTTGTAGAACACGCTCAGGCAGCGGTTGACAGTCTGACAAAGTAAATCAGAAAGATAAATGGGCGGTCGGGGCAATTTGCTGATCGCCCTTTTGAAGGTGGGGAGATTGGAAATGAAATTCAGGAAAATGAACTTGGCTGCCCTGCTGCTTGTGGTGGGGCTGTCCGCCGGAACTCTTTCAGGCTGCGGAAAGGAGGCGCCGGCCGCCGCCGCTGCAGACATTGCCCGGGAAGCCGGTTCTCAGGCAGAGGATAAGCAGACAGAGGATAAGCAGACAGAGGATAGGCAGACAGAGGATGGGCAGACAGGGGATGACCCGGCAGAGCGCGCCCGGGCAGGAGACACCGGAAGCCAGGAGACAGGCAGCCGGATGGATGTAGCGCAAGACGGAATGGTACCGGTTCTGGCAGATGCAATAAAAGATGGGGTCTATGAGATTAAGGTGGACTCCAGTTCCAGCATGTTCCAGATTACGGAGTGTGAACTTACGGTGCGGGATGGAGCCATGAGTGCAGTTATGACCATGAGCGGAACCGGGTATCTGAAACTGTATATGGGAACAGGCGCTGATGCGGAGCGGGCTCCTGATGCGGATTTTATTCCATTTGCGGAAAACGCGGATGGGAAGCATACTTTCAAGGTACCGGTGGAAGCGCTGGACAAGGGGATTGACTGCAGTGCGTTCAGTAAGAAAAAGGAAAAATGGTATGACCGTGTGCTGGTATTCCGTGCCGACTCCCTTCCGGCAGAGGCGTTTGCAGACGGTAGGGTGGCTGCCGCGGAGAGCCTCAAGCTGGAGGATGGTTCCTATACAGTGGCAGTCAGGCTGGAGGGCGGTTCAGGCCGGGCATCTGTGGAGACGCCGGCGGCACTCCGGATTGAGGACGGCAAGGCTTTTGCAACCATTATCTGGAGCAGTTCCAACTATGATTATATGAAGGTCGGGGGCGAGAAGTTTGACCTGGTGAACACGGAAGGGAATTCTTCCTTTGAGATTCCGGTCAGCGCCTTTGACTGGAAGATGCCGGTCATAGCGGATACCATAGCCATGAGCGAGCCTCATGAGGTGGAATATACCCTGGTGTTTGATTCAACGACAATAAAAAGGGCTGAATGATGAGACGAAAAAAGATAGTGACGGCGGCTGCCGCCGCAGGAATCCTGATGGCGGTGATATGCGCAGACTGTTCGCCGGGCGGGCGGGCTGAGACAGGACGGACGGCGGCGGGACAGACGGCGGCCGGGCAGACAATGGCCGGGCAGACAACGGCCGGGCAGACGGCCTCGGATGAGGATCCGGAAGCTGCCCCGGAAAGCTGGAGCAGCAAAAAGATAACCAGGAGTATGGAACTTCTCTATGCGGACCAGTTTTCAGTGGATTATTACGATGGCGGCTACCCGATGATTACCATAAAGGACAGCGGCCGCTATCTGGTGGTGCCGGAAGGGAAATCAGAGCCCTCCGGTCTTCCGGGCGATGTGGCTGTCATAAAACAGCCGCTGAAGAATATTTATCTGGCGGCAACATCAGCAATGGACCTGTTCTGCAGCCTGGATGGAACGGACCGGATTACACTGTCCGGGACAGATGCTTCCGGTTGGTACATAGAGGAGGCCAGGTCAGCCCTGGAGGATGGCAGAATGCTTTATGCGGGCAAATACAACGCGCCGGATTATGAGCGGATATTGTCCATGTCCTGCGACCTGGCCATAGAATCCACCATGATTTATCATTCCCCGGAAGTAAAGGAACAGCTGGAACAGCTGGGGATACCGGTTCTGGTGGAGCGCTCCAGCTATGAGAGCCATCCCCTTGGCAGGATGGAGTGGCTGAAATTATATGCCGTGCTGCTGGGCCGGGAGGAACAGGCAGAGCGCTGTTTTGACGACCAGGTAAGGCAGCTGTTACCTGTGATGAACCAGGAGAATACCGGGAAGACAGCAGCATTTTTCTATATCAGCAGCAACGGCTATGTCAATGTGAGAAAGTCCGGGGATTATGTGGCCGAAATGATTGCCCTGGCCGGAGGAACCTATGTCCCGCAGGGACTTGCGGGAAATGAAAATGCATTGTCCACCATGAACATGCAGATGGAAAGCTTTTATGCCGCTGCCAGGGATGCGGATTACATTATTTACAACAGCACCATAGACGGGGAACTGGACAGCCTGGACCAGCTTTTGGATAAAAGCAGCCTCCTGGCTGATTTTAAGGCTGTGAAGGAGGGAAATGTGTGGTGCACGGAAAAAAGCCTGTTCCAGGAAACCATGGGGCTGGGGGATATGATTCTGGATATCCACCGGATATTGACAGAGAAGGAGCCGGAGGGATTAAGGTATATGCACCGGCTGCGCTAGGGGGCGTTTGAAAACGCATTCCCGCCCGGCAAAGATACATGGCGGTCCCATGGGCTGCCGGAAAAAGGAGTTATGCCAATGCCAAAAGGTATCTACACAAAATATAGCATTTCATTTGCCCTTTTGGCAGCCATGATGTGCGTATTATTTATCTGGAACATTAATTCCGGCAGTGTGCATCTGTCCGTGGAGGAAATCGGTGAAATCCTGCTCAGGAGAACCGGGGAGGACACCTCATACCATATTGTGTGGGATATACGCCTTCCCCGGATTCTTTCGGCTGTGATACTGGGCGGAGCCTTGTCCGTATCCGGTTTCCTGCTGCAGACGTTTTTCGCAAATCCCATCGCAGGGCCATTTGTGCTGGGGATTTCATCCGGCGCAAAACTGGTGGTTTCCCTTGTGATGATTGTCCTGCTGGGAAGGGGAATCTCCATCGGCTCGGCCGGGATGATTCTGGCTGCTTTTGCAGGCTCCATGATTTCCATGGGATTTGTGCTGATGATTTCCGGTAAGGTAAAGAAGATGTCCATGCTGGTTATCTGCGGTGTAATGATTAGCTATATCTGTTCCGCCATAACGGATTTTGTGGTGACATTTGCGGACGACGCCAACATTGTCAATCTTCACAACTGGTCCATGGGCAGCTTTTCAGGTACCTCATGGGAGAATGTAAGGGTCATGACAGCAGTGATTTTCCTGGCGCTGCTCCTTGTCTTTCTCATGGCAAAGTCCATTGGCGCTTACCAGATGGGAGAGGTCTATGCCCGGAACATGGGGGTGAACATCCTGCGGTTCAGGGTGGCCCTGATTCTGCTGTCCAGCATTCTTTCGGCCTGTGTGACTGCATTTGCCGGGCCCATATCCTTTGTGGGCATTGCGGTTCCACACCTGGTGAAAAGCCTGTTTAAGACGGCAAAGCCCATACTCATGATTCCGGGCTGCTTCCTGGGCGGTGCTGTGTTCTGCCTGTTCTGCGATTTGGCGGCCAGGACGGTCTTTGCGCCCACAGAACTCAGCATCAGCTCCGTGACAGCTGTTTTCGGCGCGCCCATTGTCATCTATATGATGGTGCACAACCGTAAGAACATGTAGTGAGCGGGAAGGATGGGGACCGGGCAGCGGGAAAATAGAACAGCGGGAGAGACAGAGAGGCGGATTTCATGGAAGAAAATTACATATTGACTGAAAATATGACCGTGGGATACGGCGGTATACCTCTTATAAGGCAAATCGGGATTCATGTGAGACCAGGCGAAATTGTAACCCTGATTGGTCCAAACGGGGCTGGCAAATCCACCATTCTCCGAAGCGTAATCCGGCAGCTGGGGCTGTTGGAAGGGGCTGTATATCTGGATGGCACGCCCATGCAGCAGATGGGGGAGAGGGAGATTGCAAAGCGGATGTCCATTCTGATGACAGAACGGATTCACCCTGAACTTATGACCTGTGAGGATGTGGTCAGCACCGGCCGTTACCCGTATACCGGAAGAATGGGCATACTGACCGCAGAAGACAGAAAAAAGGTCAGGGAGGCCATGGAGCTGGTTCACGCATGGGACCTGGCCCGGCGGGATTTTTCGGAGATAAGCGACGGGCAGAAGCAGCGCATCCTTCTGGCGCGGGCCGTGTGCCAGGAACCCAGGGCTATTGTGCTGGACGAACCCACTTCTTTCCTGGATATCCGGCATAAGCTGGAGCTTCTGACGATTCTCAAGGACCTGGTTCATGAGAAGATGGTGGCAGTGCTTATGTCCCTTCATGAGTTGGACTTAGCGCAGAAATTATCGGATTATATTGTCTGCGTAAACGGGGAATACATTGAACGGTGCGGTACACCGGAAGAAATCTTTACATCCTCTTATATTACCAGTCTGTACGGAATTACGAAAGGCAGCTATCATGCCGAGCTGGGCTGCCTTGAGATGGAACCGGTGAGGGGAACGCCCCAGGTGTTCGTCATAGGCGGAAACGGAAGCGGAATCCCGGTGTACAGAAAGCTGCAGCGCATGGGAATTCCTTTTGCCGCAGGAATCCTCCACGAAAATGATATGGATTACCCCATTGCCGTTGCATTGGCTGCAAAGGTGATATCGGAAGCCCCCTTTGAACTGATTCGGGAGGAGACGTATGAGCGGGCAGCTGCGGTTATGGAGTCCTGCGGCCAGGTCATCTGCTGTCTGAAGGATTTCGGGACTGTAAATGAGAAGAACCGGAAACTGGCTGAGCTGGGCAGGGATAAGCCGGAACCGCGCGGGTTTTCCTGAAACAGGCTCCGGATTTCATTTACGGATGTAATGATTAGACGATATAATGATAAGGCAGAGACGGATATAAAGTTTGAAAAACCAATGGAGGAGCATCTGAAAGTATGGTATGATTCTACCAGAGCGTGTCTGGAAACTGCTTTTACGTCAGATGGCGGGAATGAATTTTCAGACACGCTCCGTAAAAAGTAAAATGTCAAAGCAGGACAGGTGAAGTTAGAATGATTACATTAAAGGAAATCGCAGCAGAGGCAGGCGTCAGTATGACCACTGTGTCGAATGTACTGCATGGAAAAGCAAAGAAGGTTTCTCCGGAAGTGGAAGAGAGAATAAAAAAGCTTTTGGTCAAATACAACTATATCCTCAGATTCGGGCTGAATGCCCTGACCAACAAGGACTCTAAAATCATCAGTATTCTTGTCAATACGCCGGATTTCGTGGAGCGGACCCCTTACGAACGTCCCTTTTACGGAAATATCATTGGTGAGCTTGAAAGCATGCTGAGAAAAAGAGGGTATTATATCATGCTCTTTTCTTCCAAGAACATACCCGAAATCATGAAAATGACCATGGGATGGAATGTGGATGGAATCATATCCATCTCCATGCCGGCCAAATATAAGCAGATTGGCAAACAGACGGGAAAGCCCATTGTATCCATTGATATGAACGAATACGACCCGGCAAAGATAGCAGGATGCTTTAATGTGACCTCCAGGGATTATGAGGGGGGCAGACACATGATGGGGTATCTGCTGGACCAGGGAATTGAAAAGGTGGTGTACCTGACCAATACCAAGTCGGGAGCTGATTAGTGCAGGTATCTGGGAGCGTCGGAGGTATACAGGGAGCGCCTGGGAGAAAACGCGGCCCTGGAGATACGTATGCTGGGCAGGACCTATGACGAGAGGGCCATGGTTTACGATGAAATGCGCAGGCTGATTGGACTCAGGTCCGCACTGTTTTTTTCCACGGATTTCAATGCGGTGGAGGCCATCGGTTATCTGCAGCGCAGGCAGATTTCCATACCGGAGGATATCTCTGTGGCGGGATTTGACGATGATATATATGCAAGGCTCTGCAATCCAAGGCTTACATCCATGAGTGTGGATGTGAGCCGCAAGGCAGAGCTGGCGGTAAATATGCTCATGCGTCTTATAGATGGAGAAGAGGTGCGGGAGAGCGAGCCGAAAATTGATGCTGTCATAGCGGAGAGGGAAAGTGTTATGAAGGTGGAGGAGATGGGATGCAGCGGATAGAGATAAACGAAAATGGAATCCATATGGTATTGGAAATCATCCGCAGCCAGGAGGAAAAGCATGCCTTCCTTATGAAAAATGTAAATACAATTGGAACCAGGAGAGGGGGAGCTTAAGCGTCCGGATTCCCAGGATGCCCGCTGCCCGCCTATTTGAGCTGGAAGTGGTACAAAGTTAAGATAAAAAAACAGGTATTTTCAGTTAATTGGAAATACCTGTTTTTTTGTGCCTGAATATTGGATTTTTTCGTATAGTCGCAATAAAACAGAAAACAAAACAATTAGAAAATGAAATATAGGTTATATATAAAATCTACAATAAAAAAGAAATATAATTCAAATAAGACTGATTTTGCGATAAAAAAGATAATAAATAATAAAAATATGTTGACATTGCACAAGTAATAATTTGCTATAAAAGCGATGAAGCAATCGTTTATGTGCTAAAGGGAAGGAGATTATTATGGGTAGGAAGAAAAAAGAATATGTCGAGTGTGTGTTATTCACCCTGCCGGCCATTGTTCTGGTCATGATTACCATATATATTCCATTTGTGATGAGCGGGTATTACTCACTGATGGAATGGAACGGTATTTCAAAGAAACCGGTATTCATCGGCCTTAAGAATTTCACACAGATGTTCGCCGGGTCATCGGATTTTGTCAGGAGCCTTGTGTTTACCGGTAAGTATACGGTGCTTTTCATGCTCTTTACCAATGTACTGGCAATCGCAGCTGCAGTGGCGCTGGTGTAGAAGATAAAGGCTGCGAATGTTATGAGGAGCATGTTTTTCATTCCTTACATTGTGCTCAGAAATGTGTCATATTGAGGAATATGCGGACAAGCCCGACCACTACGGTTTGCTGATACATAGCATGGAAAGCTATGAAAGGATAAAGAAATGGAATGGACAAGTTCTCTCTCCAGATTGTGAAAAGCCTTGTGATACCGTGCTTTGTGGCACTTTACGGACAATAAATCTTTATGTTACAGCATCTTTGGATTGCTATTCTGAGCTTAAAATTTGAAATAGCCTGCTTGTTTGTAATTAAGGACAAGCAGGCTAAAATTGTGTAGTAAACCACACCAATGAAAGCTTTAGAAATGTTTGGTTTAGGACGGTTGATTTTTCTTTTGTAATCGTGTATAATGTAGTAAAGCACACAACCGTTGAACTGTTTATGTGCGGTTTAGTACAGGAGTGAAACTATGCTTGATGAAAAAGATATTCGGTTTTTGAGAGAAATTTTTTCAAGTTACAATTATATAATGACGACAGCACAGCTTGATGCCGAAAGGCTGTTTTATAGAGATATACAAAGAATGCTTGAAGCAGGTGTGATAGAAAAAGTAAAACGGGGCTACTATCATTGGGTAGAGGGTTATGGCGATTCAGAAGTAACTTTAATCAATTGCCTTTTCCCCGATGCCGTTCTTTGTATGGAAACGGCACTATTTCACTACGGTTACAGCGACCGCAGCCCTGCTGAATGGAACATTACGATTGATAAGAATGTTTCGAGGAATCGTACTAATATTGACTATCCATTTGTAAAGGCATATCGTGTCGAACCATCATTGGTCACTCTGGGAGAAACAAAAGGACAAATTGATTTTGTCGATGTTCGCATCTATGACCGTGACCGTACCATCTGTGATGTACTGCGGAATATGAATAAGATGGATAGAGAGATTTTCAATAAGGCAATACAGGGCTATGTAAAAGACCCGAAGAAAAATGTACCAAACCTTATGGAATATGCAAAAGTGTTGCGTGTGCAAAAAAAAGTAAAAGAATTGATTGGAGTGTGGTTGTGATGGCTGATATTGCAGCATCTGTTCTTGCAAAACTTAGAAATAAGGCGAAAGCATCTGGCATTAGCTATCAGCAATGCCTACAGCTTTTTGTGCAGGAAGAATTTTTGAGGAAACTTTCTAAATCGGGTTGTGAGGACAATCTCATTCTTAAAGGCGGATTGTTCATTTACACGCTCACCAATTTTGAGAGCCGAGCCACGATTGATGTGGATTTTCTTCTGCGGGCGGCATCAAATTCAATTAATGATGTAAAAGCTCTTATCACTCGTATTCTCAATACGCCTACGGGCAATGATTATATTTCTATGAAAGCGAAAGGGTTTGAGGAAATCTCGCCGCAGAGAAAGTATCATGGTATCAGCACACAGATTATCGCTCAGATAAAAAATGTCCGTGTTCCGTTTAATGTAGATATTGGGGTCGGCGATGTTATCGTTCCACGAGCCGAGGAACGCAAAATCAATACACAGCTTCCAGACTTTGAAGCTCCTGTCATTATGACCTACTCTCTCGAAAGTACGATTGCTGAAAAGTTTGATGCTATCCTGCAACGATTTGAGCTGACAGGACGGATGAAGGACTTTTACGACATTTACTATCTTGCAAGAACTTTTGACTTCGATGGTGCAAAATTGCAGACCGCAATCACTAGAACATTAGAGCGGCGTGGAACACCCTATGATAAGGATAGCTTCAAGCGGATTATAGCCCTTGCCGATGATGTGGATATGCAGAAACGGTGGAAATATTTCTTGAAGAATATCAAGGACGATACGCTTGAGTTTTCTGTCGTGATTGATGAAATACAGGCGTTTCTTGAGCCTGTGTTTGAGAATATTATTGCTGAAAAAAATACAATTAAAGTTTGGGATAGCGAAAAAAACGAATGGAGATTTGGTTAAGAATGAGTGATTTACTATATAGTACCGATTATGGAAAGTACTACTTGGGAAAATGCGAAGAAGTAATTAAGGAATTAGATTTGAAAAGCAAAGTGCAATTGATACTTACTTCCCCACCTTTTCCCCTTAATAACAAAAAACAATACGGAAATCTTAATGGAGAAGAATATTTAAAATGGTTTACGGGATTAGCGGAATTATTTTCAAGTGTATTAGCCCCAAACGGTTCAATAGTAATTGAAATGGGAAATGCGTGGGAAAAAAATCGTCCAGTACAGTCACTACTGCATTTAAATAGCCTGTTAAGCTTTGTAAATAATGAAAATGCAGGACTTAGGCTATGTCAGGAATTTGTATGCTATAATCCTGCAAGATTACCCTCCCCAGCTCAATGGGTCACAATCAATCGTATTAGAGCCATTGATAGCTTTACTCATGTATGGTGGATGTCAAATTCAGACTATCCCAAGGCAGATAATCGTCGAGTGTTACGACCATATAGCAAGAGTATGAAAAAATTACTCAAATCAGGTAAGTTTAATTCTGGAAAGCGTCCGTCAGAACATGTAATTAGTGAGAAAGGGTTTCTAACAGATAATCACGGGAGCATTGGACCTATGTCAATACTTTGGACACAAAAAGTTGAAAGTTTATGCTGGTTTTTCTAATTCCTCATCCTCCTTTTGCTGCGGTGTCATATAACCGATGGCACTA
>ENA-ORTM01000467-ORTM01000467.1-human-gut-metagenome-genome-assembly--contig:-NODE-467-length-49738-cov-7.443693_pt1 | contig 49738 bp, 54 predicted proteins | sample MGYA00241909_ERZ509182 | MGnify/ENA primary metagenome ERZ509182 (study PRJEB26280, sample SAMEA2338855) | human gut metagenome | biome: human gut; feature: human-associated habitat; material: faeces...
TCAGTCAGTGCTACGCACTGCCAGCTCAGCACAAGGCACGCCCTACGGGTGCCCTTTCAGGGGAGCCTTACTTGTCAAACCTCATAATTTGGCACAATTTAAATCAACATATTTTTGAAAATTGATTTCCATGTGGAAACATCTCGCGGAAAAAGAAAAGGCACTCCGTGATCTCTCACAGAGTGCCTTGTGATTTCAAAAAACCACCCAGCCGTCTTGCAGCGAATAAAACCAAGCTATATCTAGCAAGGTGGGTATCTTCCCTTCTGCTTCACGCTCCCTTCGTCCGTTACGGTCATTGCCGCAAGCAGGAGGTCTGCAATCCACAGACGGAGTCAGATTCCCTATAAAGGAGTGTTGGATTATAAAAACCGCAATGTCTCGCACTGGGCAGTAATGCCAACCGGAATGCTTCTTCCAGTTTCGTTCTATGTTTATTATAGCACTATCTTTCCCAAAAATCAATAGGAAATTTGTGAAAATTTTTCTACCGTCAACCGGAAGTGCTTACGCTTCCTCTTCGTCCTCCTCGTCGAACATGTCGTTCAGATACTGGAGGAACATGTTGCCTACTGCATCATATTCGTCATCGTCCTCAATGGTGCAGAGCATTTCTTCTCCGTCAATGGTTTCCCGCTTCAGAATGACAAATTCGCCGTCGTCTTTCAGCATGTCTTCTTCATTTTCATGGTACGGAACCAGTGCACAGTATGTTGCATCTTCATATTCCAGTTCGCCCAGAACCTCGAATTCCTGCTCGTTTCCTTCTTCGTCTTCCAGAGTATACAGCATGCCCTGCATATCCATATCCATCATGTTTTCATCTGCCATGGGTAAAACTCCAATCTGCCATAGCGGCGTTTGTTTCGGGAACAATTCCCTGCTTCTATTATACACGATTTTCCACGGCGTGTCAATAGACGAACCGGACAATTTCACCAGGGCAATACCGCACAAAGAGCGTCTGGCGGTATTGCCCAAGAGAATGTTCAAAGCCTCATGATCGCCGCCGCGATCTGCCGGAGCACCGGTGCGGCAGTCTGGTTGCCATAGCCGCCGTCCTCCGCCAGTACCGTCACGGCATACTGCGGGCAGTCCGCCGGAAAAAACGCCGTCACCCAGCCATGGCAGTATTCGTCTCCGGATTCGTCCACCCTGCCGGTCTGTGCCGTAGAGGTTTTTGCTCCCATGGAAACATGGGCAGGCATGCCCTGAAAATCCTCGTCCGCCGCCGTGTAGCACATGAGCCGCCGCAGAAACTGTGCCGTGTCCGCAGAAATGCCGGTTTCAGAAAGTCCCGTTTCCTCCCGCAGCACTGTCCGCCCGTTTTCCGTCACGCCACGCACCAGCCGCACAGCCGGCAGGGCACCGTTTCCGGCAATGGCACAGGTCATACGGGTGATTTGCAGGGGTGTCGCCGTGAGAACGCCCTGTCCGAACGAAAAGTTCGCCTGCTCCGCCGGCAGTTTCAGCTGCTGCAATGTCGGCAGTGTCCCGCTGGAGCCGATCATGTTGGAGGTCAGCACCGTTTCCGTCCCGAAGCCCAGAGCCTTTGCCGTTTCCAGCAGCTCCTTTCCGGAAAACGTCTGCCCCAGTGCGATAAAATAGGGATTGCAGGAATTCCGCATGGCATCTGCCAGATTTTGCAGTCCGTGCCCCTGCGGGTCGTGGCAGCGAAACCGCTGGGAGCCAATGGAAATCGCCCCGTTGCAGTCCCACTGAAATGCCGTTTCCGCACCGTTTTCATAAGCACAGGCTGCCGTCACCAGCTTGAAGATCGACCCCACCGGATAGGCGTACAGGGCACGCTGGATCATGGGGCTGTCCGGATCCTGCATGGCTTCTCCCAGTGCATCGGGCGTATAGCCGGGAAAGCTGGCAAGCCCCAGAATGTCCCCGCTTTCCACGTCCATGACTACCACACAGCCCTTTTGCAGTGATGCACCGGCAGTTTCACAGATTCGCTGCATCCGAATGTCCAGCGTTGTCATCACGCCCTGCACCGGATTGGCACCGTAACGGACCTGAGCTGCTTCGCCGGCAAGCGGCTTTCCTTTGCCGTCCACGGAAAAAGTCACGCTCCACTGGGAATCCACGCCGCGTAAGACCGCATCATAGGCGGATTCCAGTCCGGCAACGCCTTTCCCCTCCTGCGTATAGCCAATTACATGCTGTGCCGGCTGGGGCGTGGTGTACCGCTGGGGAATCTCCAGCACAGTCACGTCCGGACAGGCAATGTCCGCTGTGTCCACCGTACAGGTAAAGGGCTTTCCCTGTGCCAGCTTTTCGTAAAACGCTTCCGCGTCCAGTACATGGGGCAGCAGAGCCTCCGCCGCCTCCGGCGTAGGGCTGACGACTGCGGTGCAGACCGACCTGGTATTGACCAGCGGCACACCGTTCCGGTCGTAGATCGTGCCGGCAGCTGTTCCGGCGGTACAGGTGTAGCTGCCCTGTCCGGCGGCGGCCAGCAAGAGTTCCGGCTTCTGCATCAGCCACGCCAGATATACGGCAACCGCACAAAACAGCAGCACCAACAGCAGCCGCAGCACTGCCAGACGATTTTTCAGTTTTCGCATCGCACTTTCCTCCCAAGGAAAGTATGCCCCGCTTTGCCGCGTTCATGCCAAAAAAATACACCACACAGCATATCTGCATGGTGTACTGTAGATGTAGAAGCAAGTGATTATTCTGCTTCCGGCTGGTAAAAGAAACGGGGAAAGGTCGCAGTGGTCGTCATCGGCTTGCCGTTTCCGGAAGCGTACAGGGCAATGTAATTGCCGGTAAAACAGCCGCCTGCCTCTGTGGTCAGATACTGGGTTTCGCCGGAGCCTACAGGCTGCACCGTGCCGTCCGCCGTGCGGAACGAGAACCGGTAGCGATCCCGATCGCATTCCAGCCGCAGGGTCATGGTTTCATCGCTGTACGGCAGCACCTGCTCTACGGCACACAGTCCGCCGATCCGCCGCCGCAAAATCACACAGTCCCTGCCGTCCCGCATGGTGCGGGCAATCTCATAGTGATGTGCCGGATTCATGTACACAGTCAGACCGGCTTCCTCCCCCTCCTGCTGCGGTATAAAATGCAGGTCTGCTTCGACAGTACAGCAGAAGTGTTCCTGCCGCCGTCCCAGCCACGCCTTGGGAGCATCTTCCCAGAGGAAAACCTCGTTGCCGTGCATCTGTAAGCCAGATGCGGTCTGCTGTATCAAGCCCTCCACCGGATTATAGATGTAATTCCACATCAGGTGCAGACTGTCACCGCGGAAATCATCTGTCACCGCACTGCATGCCGCATAGCCTGCGGGAATCTCCTCTGCGGGAGCGTGCTCTACTGTGAATTCCGGCAGCACTGCACGATCTTCACCCAGATAGAACCAGCCGTTTTCCAGACGAGCCGGCACCAGCATGGTTTCCCGTCCCAGATTGTGGCGGAACGGATACGCCAGCGGACGATTGCCCAGACAAACTGCCCACCAGTTCCCGTCGGCATCGTCCACCAGATCGGCGTGACCGGCTGCCTTAATGGGCAGATTTTTGCCGATATTGGTCAGGATCGGATTGTGCGGGCACGGCTCATACGGCCCCAGAATGGACTTGCTCCGTGCCAGAACTGCCATGTGGCAAAGCTCCGTGCCGCCCTGTGCCAGCAGCAAGTAGTACATGCCGTTGATCTTGTACAGATGCGGCCCCTCCGGATTGTTGGCGGTGCCCTGCCAGAGGGCGTGGGTTTCGCCAATGGCTTCTCCGGTGGCAATGTCCAGCTGGCTTAGATAAATGCCGCCGTCTGTGCCCAGATAGTACACCTTGCCGTCATCGTCAAAGAACAGGGACGGGTCGATTCCGGCAAAGGGCAGCGGAATCGGTTCGGACCATTCGCCTGCGGGATCGGTTGCCGTAACGATAAAGTTGCCGTGATTGTCGCCGGTGACATTGGTCACCACAACATAGAACGTCCCTTCGTGATACCGGATCGTCGGAGCGTAGATGTTCAGACAGTTGGGTGCTCCTGTCACCAGATGCACCTGCGAGTTCCGCGTCAGGCAATGTCCGATCTGCTCCCAGTGCACCAGATCCCGACTGTGAAAAATTGGAATCCCGGGGAAATACTCGAAAGAACTGGTCACCAGATAGAAATCTTTTTCCACGCGGCAAATGCTGGGGTCTGGGTGAAATCCGGATAAAATCGGGTTTTGATACTGCATATTTTTTCTCCATTCCGAGAAAATGCCGCATGAAGCTGATACTTTATGCGGCGTTTCTCTTGTTCCCTTTGGAATATCCTATTTTAGCCTGTATAAATGGTGTTGTTTTCCCAATCGAAATCGTCCAGCGACGTGGGGTGTTTTCCCACGGACTCCAGTCCGCAGTACAGCAGCACCGCATATGCATCGTCTGCCGCAATGGTACCGTCACCGTTTACGTCCATGCTTTCGATCTCCCAATCGCTCAGCGTGCCGTCCGTCAGGATCGGATAGCCGGCACCGATGCGGGCACTGGCGTACAGGATCAGAAACAGGTCGGTGCTGTCGATGCTGGCGTTTCTGTCCACGTCACCCTTGATATACCGCACCGGTACCGGAGCAGTAGACACCGTGGTTGTCGTGGTAACATTTTCTGTGGTGGTATTTACAGAAGCTGCTGCGGTCGTGCCGGTGGGAATCGGTATGGTTTTCCATTCCGTAGTGCTGCTTTCCGTTGTCGTGGTCGGCAGCGTGGTGGGCACCGTGATATACGGCGGCAGGGTCACTGTGGTCACAGGCGTTGTCTTTGTGGTGGCTTCGGTAGTTGCTACGATTTTGCTGGTGCTTCTCTTAGTGGTGTGTTCTACTATTGTTGTTGTTGTCCTGGCTGTCGTGGTCGAAGCGGGAGTTTCATCCGGGAGTGCCTGAAATTCCAGACTGTACTTTTCCGCATAGTTCTGTGCCGGAGAGTTCTTCTGCCCTCTCAGAATCGTATCCTGCGGAAAGATACCTGCTTCGTCAGGCAGCGTGCAGGCATTGCCGGAGAATGTCACCGTTCTCTGCTTGTGCACATGTGCGTAAAACGCATTTGCCGAAAGGGTGGTGAAGCATGCCGGAAATGTCAGGTTGTCCAGATTCTCACAGCCGCCGAATGCATCACCGCCAACGATTTGCAGGGACGAATTCGACAGATCCATGCTGCCGTTTTCCGTGCTGAGTGCAACGCATTTATAGAACACCGCCTCCGGCAGTTCCGTCAGATTTACCGGAAATTTCACAGCAGTCAGACTGGAGCAGCTGCGAAACGCCGCCACGCCCAGCTTTGTCAGCGTATCCGGCAGCACTACATTCACCAGACTGGTGCAGCCCTCAAAGGCATTGTCGCCGATCGTCTGTATGGCGTTCATGTCCACTAGGTTTTTCAACGAGGTGCAGTCCTGAAAGGCGGCATTGCCGATCTCTGTCACGCTGTCTGAGAAGGTCACCCTTTCTATGGTTTCACAGCCCTGAAACGCTCCGTCTGCCACTCTTATCATGCCATAGGGCAGTGTGACCGAAACCGGAGCTGCATCACTGCACAAAAATCCTGTAGCGATCAGCCGCACCGTAGGCGGAATGACGATCTCGCTGGCTTCTCCGCAGTATTCCAGAAGTACACCGTCACAGATCTTCCAGCTGCTGGACTGCTGCAAACTCCAGCCTGAATTGAAAAAGGCATCTTTTCCCACAGTTTCCACCGTTTCCGGTATGGTCAGATTTTTCAGATTGGTACACATGGAAAATGCATATTCCCCGATCTCCGTCAGTGCAGTGGGAAACGTCATGCTCCGCAGATTGATACAGTTGCTGAACGCACTTGCCCCGATCTTCTTGACAGAATTGCTCATTGTGACATATTCCAGCATGGAACAGCCGCTGAACGCATTTTCCGGAATCTCCGGCAACGTACTGCCAGCAAGCACCGCCATGCTCAAAGAAGTACAGCCCTGAAACGCACTGCTTTCCAGCAGCTGCAGCGATTCCGGCAAAACTGCCAGCCGCAGAGCCGTGCAGTCCTGAAAGGCACTCTGGGAGATCACCTGTAATTTTTCGTTGAACTGTACGGTTTCCAGTGCAGAACAGCTCTGAAATGCTCTGGAGCCTACAAAGAGCAGCTCATCCGGCAGCTGGATACTTTTCAGACTGGTGCAGTGGCGAAATGCCGAAGCCCCAACAGACTGCACCTGATTTGGCAAAAAGATCTTTTCCAAAGCGTTACAACCGATAAATGCACCTTTGCCGATATGCGTCAGACTGGCGGGAAGCTGTACTTCCGTCAGAGCTGTCTGATCGCTGAACAGCGTATTGCAGAGCACTGCCACACCGTCCGGCACCACTGCGGTTTTCAGTCCGATTTTTACAGAAACTGCCACTCTGCCGGACAGCACTGCCACATCATCTGTCTGGTCTTGCAGCCATGCGGTTCCCTCCATGATGTAGGAGCCGGCACTGGTGATTCCGCTGCCACCCTTTATCGTTTTCAAAGCCGTACAGCCGCGAAACGCACTGCTGCCTACGGTGGTCACGCTGTCCGGTATCGTCACGCTTTTCAGGGCGGTTTTCTGTTGAAATGCCGATTCGGAAATTGCAGTCACCGGATACCCGTCGATACTGGACGGAATGTCCAACACAGAAAAATTCCCTTCCATGCCGGTAATCACAGCGTTTCCTGCATCATCTGTCTGATAATAGATACCGTTGAATAATTGTTCCTGCGATTGGCTGGATTCTGCGGCAGCACCTATCCCCTGTGCTGTCCCAAATACCAGAGAAATACTCATGCACATTGCCAGCAGGAACGCGGTCCACTTTCTCCAACGATTTTTCCGCATTGCGGAACACTTCCTTTCTTTTCAGCCTGTTTGCCCCCAACACTTGCAAGGGGCGATCCATTCTTTTTCATAAAAATCATTTTTCCGCCAATCCCGCACCGACCTTTGCCAGATGCATCATCAGGTCGTAAACATCGAGATTGTCAATTTTGCCGTCTGCATTATAATCCGCACAGTACAGCTCCACACTGGTGGGATTCGTCTGCACACCGGCTCCGCGACAGGCACAGAGATACAGCAGCAAAAACAGATCCGATGTGTCCAGACTGCCGTCACCGTCCATATCGCCACGCTGCCGGTCGATGGGCTGGAACTGCCGGCTGTATTTCCGGGCGTAGATCTCCGCAGTGGAATTTGCAAAGCCATTGATGCAGGTGCCTGAGCTTACCGTTTGTTCCGTGTCATAGATACGGCACGCCGGATTGAGGATCACCAGCTGTTCCAGACTGTCGCAGCCGGAAAAGACGCTGGCTCCGATCTCCTCCACTGCTGCCGGCAGCACGATCTTTTGCAGTGCGGCACAGCCATCGAAGGCATAGTTGTAGATCGTTTTGATGTTTTCGGGAAGCTCGATCTCCGTCAGACTGCTGCACCCCTGAAACAGAGTGTTGCTGATCTGTGTCATTGCCTGCGAAAGACGCACTTTCCGCAGCGACCGGCAATAGCTGAATCCATGACCGCCGACGTTTTTCACGCTGTCCGGCAGTTCGATCTGTTCCAGCGAAACGCACCAGTGAAACGCATATTCGCCGATGGATTCCAGCCCGTTCGCGATCTGCACCTGCCGCAGGTTGATGCAATTGGAAAATGCAAACGCATCGATCGAACGCAGCGAAGACGGCAGCTGTACCGTTTCCACCGTGGTGCAGCCGTCAAAGGCATAGCCGCCGACCGCACGCACGGTATCCGGAACAGTCACATCTTTTTCCGTGCCGGTGTACGCCAGCAGGATCCCTTGTCCGGCTGATACGAAATCGCTGGTCTGGTTTTCCAGCCACGAAGTACCCTGCACAATACCCCAGCCGATCTCGGAAACCGTATCCGGAATGGACAGTTCTGTCAGGCGGGAACAGTCCTTAAAGGCGAATTCCCCGATCCGGCGAATCGTGTCCGGCAAAACCACCCGTTTCAGCCGTGTGCAGTCTTTAAACGCGTACTCGCCGATCTCTGTCACCGGACAGCCGTCCAGTTCCGCCGGTATCACCGCTTCGGTCACTGCTGAACGGGCACTTTTGATCGTCACCTCTTGCATCGCAGAAACCGTGTAATAAATGGTGTCCTGATAGATCTTCAGATCCGCACTTCCCGCGGCTGAAACCGGACACATACCGGAAAAGCAGCCGATCACCAGCAGCAACGCCAGCAAAACGGACAAACTTTTCCGTCCGATCTTTCGCAAGGATCCCTCACCTGCCTTTCTGTCCCAATGCTTTGTCAACGCTGTGAAAAACCTGTCAGCAGGCTTTCGGCAACACCGCACAGAGCTTCATTTTCTCATTTTTATTATACCATATTGGAAACAGATACGTCAACCATTTTTCGCAGATTTTTTCAGGGAACACCGACAGGGCATATAAAAAGCGGCATGACGAAACCGCCATGCCGCTTCTTTTGCAATGTGGTAACGAACAGAAACCTGTCCGTTCAGAACGCTACGCGAACTTATGCCAGTTCAGCGAAGAACTTGATGGTGCGAACCATCTGGCTGGTGTAGCTGTTCTCGTTGTCGTACCAAGAAACAACCTGTACTTCATACAGATCATCAGCGATCTTGGAAACCATGGTCTGAGTTGCATCGAACAGAGAGCCGTACTTCATGCCGATAACGTCAGAAGAAACGATCGGTTCTTCGTTGTAGCCATAGGACTCAGTAGCAGCAGCCTTCATAGCAGCGTTGATGCCGTCAACAGTTACGTCTGCACCCTTGACAACAGCAGTCAGGATAGTGGTGGAACCAGTCGGAACCGGTACACGCTGTGCAGAACCGATCAGCTTGCCGTTCAGTTCCGGAATAACCAGACCGATTGCCTTAGCAGCACCGGTGGAGTTCGGAACGATGTTTGCAGCACCAGCTCTTGCTCTTCTCAGGTCACCCTTTCTGTGCGGGCCGTCCAGGATCATCTGGTCGCCGGTGTAAGCGTGAATGGTGCTCATGATACCGCTCTGGATCGGAGCATAGTCATTCAGAGCCTTAGCCATCGGAGCCAGGCAGTTGGTGGTGCAGGAAGCTGCGGAGATGATCTTGTCATCAGCAGTCAGAGTGTTGTGGTTTACATTGTAAACGATAGTCGGCAGATCGTTACCAGCCGGAGCAGAGATAACAACCTTCTTTGCACCTGCATCGATATGAGCCTGTGCCTTAGCCTTAGAAGTGTAGAAACCAGTGCATTCCAGAACAACGTCAACACCGATCTCGCCCCACGGCAGCTCTGCAGCGTTAGCCTTTGCATAGATCTTCAGAGTCTTACCGTCAACAGTGATAGTACCAGCTTCGTCATCAGCAGAAACAGTGTGCTTGTTCTCGCCGATCTTGCCTGCATAACCGCCCTGTGCGGTATCATACTTCAGCAGGTGAGCCAGCATGGACGGCTTAGTCAGGTCGTTGATTGCAACAACCTCATAGCCTTCTGCACCAAACATCTGGCGGAATGCGAGACGACCGATACGGCCAAAACCATTAATAGCAACTTTAACTGACATTGGAAATTACCTCCTAGTTTTTAGGAAAACACCGGCGGAATTGCCGGACCGAAGCCCGATTTTCTCCCAGCGGATTCCTTGATACTCTTATTTTACACCATTTCGGAGAAGAATTCAAGCACTTTCGCAAAAAAAGCAGGGGCAAGGATAGCAAGTTCTCTTATTTTCCACGTTTTCCGCAAAAAAGGAAAGCATATTTTGTGAAAACTGCACAAAAATTAAAAAGTGGACAAAATTATCATTTTTTTTATTTGCCTATTCTGAAATATGTAGTATAATAATAGCATAGAATAATGACAAAAGCATCATGCAGTGAGGAGGAGAGAACGCCCATGCAGCAAGAGGAACTACAGCAGATCCAGAAATGGTGTCAGCAGTCTGAAGACGCCATTCTTTTTTATGCCCCGGACGGCACGCTGCTCTGGCAGAACGATGCCGCGGCAGTCCGGCAGAAACCGCAGAACAGCTCTTTGCCCCGCTATCATAAAAGCGGTGCACCGGAGGACGGCATGTTTCTGCTTCGGCAGGGCGGCAGTCTGTACTGCGTCCGGCAGGAGCCGCGGCAGTACGGCGAAAAACCGGCAATACTGGTGCAGATCCACAGCCAGCCGGCAGACGATCTTCTCTGGAGCGATGCCGACAAGCAGCATGAAACGGAAAACCGGATCGCTGCCATGCGGCAGAAGATCTTCGGCATTTCCAACGCCGTCAGCGGACTGTATCAGACGCTGGAGGAAAACGGCGACCAGATCCCCCGCATGGTGCTGGAAGAACAAATGGAACAGCTGAACATCATCCAGGGCAACTGCTGCCGGCTGATGCGTCCTTCTGTGCTCTGGCTGGAACAGCTGAAATATGTGCAAAAAAACGAGCTTTCGGGCGAAGCTCTTTTTCTGGACCGCGAATTGTCGAATTTTGTCGAATCGTGTCGTATGGTACTGGGAAAAGCACTAAAAATGACAGCCGATGCCGAAAAACCACTCTGCATTTTCGCCAATCGGCGGCGGTTACAGATCTGTCTGCTCTGCATGGTGCTGTATCTGCGGGATCACTGTCCGGAGATCTCCCGCCTGACGTGGCAGACGGAACAGCAGGGCGATCAGGTGGTGCTGCGGTGCACGGCAGTTTCTGACGGCACCGAGCCGCCGGCACACCGGCACAGCCAGACGGAACATCTCTATGACACACACTTTCCCTCTCCGGAGGAACAGATCGTGCAAAAATTCTGCCGCACGTATCATGCCGCCGTTCTGTTTTCCGCCGCGGAGGAAATGTGGCAGTACACCCTGCGGTTTCCGCTGTATGAACATACATCGTTCCTGTCCCTGGAGAGCAGCCGCACCACACTGGACGACGGAATGTTCTCCTTATACCAGATCTTTTTGTCAGATATTTCCGAGTACCGGTTCTACTAAAATAGGCTTTTCAATTCAGGCGTTGCTGCTTTTTGCAGTGATTCCTGAATTTTTTGTTAAAACAACAAAATACCATTTCACATTTCACAAAGATTATGCTATAATAGGAAAGGATAGGCAGCACCGCACAAAACTTGTGCGATGTTGCCGCTGTAGCAAACTGGGGAAAGGAACGGATTCCGGAATGGCAGAACGACTGATCTCAATACAAGACACAAACCAATTTCAGACATTATGCGGCAGCTTTGACGAAAACCTCAAGCTGCTGGAGCAGCGGTATCACGTTCGTATGATCTGCCGCGGAGAAGAACTGCGGGTACAGGGGGACGGTGCACAGGTGGAACTTGCTGCCGGTGCAGTCACGGCTCTGCTGCAAATGATCTCCAACGGACAGGCGATCACGCCCCAGTCCATTCACTATGTTTCCGATATGGTCGATGCCGGTTCTGCCGGACAGCTGGCGGAACTGGCAGATGATGACACCGTCTGTCTGACTGCCGCCGGAAAACCGGTGCACACCCGCACCGTGGGACAGCGGAGTTATGTCCGTGCCATTGCCGAAAATACAATCGTATTCGGGCTGGGGCCTGCCGGCACCGGCAAGACCTATCTGGCAGTGGCTATGGCAGTGCGGGCATTCCGCCGGCACGAGGTCAACCGGATCATTCTCACCCGCCCTGCGGTGGAAGCCGGCGAAAAACTGGGATTTCTCCCCGGCGATCTACAGGACAAGGTAGACCCCTATCTGCGTCCGCTGTACGACGGCTTGTTTGAAATGCTGGGAGCAGAAGCGTTCCAGCGGCATCTGGAACGGGGCTCTATTGAAGTTGCCCCGCTGGCGTACATGCGTGGCAGAACGCTGGACAACGCCTTTATCATTCTGGACGAGGCACAGAACACCACCGGCGAACAGATGAAGATGTTCCTCACCCGTCTGGGCGACGGCAGCCGCATGGTGATCACCGGCGACACCACGCAGATCGACCTGCCGGACAAGCAGAAAAGCGGTCTGGTCATCGCCTCCCGCATTCTGCGAAAGGTCAATGACATTGCGATCTGCGAGTTCACCAACCGCGATGTTGTCCGCCATAAGCTGGTACAGGACATTATCCGTGCCTACGAAGCGGCAGAACAAAAGCAAGCCCACCGGAAGCCGGAACACACCGACCGGAAAGATACCGGAAAACACTGAATTTGAAAGGCAATACCGCACAAAGAGCATCTGGCGACTTTGCACGCCATCTGCTTGCAAATTTCTCGTCATATTTCACAAAAATGCTCGTGAATACATCAAGTATTCACTCCGCTTTTTGTTTCATCTGACGAAAAATTTGACGACGCATCTGTCGCACAATCTTTGTGCGGTATTGCCGAAAATTTAAGGCAGCGTATGCTTCTGTGGCAAAGGACAGGGCACAGCCTGTCCCCTGCTTTGCAGAAACACCTGCCGTATAGAAAAGATCTGATTTACATTGCATAAAAAGATTTTATATATAAAATCTCACGAAAGGAGATCATTCATCATGCCAAAAGTAAAAGTCATGGTAAAAAATAATCAAACCGAAGTGCGGGTGCCTGTGGGAATCCGTATGCTCATTCGCCGCTGCTGTCAGGCGGTTCTGGTGGCAGAACATTTCGGGCAGGACGCAGAAGTCAGTGTCTCCTTCGTCAGCAATGCAGAGATCCGCAGACTGAACCGGATCTATCGGCAAAAAGACCGTGCCACCGACGTGCTCTCGTTCCCGCTGGGACAGGACGGGCACTATGACACCAATCAGGAAACCGGCTGTGCACTGCTGGGCGATGTGGTCATTTCACTGGAAATGGCAGTCAAGCAGGCCAACATGTACGGACACTCGCTGGAACGGGAAATCGGCTTCCTGACAGTGCATTCCATGCTGCACCTGCTGGGATACGACCACGAAACCAGCCCGCTGGAAGAACGGAAGATGCGGGAAAAGGAAGAAGAAGTGCTGGGCGAACTGGGCATTTCCAGAGAAGCCACCTTCACCAACCAGCCGGAGGATACTGACGCATGACAAAATCTGTTTTTGTGACGCTCGCCGGACACACCAACGCCGGAAAGTCCTCCCTGCTCAACGCCATTATCGGGGAAAAGATCGCTTCGGTCAGCCCGAAGCCCCAGACGACACGCACCCGCATCACCGGCATCAAGACAGTCGGGGAAACGCAAATGGTTTTCATGGACACCCCCGGTCTGCACAAGCCCACGACCAAGCTCAGCGGGCACATGCTGAAAGCGGTGAAAGATGCGGTGGCAGACATTGACGCGGTACTGTTTGTACAGGACTGCACCAAGCCTCTCTCCGAGCAGGAGGAGGAACTGCTCCGTTCGCTGGAAAAGGCAAAAACGCCCACCATTCTGGTGCTGAACAAGATCGACCTTTGCAGCGACAAGTCCAAGCTGATGGCCACCATTGCCAGGCTGAATGCGGCACACCCGTTTTCGGCGACTGTTCCTGTCAGCGTCACAGAAGCCGACGGCATCGACCTTGTGGAACAGGAAGTCATGGCTCTGGCACAGCCGGCTCCCCACTACTTCCCCGACGAAAAATTCACCGACCAGCCGGAACGGGTGCTGGCGGCAGAGATGATTCGGGAAAAGATCCTGAACCTGCTGCGGGACGAAGTGCCCCACGGCATTGCGGTTTCCATTGAACGCATGAAGGAACGGGACGACAAGGACTTGCTGGACATTGATGCCACGATCTACTGCGAACGGGAATCCCACAAGGGGATCCTGATCGGCAAAAACGGCACCATGCTCCGGAAAATCGCCACCCTCGCCCGAAAGGATCTGGAACGGTTCTTCTATATTCAGGTGAATTTACAGTGCTGGGTCAAGGTCAAGGAGGACTGGCGGAACAAGGAAGGACTGATCCACAATTTCGGTCTGGACAATCCGGAGTAACCTGCCTGTTCGTTCTCTCACGCATAAATTGCACGATTCCGGAAATCCTATCTCTATCCGAAGAAACAGGAGGAACCTGAGATATGGACGCATGGGATATTTTTTGCATGACCGGACACATTGACGACTATCTGCACTATCGGCAGGGCATGAACGCCAAGCCGCAGAACGCACCCGCAGCAAAGGAGAAGCAGACACATGGAGATCTATCGGGGACTGGTTCTGGCGGAACGCAGTGCCGGAGAACAGGGGAAGTTCATTGATGTGCTGACAGAGCACAACACAGTACAGGAGATCTATGTCCGCGGGGCGAAAAAGAACAGTTCTGCGGGACTTTCTGCGACACAGCTGTTTTCCTATGCCACCTTCAGCGTACAGAAACGCCGGAATCAGTGGTATCTGGACAGTGCCGAACCGATCCGCATCTTCTACCGGCTGCGGGAATCCCTCTCCCGTCTGAGCCTCGCCATGTATTTCGGCGAGTTGATCCGGCTTAGTGTGCGGGAACACCAGACACCGGAAGAAAACTGCTTCGTCATGCGGCTGATGCTGAACACGCTCCACTATCTGGAAAGCGGACAACGCAGCGAAGCATTATTAAAACCCATTTTTGAACTGCGGCTGATGACAGAGCTGGGTATGATGCCCGACCTGCTCATGTGCCGCGGCTGTGGGGTATTTTTACCAAAACGGCTCTATTTCTCCGTGGAAAAGGGCTGTTTTTTCTGTACCGACTGCGGTGCACCGGATTCCCCGCAGGAACCGCTCCTGCTCCGTGCACCGGTATTACAGGCGATGCGGCACATTCTCTTTGCGGATTATAACCGGCTGTTCCACTTTCAGCTGGGGGCAGAGAATTTGCAGATGCTGGGCATCTGTACGGAGCGTTTCGTCCAGTATCACCTGTCGCTAAAGCCCAAGGCTCTGACCTTTTATCGATCGATCGTGAACCCGTCCGCAGAGTAACTGCGGATTTTTGCCTTTACGGCAATACCAATATCACAGGAGTACTCCCATGAATAAAAATCTGGAAATTCTGGAATTTCATAAAATCTTAGACATGCTGGCGAATCTCTCCGCCAACGACATCACACGGGAAAAAGTTCTTGCCATTACCCCGAATCCCGACCTCGCGGAAGCCCGTGCAGAACTGGAAAAGACAAACGATGCTTTTCAGCTGTCCATACAGTTCGGTGCTCCGCCGTTCCACCGGTTTCAGGATATGCGGATGGGACTGCGGCGAGCAAAGTCCGGTGCCAAGCTTTCGCTGAAAGACCTGCTGGAAATCGCCACGATCCTGCGGCAGATGCAGTCTTTGAGTGACTGGTACGACCGCTGTGCCGGTGTGGAATCCACACTGGACGACCTGTTCAGCCAGCTGGCACCGGTGCCCTTTTTGCTGGAAAAGCTGGATCGTTCCATTCTCTCCGAGGAAGAAATTGCCGATGCAGCCAGTCCGGCTCTGGCGGAAATTCGCCGGAAGATCGGACGTTCCCGCCAGAAGCTGCGGGACACACTGGACAGCATGATGCGGCGGCAGGAGGTGCAGGACTGTCTGCAAGACAACCGTGTCACGCTCCGTGACGGACGGTTCGTACTGCCGGTTCGTGCGGAACACCGCAGCAAGATTGCCGGTCTGGTACACGACACCTCCGCCACCGGTCAGACCATTTTCATCGAACCCATTGCTGTGGTCGATGCCAACAACGACATTCGCCTGCTGGAATTGCAGGAGGCAGAGGAAATCGAACGCATCATTGAGGAACTCTGTACCGAGTGCGGCACATGGGCGGATACCATTATCCGCGACATTGCCGTTTGTGCAGACCTGAACGTGTATTTCGCCAAGGCACGTCTGGCGGAACAGATGCACGCCTTTCCGCCTACGCTGACAGACGACGGTGTGATCCTGCTGAAAAAGGCACGTCATCCGCTGATCCCCTACAAGAAAGCGGTACCGATCAGCTTCACGCTGGGCGATACTTATCAGGCTCTCATTATCACCGGTCCGAATACCGGCGGTAAGACGGTTGCTCTGAAGACCTGCGGACTGCTGACCTTAATGGCAATGAGCGGCATGCTGATTCCGGCGGCAGAGGGCAGCCGCATTTCCGTTTTCAACAATGTGCTGGCAGACATCGGCGATACCCAGAGCATCGAGCAGAACCTTTCCACATTCTCTGCACACATGCGAAGTGTCATCGAGATTCTGGAACAGGCAGACCGGCACTCGCTGGTGCTGCTGGACGAATTGGGTTCCGGTACAGACCCCATCGAGGGTGCGGCTCTGGCAGAGGCTGTCATTCAGCGGCTGAAAGACAACGGGGCAAAGCTGATGGTCACTACCCACTATCAGGAACTGAAGCTGTATGCCACCGAGCAGCCGGACGTGCAGAACGCCTCCTGTGAATTCGACATTGAAACTCTCCGCCCCACCTATCGGCTGATTCTGGGTTCTCCCGGGAAGTCCAACGCGTTTGCCATTTGCAAGGGGCTGGGGCTGTCGGAATCGATCATTGCCGCGGCGGAAACGCTGGTCAGTCAGGAAAATCTGCGATTTGAAGAAGCGGTTTCCAAGCTGGAAGAAACCCGAAAGGCTCTGGAACAAGACCGCAGTGCCATGCAGGAAGCCCTGCGGCAGGCGGAAGAAGATGCGGCAAAGCTGCGGGAAGAAGTCCAGCGTACCCGCACCGACCGCGAAAACATCATGGAACAGGCTCGGCTGGAAGCCATGCGAATCGTGGAAACCACCAAGGCACAGTCCAACGAGATGATCTCCGAACTGGATCAGCTGCGGAAAGCCAAGGAAAAGGCGACTTTCGGGGACGATGTGATCCGTGCCAAGGGCAACGTCAAGCGGGGCTTCCGGAAGATGTACGAAACCGCCAACCCGCTGACCGAGGTGCCGGACGAGGACTATGTGCTCCCGCGGGAATTGCAGGTAGGCGACACTGTCATGCTGACCGACACCAAGCAGAAAGCGGTAGTTGCCGGAAAGCCGGACAAGAACGGCACTGTCTTTTTGCAGATCGGTGCCATGCGTACCAAGGTGCCGCAGGAAAAGCTGCGGCTGGTTGCCGGTGCGGAGGAAAAGAAAAAGAGCCAGCAGAAACAGCGGCAGACTGCCAGACGGGTTTCGGCTCAGGCAGCCAGACGGGGCACCATGGAACTGGATATTCGCGGCTGTACCTGTGACGAGGGCGTTTATCAGATGGACGCTTTTCTGGACAGAGCCGTCATGTCCCACATTGCCACGGTGACGATCATTCACGGCAAGGGCACCGGACTGCTGCGAAAAGCCATTCACCAGCGGCTGAAACAGCTGAAATACGTCAAGAATTTCCGCCTTGGCACGTTTGGCGAGGGCGAAGACGGCGTGACCATTGTATCACTGGAGTAACGGCAATATGACAAATCAACGGGAAAGCATTCTCCGCTATGCCGCGGAAAATTTCGGCACCACGCCGGAATACCTGTGGAAAAGCACACCGGACGCGGCAGTTCTGCGGCACAGAGAAAACGGCAAATGGTACGGGCTGCTGACGGATATTCCCGCGGAGAAGCTGGGACTGCCGTCTGGCAGAACGGTGCATATTCTCAATGTGAAGTGCAGTCCGCTGGAAACCGGTTCGCTGCTGCAAAAGGCGGGAATCTTCCCCGCGTACCACATGAATAAGACACACTGGGTCACAGTCCTGCTGGACGGCACACTGCCGGAACCGGAACTGTTCTGGCTGCTGGAAGAAAGCTACAGTCTTTCCAATGGAAATCAATTTTCATAATAGCCTCCCCTGAAAGGGGAGGGGGACCGCCGTTAGGCGGTGGAGAGGTTCTTTCGTAGAATCTTTTTATGACGTTTTCAGCATAAGTTAAAACCCCTCAGTCAGTGCTACGCACTGCCAGCTCCCCTTTCAGGGGAGCTTCACTTGTCAAATTTTATAATTTGGCACAATTTAAATCAATATATTTTTGAAAATTGATTTCCGTGAGTCTTTCCATGCCGAAACCACGGAAACGAAAAGAGGAACGTACATGAAAATCTGGAACGCGACCATACATACGATGACAGATGCCGGCATTCTGGAAAACGGCTATGTCTGCATAGAAAACGGCAAGATCACCACCGTGGAGTCCGGCAAGCCGGCGGAACTGTCGCCGGAGGATATTGATGCCGGCGGTTCGGTGCTGCTGCCGGGCTTTATCGATGCACACACCCACCTCGGCATTATCGAAAACGGCATTGCTTTCGAGGGGGACGACTGCAACGAAGCCACCGATCCTTTTACCCCGCATCTGCGTGTCATTGACGGTGTAAACCCGCTGGATCACTGTTTTGCCGAAGCACGTGCAGCCGGCATAACTACGGTGATGACTTCTCCCGGCAGTGCCAACGCCTGCGGCGGCACCATGGCGATCCTGAAAACAGCAGGACGTATGGCAGACCGCATGCAGATCGGCACCGGTGTGAAATTTGCCCTTGGCGAGAATCCCAAGAGCGTCTACAACGACAGGGACGAAACGCCGATCACCCGCATGGCGACGGCGGCAATGATACGGGAGGGGCTGGCGAAAGCACAGCGGTATCAGCAGGAACTGGACTTTGCGGAGAGTGATCCCGACGAACACATGCCGGACTACGATGCCAAATCCGAAGCACTGCTGCCCCTGCTGGAACGAGATGTGAAAGCACACTTCCACTGCCACCGGGCAGACGACATCTGCACTGCCATTCGCATTGCCAAGGAGTTCAATCTGGACTATGTGATCATTCACGGCACGGAGGGACACCTGATCGCGGACATTCTGGCGGAGGAGAATGCTCCGGTGATTGCCGGTCCGATCCTGTGCGACCGATGCAAGCCGGAGATGCAGCACCTCACCATTTCCGGTCCGTCTATAATGCAGAAAGCGGGTGTCAAGCTGGCACTGTGCACCGACCACCCTGTGATTCCCATTCAGTATCTGCCCACCACGGCGGCTCTGGCAGTCAAGGGCGGCATGCAGCGGGAAGATGCCTTATATGCCATTACTGCCGGTGCGGCGGAGATTCTCGGTGTGGAGAACCGCGTAGGCAGCATTGCCGCAGGCATGGACGCGGACTTACAGCTTTATCGCGGTGATCCGTTAGATCTATTATGCGATCCATGGCTAGTAATGATTGATGGGCGGCGAGTCGCCGCTGACCCTACGCCCCAATTTCAACTGTGAAAAGGGTAATGTTACGGCGGCAGCAGCCGCCTGTATGCCCCTCCGGGGGAGTTTTGTTGGTGAGAAAAAGCCTCCCCTGAAAGGGGAGGGGAACCGCCGTTAGGCGGTGGAGGGGTTCCTACGTAACTCTCAACGTCAAACAAAAGATTTTACATCAGTAGAAGATTCTCTGTATAATCTTCGGGTGATATTGGAATCTTACAGTACAAGTGGAATGCGAACTCTTTTCTTTTTTTGCTTCTTTTTTTCTTTTCAGCAAAGAAAAAAAGAAGCGTAACTCCTTGTGAAACCGGTTGGCTGCTGTAGCGAATTATACGTAGGAACCCCTCAGTCAAGCCTACGGCTTGCCAGCTTTCCTAAAGGGGAGCCTTATTCACAAGCTTGCAAACGCCGCATCAAATAAAGTTACCCGCCTGCACCAGAAAACACCTGAATATCAACGTCACAAATACAGGCAAGGGCAACAATCGGCGTTGGCAAGCCCAGGCGGACAGCGAGTGCAACGAGCGAATTCCGCCGGACGGTTTCGACATGACTACACTAGAAGTTGCACTTCGTGGGCGAATCCCTCCACCGCCTAGCGGCGGTTCCCCTCGTACTGAGCGGTCCCCTCTGCCCTGCGGGCATCTCCCCACCCCGTGGGAAGTCACCCCTTTCAGGGGAGGCTTATGCATAAGTCCGCGGGGCAATGTGGGCATCACCACCTACACATTCCAAACAGATACAACAAAACGGACTGCATTGCTACAATCCGTTCTGTGATCTGCGTTCAGTTTCCGATCAGAATTCGATCTTGCCGTACAAGCCGGTGTTAAGTTCGTCCTCCGGCTTCGGCTTTTTATAATCCCGTTCGAAGCTGGTCTTCATGGAATCCAGATTCTTCCGGCGGAAATCTTCCGGCTTCTTTTCCCGATAGGGACGCTTGCCCCCGCGGTTCTGACCGCCCTTGCCGCCGCGGTTTCCGCCGCTGCGTCTGCCGGTGGTAGAAGAAACTACGACCTTCCGGTACGGATCTTCGCCGACGCTCTTGGAAGTCACGCCCTCGATCTCCGAGATCTTGCTGTGAATGATGCGGCGTTCATAGGGATTCATGGGTTCCAGCGTGGTGGAACGACCGCTGCGGAGCACGCTCCGTGCGATCTTTTCTGCCAGCTGTTCCAGTGTCTTGCGACGCTTTTCCCGATAGCCGTTGCTGTCCAGCAGCAGGCGGCAGTAATCCTCGCTGTCCTTATTCACCAGAATCGATGCCAGATACTGAATGGAATCCAGTGTTTCGCCTCGTCTGCCGATGATCGTGCCGCTTTTATTATCGCTGCGAAGTTCCATGCGAATGCCGTTTGCGGTACGCATGGTGCTGATGGTCACGGTGATGCCCATGGCAGCGTAAATGTCTGCGATATACTGTCTTGCACGGAGCAGGTTCGGGGACATTTCGCCCTCGGTCAGAATGGTTTCGATCGCTTCGGACTCCATGCCCCGTGTGGGCGAATTGTCGTCCTTGTCAATAATGATCTCCTCCACGGAAGAAACCGCTTCCTGTACCGGTCGGGAAATCGGCATTGCCGGTGCGGCTTCTGCCTGCGGCTGCGGGGCTTCCGGCTGTTCCGGAGCCTTGGCTTCTGTGGTTTCTGCCGGTGCAGCTTCTTCTGCTGCTTCGTACACTGCTTCTACCTGTGCTTCCCGCTTTACCTTTCCGAAAATTCCTTTTTTCGGTTCTTCCAGAATGCGGAACACGATCTGGTCTTCAGAAACGCCGAACTTTTCGACCGCCAGATGCTTTGCTTCTTCGATGCTTTTTGCAGTGAAAATCTCTTTCATTCTCATTCATCCCTTTCCTTGGTAATGGGATTTCACAGGGCGGTTCCCTGTGAACTGTGGTAATTGATTTTTTGCAGACGATTATTTCTGATCGCCGCTGCCCTCGGTGCTGTCGGATTCGTCATACGTTTCGCCGTACTTTTCTGCCATGCGTTTCCGTGCGTCTTTCAGCACCTGCTGGTTATACTTGTTCAGTTCCGAACGGGACATATCCTTGGTTTCTTCTACATATTTTTCCCGCTGGTTCATGACGTCATTGCCCTGCTGTACGTCCATCATACGCTGCATGAAGCTCTTTTTGCCGTTGGCGTATTTCTTGGCGTTCTTCTGGTTTTCCTTTTCGCAGATCGCCTCGATACGCTCCTTGGTGAAGTAGCAGTTCAGACCGACGCTCTGGATCAGGGAGAAGAAGGACGAGCATACCCAGTAGAAGCCGACACCTGCCGGCACCTGAAATGCGAACCAGACGGAGAAGATCGGCATTGCATAGAGCATGATGTTCATGCAGCCCATATTCGGCATGCCGGGATTCTTTTTCTTCTGGTAGATCTGCATATAAATGGTCAGTGCCAGCTGGAGCACACCGGACAGCACCGGAATCAGGAACAAGCCGATCGCGGTAGCGTTCCACACGTCAGGGTGCCACGACGGCACTTCGCCCAGATTGATGCCGAACAGGTTGAACTTGTCATAGAATTCGGTCATCTTTGCGGAGAGGTTGTCCCCCAGCACGCTCTGGAATGCACTGGCATCGCTGTGCTGTGCACTCAGGATCGCCAGTTCCCGCCGGAGGCTGGTGCCCTGCTTGGCGAGTTCCGGATTGACATTCCGGACGATCTCAAAAGCACTGGAGATCACGCTGTCTTTCATCTTGAGGATAAAGGACAGCGGCTTATATACAACGTCCAGAATGCCGAACAGAATAAAGAACTGGAGGAACATGGGCAGGCAGGAAGCACCGGGGTTGATGTTTTCCTCCTGATACAGTTTCATCTGTTCTTCCTGCATCTTCTTGGGGTCGTCCTTATACTTTTTCCGCAGCTTTTCCAGCTTCGGATTGAACCGCTGCATTTTTGCGGAATTTTTCTGCTGCTTATACGAAATGGGAAACAGGATCAGCTTGGTGAAGATCGTGAACAACAGGATCGCCAAAGCATAGTTGTCTACCAAGTCGTAGATCAGACGCATGATCCAGCCGAACGGCTTTCCGCACAGATCATATAAAAAATCACTCATAAAATTGTTTAACCCTTTCTGTTGTGTCGTATTGCCCGCACATACCGCCCGAAGACTTCCCGCGGCGGATCCAGATGTTCCGGAACGTAATCGATACCGCCGGGATTCCACGGGTGACAGTGCAGCAGACGCCGCAGGGCGAGAAAGCCGCCCCGCAGCACACCAAACCGCAAAATCGCAGTCTGTGCATAACAGGAACAGGTCGGATAAAACCGGCACACAGCCGGAGTTAGGCGGGAGAATTTCTGGTACAGGCGGATCAGTGCCGCCGCCAGATACCTCATTTCGGTTTTCCCCCTTCCGACGGCGGTTCCACCAGTTTACGGATACGGCGAACGCCGCTTCCTGCCAGATAGTCACGCAGTTGTGTGGAGCGAATGCCCACAATAGAGGGCAACGCCACAATGACCATGTCCATTCCCACCGGCATCAGGTGTTCGGTTTCCCGATATGCCTGCCGGATCACACGGCGGGCACGGCTGCGTTTTACGGCACACCCGACTTTTTTCCCTACGGTAATGCCCAGCCGGTTATACTTTCGTCTGGTCTTTCGCAGATAAATAATCGCATACGGCGATGCAATCTTTTTTCCCCGCTGATACAGCAGCTGAAAGTCCCGATTCTGGTTGAGGATCACTGTTTTCTCCATTGCTTGCACTCCATCTTTTTGTGTTCAGAGCCTGTTGACGGTTTTTACCGGAAAAAGCAAAAGCGTACCCCGAATCTTCCGTGTGCCGGCTGCGGACTGTCTGACCTTGTACCATGGCGGTATGGGTCAGTTTTCCGCAGCCGGCACATCGGCGAATTCAGAATACGCTCCTCGAAAAAACAAAAGACCACAAACCAATGGCGTTGTGGTCCGACTTCGATCAGTGGCTCAGTCTTGCTCTGCCCCGTGCTCTTCTGCGAGCTAAAACCTTTCTACCGTTCGCAGTGGCCATTCTCTTGCGGAAGCCATGCACCTTTTTCCGATGAATCTTCTTCGGCTGATATGTTCTCTTCAAAACAGTACCTCCTTTCTCGCTCAGACGGCAGAACTGCCGTCCCACAGATTCCTTGGAAGTCCACCCAGACCGGACGAGCCTGTCTGCGTGAATCCATTTACCATATATTATAGCGGATTCCGTTTTATTTGTCAAGCCCTCCGGCAAACTTTTTTGCGAAATTTTCGGCTTTTTTTCTTTTTCCACAGGTTCTCCACAGCTGTTTTGGGCAGGCTGCACGGATTTTTTGTCGGTTTTTGACGTTTTTTACAAAGACAATTCCGCCGGCTGCCCCAGCGTTCCGGAGCAGGACGGCATTCCAGCAACGCGGCAGCCGGCTCCGGTGCCCGCGTTTTGCCGTTGCTGCCTGAAGGCAATACCGCACAAAGAGCATCTGGCGACTTTCCACGCTGCACCGCCTGTGGAAAACGCCCGTTTTTTGTCCGTTTTTGCTCTCCACAGTTTCCGCAGGTTTCCACGTGGAAATTTTGTGGAATTCATAAAGTTTTCCACAATAGGGGTTGATTTTCCACAGATGATGTGGTATACTATTATATTAAGAATACCTGTTGAAAGACAGGTGGAAAGTCTGCGGAAAACGGTTTTCCACAACCACCGTTCCGCAGAATTCGCCTGTCCGGCAGACCACGGAGATCCCCGCAGATCCTGCCGGACAGGCTTTGAAGTTACATAAGGAGGATCCCCCATTTATGAATTCAATTGATGAAGCCTTCTCCAGTGTCAAACAGTACTGCCGGAAAGAGGGCCGGATCTCAGAGGCTGCCATGAAGCTCTGGATCGATATTATGAAGCCGGTACAGCTGGACGGCTCGGTGGCAGTGTTCACCGTACAGTCAGAGTTCCAGAAAACCGTTGTTATGAACACCTACAATGCCCTGCTGAAAGAGGCATTTCTCAACGTACTGGGACTGGATGTCAAGATCCAGATCAATGTCGTCACACCGGAAGAAAATGACAACCCGCTTTCCGAAAACAGCAACGCCAAGGATTACGATGAACTGGCACGCCGCCACGAAGAACTGGAGCACAGCTTTGAGGGTGCCAACTATGAGTACACCTTCGCCACATTCATTGTCGGCGGCTCCAATGAGTTCGCCTACGCTGCCTGCACCGCCGTGGCAAAAGAACCGGGCAAGAACTACAACCCCTTGTTCATCTACGGTCCCTCCGGTCTGGGAAAGACCCACCTGATGCACGCCATTGCCAACCAGGTGCACGAAAATCACCCTGAATACAAGATCATTTACGTCACCAGTGAAGAATTCGGCAACGACTTCCTCTCCTGCATCAACGACAACAACATGGCTCGGTTCCACGACAAGTACCGGAACGCCGACGTGCTGCTGATCGACGACATTCAGTTTTTCAGCAACAAGGAACGCATGCAGGAGGAATTCTTCCACACGTTCAACAAGCTCCACGCTGAGGGCAAGCAGATCGTGATCACTTCGGATAAGCCGCCCAAGGAACTGAAAACGCTGGAAGAACGTATCCGCAGCCGGTTCGAGTGGGGCCTGATCACCGACATCAGCACACCGGACTTTGAAACCCGCATCGCCATTATCCGCCGCAAGGCAGAACTGCTGGATCTGTACATTCCCGACGATGTGGCAGAGTTTATTGCCAACCGTCTGAAAACCAACATCCGGCAGCTGGAGGGTGCCGTCAAAAAGCTGAAAGCCCTGAAGCATCTGGCAGGTTCGCCCCCGTCCATTTCCATGGCACAGAGCGTCATCAAGGACATTCTCAGCGACGACCAGCCGGCTCCGATCACCGTGGAGAAGATCATTCTGGAAGTGGCTGACGTGTACGGCGTTTCTCCGGAGGACATTCGCAGCAGCAAACGCTCCAGCCAGATCTCCACTGCCCGCAAGGTGGCGATCTATGTGGTCCGTGAGATCACCCAGATGCCACTACAGGCGATCGGCACGGAATTCGGCGGCCGTGACCACTCCACCATTGTCTACTCCATCAGCAACATTGAAACGGCAATGAAGCACGATGACCATCTGAAGCAGCTGGTCGAGGACACCATCAAAAATATCCGCAACAAAAGCCACGCATAGAGAACTGGGAAAGGACACTGCAGAACATGTGGAAAACAGGATTTTGCAGTGCTTTTTTGCCGATTCCACAGGAATTCCACTGGCGTCGGCAAGTTTTCCACATGCGTTTCAACAGTCTGTTGAAAATCCATGTGCAGAAAAAGTGCCTGCTGTGTCCGCGGCATTTAACAGCTGTAGAAGCGGGCTTGTGGAATCTGTAGTAGAAAGCTGTGGAATGTGTTTTCCACAGCTTGTGGAAGCGGTATTTCGAGTGCGGCAGGTTTTCCACGATTTTTTCCACAAACTTTTGTTTTCCACTCCACAAACTTTCCACTTTTCCCGTGTGGAAAAAGCTTTCCACTTTTCCGGAAACTTTCCACAGGCGGTCTGTGGGAAAGATCTGCCCGAAATTCCGAGGAGAATCTGCGGTTTCCACTTTTCCGGAGCCTCTATTATTACTACTATATATTCTTTTCTTTGTATTCTGTCTTTTCGCAGCTTCGCTGCAAAAAACAGCGGATAGCATGCACTGTACACTGTGGACGGACAGCAAAAAACTGTCCGTGATACAGCTGCAAAAGCAAGAAACGCGGCTGAACTGCGTGATGTTTCCTGTCCGCGAAGTGGCTGCAAAAGGACAATCGGAAAGACATTGGACAACACAGATACAAAACGGATACAGCGTTGTCCGGGACACACGTTCCGAACCCCATTCAAAATTGACCGATCCATTGGATCTGAATAAAGGAAGACGACCCATGATAAAATTTACTTGTGACCGACAAACATTCTATACTGCCATTACCCATGTGGCAAAGGGTGTTTCTCAAAAATCTACCATTCCGGCACTGGAACGCCTGAAGCTGCGGCTGGATCACGACAATCTGGAACTGACCGGCTATGATCTGGAATTCGGGATCCAGCGGAGCATTGAAGTCGAATCAGACTGCTCCGGCGAATTTGTGATCCTTCCCCGTCTGCTGAGTGAGGCTGTCCGCCGGTTCTCCGGCAATATGGTAACCATGGAAGTGGATGACAACTATGTGGTAAAACTGTTCTGTGATGCCACCGAGTTTCAAATCTCCGCCATGTCCTCTGAGGAATATCCGGCTCTGCCCAGTCTGGATCTGAACGTCGGCATGCAGATCGAACAGCCGGTATTGAATTCCATGATTCGCCAGACAAGTTATGCAACTTCTGTCAGCGAGGCGAAACCAGTGCTCACCGGCGAATTGTTTGAGGTGGAGGGCGATACCCTCCATGTGGCAGCCATTGACGGCTACCGTTTGGCAGTCCGGCAGGAACCCATTTCCAGTGCGGAGAATTACCGTTTTGTGGTTCCCAAACGGATGCTGCTGGAAGTGGCAAACATGCTCCACGATGACGCAGAGGAACTTTGCACCATTTCTGCGGACCGGCGGCACGTGGTATTCGAATTCAACGGCTATACGGTATTCTCCCGCCTGCTGGAGGGCGAGTTCCACAACTACCGCAGCAGCATTCCTGCCAGCTATGAAACTGAGATCACCGTGGACACCAGTGCCCTGACCCGTTGTCTGGAACGCTGCTCCCTGCTGATCAGCGGCAAGTACAACGCACCGGTTCGCTGCACGTTTGCCAACGGCAGTCTTGGCGTGTGGTGCAAGACCGGTATTGGTGAGATCAACGACAAAATTCCGGTGGAGATCAGCGGCAAAGATGTCACCATCGGCTTTGATAACCGTTTTCTGCTGGACGCTGTCCGTGCGGCAGACTGCGACAAGGTAAAAATCCAGCTGAGCGGCGGCAATCGCGTGGCAAAACTGGTTCCGCCGCAGGGCGAAAGCTTCATTTTCCTGCTGATGCCGATCCAGCTGCGGGGATAAGCGTGTCACACAGAATGTTTCACGTGAAACAAGGACAGTGCTGCTGAGGGGAAACCTTTTCTTAATGTGTTGGATTTTACGGAGAAATCTCTTGGAACGTGTAGGGGGCGATGCCCACATCGCCCCGCGGACTTATGTATAAGCCTCCCCTGAAAGGGGAGGGGGACCAGCGAAGCTGGTGGAGGGGTTCTGGTGGATTTTTTGGAGTTGCAGATTTCACAGCAAAATCCCTTAGTCCGCCGTTCACTCGTAGGGGACGATGCCCACATCGTCCCGCCTGTGTCAGAAAAGCCCTGCACTACAAGGGTAATCACGCCCTGTGCACCGTATGATGCACATTGTGACACGTGCGGTGCACAATGTGACGTAGAGTAAGAGATAGAGATAGAGTAAGAGTTAGAGTTGTTTCTGGGAAACAACTGCCGGAGCAGAAAACCGACATACCATTTATAATGACTGACACGGGCAGCCGCCTGTGATTTTGCCGGCAGTTTCGGCTTGGACAGCCGCTTTTTCCGGATTCACGAAAAGTTTACAAAATAATCGGAAGAAAATGTCCGCAGGGGCTTGCAATTCTTTTGCAGACATGCTATAATATACAAGCGTGATTGCAATAGATATGCGATGAAGCGAAAGGTTGCTGGCGGTATGTCGGGGAATTTTCGTGGAGTATGTCCGATTTCAAACCGGGCGAATCAGGATAACGACACAGTCTGTGTACACACTAGTTCCGCATGGCGACAGCTATGCCGGTTCGTGCTGTACTGCTGTTTATGCTGGCTCGGAAACATCTTTGGTTTTCGAGTTTTTTTATAAACAGATGCCGGGAACACCCGGCGGCGTGGAAAGTTCCTGATGGAGAAGCGATTCTCCAGCCCCCAATAGTACAAAGGAGGCGAAAAGAATGGCAGTCAACGAAAAAATCAGAATCAAGATCAAGGGCTATGAGCATGCAACTGTAGATGCAGCAGCAGCTAAGATCGTAGAGGCAGCAAAGAGAAGTGGTTCTCAGGTTTCGGGTCCGATCCCGCTCCCGACCGATAAGGAGATCATCACAATCCTGCGTGCAACTCATAAGTACAAGGACAGCCGTGAGCAGTTCGAGCGTCGTACACACAAGCGTCTGATCGACGTGGTACGTCCGACACAGAAGACCACCGAGGCTCTGCAGAAGCTGGAAATTCCGGCAGGCGTAGACATCGTGATGGAACTCAAGTAAGAATCTCTGATTCTGAAAGCGGTGGAAAACCACCGCACAGCGGCAGGCATGCCGCGGTCATGTTGACGGATCTGACTCGTCAACCAATAACCAACAGGAGGAAATCAAAATGCAGAAAGCAATTATCGGCAAGAAGGTCGGCATGACTCAGATCTTCGATGAAGCCGGAAAAGTGATTCCGGTAACTGTTGTAGAAGCCGGTCCGTGCGTTGTCATTCAGAAGAAGACAACCGAAAACGACGGCTATGAAGCAGTTCAACTGGGCTTCGGCGATGTAACAACCAAGCACGTTACCAAGCCGATGCAGGGTCACTTCGCAAAGGCAGACGTTGCTGCCAAGAAGACGCTGAAGGAATTTCGTCTGGCAGACTGTGCAGCCCTGAACGTAGGCGATGTCGTAAAGGCAGACACCTTCGCAGTAGGCGACAGTGTTGATGTCAGCGGTACCAGCAAGGGTAAAGGTTTTGCAGGTGCGATCAAGCGTCACAATCAGCACAGACTGAAGGAAACTCACGGTACTGGTCCGGTTCACCGTCAGGCTGGTTCCATGGGTGCATGCTCCTCTCCGTCCCGTATCTACAAGGGCAAGGGCATGGCAGGTCACATGGGTGCTGAAAAGGTTACCGTACAGAATCTGGAAATCGTAAAGGTTGACAGTGAAAATAACCTGATTGCCATCAAGGGTGCGATCCCGGGCATCAAGGGCGGAATTGTTGTCATCACTGACAGCGTGAAAGCGTAAGGAAGGAGGAAACATCAATGGCAAAGATTGCAGTATTGGATATGGCTGGCAAGCAGGTATCTGAGAGAGAACTTTCGGATGCAGTTTTCGCAGTGACTCCTAACGAGGCAGTGATGCATGCAATGGTCGTAAATTATCTGGCAAATCAGCGTCAGGGTACACAGTCCACTCTGACTCGTACTGAGGTTGCCGGCGGCGGCAGAAAGCCGTGGAGACAGAAGGGTACAGGTCACGCAAGACAGGGTTCCATCCGTGCTCCGCAGTGGACACACGGCGGCGTTGCACTGGGCCCGAAGCCCCGTGACTATCGTTACGCTCTGAACAAGAAGGCAAGAAAACTTGCTATGAAGTCTGCACTTTCCACAAAGGTTCTGGATCAGAATATGATCGTTCTGGACAGCCTGAAGGTGGAAGAATTCAAGACCAAGACCATCGTTGCAATGCTCAAGGTACTGAACGTAGAGGGCAAGGCTCTGCTGGTTACCGCTGAGGCTGACCAGAAGGTCGTTAAGAGTGCAGCAAATATCGCAGGCGTGAAGACAGCAGCTGTCAACACCCTGAATGTATATGACATCCTCAACTATGACAAGTTCATCGTTGCAGAGGATGCTGTCGCAAAAATCGAGGAGGTGTATGCAAAGTGAAAGCAGCACAGGATATTATTCTGACTCCGGTCATCACCGAACGCAGCGTCGACGATATGGCTGAGAGCAAGTACACTTTCAAGGTTGCAAAGGACGCCAACAAGGTTGAGATTGCAAAGGCAGCAGAAGAACTGTTTCAGGTACAGGTTCTGAAGGTAAACACCGTAAACTGCACCGGTCACACCAAGCGTATGGGCAGAAGCGTCGGCAAGCGTCCGGACTTCAAGAAGGCTGTCATCACCATCAATCCGGAGCCGACTCCGGACAAGGACGGCAAGAAGCGTAAGGGTACCATCGAATTCTTCGACGGTATGTTCTAAGTTACGGCAACGATCGTAACAAGTATGGGAGTAATGCTCCCGCAAATCTGGCATTTTATGAGGAGTGAAAAAGAATGGCCATTAAGACCTATAAACCGACGACCCCCTCTCGCAGAAATATGACTGTGACCGATTATTCGGGTCTGTCGAAGGTAAAGCCGGAGAAGAGCCTGCTCGAGCCGATGAAGAAGAACTCGGGCCGCAACAGCTACGGCAGAATCACCGTTCGCCACAGAGGCGGCGGAAACCGCAGAAAATATCGTGTCATCGATTTCAAACGCAGCAAGGACGGCATGAATGCAACTGTTCTGACTCTGGAATACGATCCGAACAGAAGTGCTTTCATCGCTCTGGTTCAGTATGAAGACGGCGAAAAGCGTTACATCCTGGCAGCTGACGGTCTGAAGGTAGGCGACACTGTTCGTTCCGGTTCTGATGCAGACATCAAGCCGGGCAACGCACTGAAGCTGGTTGACATTCCGGTAGGTACTTTCATTCATGCGATTGAACTGTATCCGGGCAAGGGTGCTCAGCTGGTCCGCAGTGCAGGCAACATGGCACAGCTGATGGGCAAGGAAGGTGCGTTCGCACTGGTTCGTCTGCCCTCCGGCGAAATGAGAAAAGTGCCGATCGAGTGCCGTGCTTCTATCGGTCAGGTTTCTAACGTTGACCACGAAAACGTACACTATGGTAAGGCTGGCCGCATGAGAAACAAGGGCTGGAGACCGACTGTCAGAGGTTCTGTTATGAACCCGAACGATCACCCGCACGGTGGTGGTGAAGGTAAATCTCCGATCGGTCGTCCGGGACCTGTTACTCCGTGGGGTAAGCCGGCTCTGGGTTATAAGACCCGTGCAAAGCACAAGGCATCCGATAAGTATATTGTAAAACGCCGCAACGGTAGATAAGGGAAAGGAGGAACACACTCATGAGCAGAAGTATCAAAAAGGGACCTTACGTCCAGGAAGTCCTCCTCAAGCGTGTACAGGCAATGAACGAAGCCGGCGAGAAGAAAGTGCTCAAGACATGGAGCCGTTCTTCTACCATTTTCCCGGATTTCGTAGGCCACACCATCGCTGTGCATGACGGCCGCAAGCACGTGCCGGTATATGTCACAGAAGACATGGTAGGACACAAACTGGGTGAATTCGCACCGACAAGAACCTTTAAGGGTCACGCTGGTTCCAAGACATCCAATAACGGAAAGTAAGCGGAAGGAGGAGATCACATGGAAGCAAGAGCATATCTGAGAAATGCCCGCATTTCACCTCGCAAGGTACAGATCGTTCTGGATCTGATTCGTAACAAGCCTGTGGATATCGCACTGGCAACTCTGGACCTCACTCCGAAGGCTGCCAGCCCGCTGCTGGAAAAGCTTTTGAAGTCCGCAATTGCAAATGCAGAAAATAATCACAGCATGAATAAGGATAATCTTTATGTTGCAGAGTGCTTCGTTACCGCAGGTCCGACCATGAAGCGGATCATGCCGAGAGCACAGGGCAGAGCCTATCGCATTTTGAAGAGAACTTCACATATTACGATTGTTCTGAAAGAAGAAGAGTAAAATCCAGTAGGAGGTTGAGTTATGGGCCAGAAGGTTAATCCGCACGGTCTCCGTGTCGGCGTCATTAAAGATTGGGATTCCCGCTGGTTTGCGAATAAGTCTGACTTCGGCGATACGCTGGTAGAAGATTACAACGTTCGTAAGTTCATCAAGAAGAACCTGTATGCAGCAGGTGTTCCGAAGATCGAGATCGAGCGTTTCGCAGATAAGGTTAGAATCCACATTCACTGTGCAAAGCCGGGCGTTGTTATCGGCCGCGGCGGTGCAGAGATCGAAAAGCTGCGTGCACAGCTGGAAAAAATGCTGAACAAGCAGGTTTATGTCAACATCGTAGAAGTAAAGCAGCCGGATATGGATGCACAGCTGGTAGCTGAAAAGATCGCACTGGATCTGGAGAATCGTATCTCCTTCCGCCGTGCTATGAAGCAGTCTATCGGCAGAACCATGCGTCTGGGTGCAAAGGGTATCAAGACAAAGGTTTCCGGCAGACTGGGCGGTGCAGAAATCGCTCGTTCCGAAAGCTATCACGAAGGTACCATTCCGCTGCAGACCATTCGTGCTGACATCGACTATGGTTTCGCAGAAGCCCACACCACTTACGGCCGTATCGGCGTAAAGGTTTGGATCTATAAGGGCGAAGTTCTCAAGGGTGATGCTGCTAAGGCTGCCGCTCAGAGAGAAAAGGTAGAGAGAAAGTCCCGGGACAACAACCGCGGAGGCAGAGATGACCGCCGCCGTCGTGACAACCGGAACGGTGACCGCAGAAATGGCGGCAATTTCCGCCGCGATGCTAGAAGAGAAGGAGGTAACCAGTAATGCTGCTTCCTAAGAGAGTAAAATACCGTCGCGTACACAGAGGACGTATGACGGGTAAGGCAACCAGAGGTAATTTCGTAAGCAATGGTGAGTTCGGTATCCAGGCACTGGAACCGGCATGGATCACCTCAAACCAGATCGAAGCAGCCCGTATCGCTATGACTCGTTATATCAAGCGTGGCGGTCAGGTTTGGATCAAGATCTTCCCGGATAAGCCCGTGACTAAGAAGCCGCTGGGTACTCGAATGGGTTCCGGTAAGGGTGCTCCGGAGTACTGGGTAGCTGTTGTTAAGCCGGGCAGAGTTCTGTTCGAAATTGCTGGCGTACCGGAAGAAACCGCACGCGAAGCAATGCGTCTGGCAATGCACAAGCTGCCGATCAAGTGTAAGTTTGTAAAGGCTGAAAAAGGAGGCGAGCAGTAATGAAAGCAACCGAGATCAAAAATATGCCGGTAGATGAGCTGAACGCAAAGCTGGACAGCCTGAAGGAAGAGCTCTTTGCACTTCGTTTCCAGCTCGCAGCAAATCAGCTTGAAAATACAGCTCGCATTAAGGCTGTTAAAAAGGACATTGCTCGTGTAAAGACAGCACTGCGTCTGTCTGCACAGCAGTAAGTAGGAGGGTTTTACTGTGGCTGAGAGAAATTTGAGAAAAACCAGAGTCGGCATGGTTGTCAGCGATAAGATGGATAAGACCGTCGTTGTTGCAATCATCGACAATGTAAAACACCCGCTGTATAAGAAGATTGTCAAGAGAACCGTTCGCCTGAAGGCACACGACGAAAAGAACGAGTGCAGAGTCGGCGACCGCGTTGAAGTGATGGAGACCCGCCCGCTGTCCAAGGACAAGAGATGGCGTGTGATCGAGATCATCGAAAAGGCAAAGTAAGTCGAAAACATCTATAGAGTACAAACAGAACGGTTTCCGATAAGGTCGGAAGCGATTCTGAAAGGAGGAACTCGCTGTGATTCAGATGCAGTCTTATATGAAGGTTGCGGATAACACCGGTGCGAAAGAACTGATGTGCATCAGAGTTCTCGGCGGCACTCGCAGAAGATATGCCAATATCGGCGATGTCGTAGTCGCATCTGTTAAGAAAGCAACACCCGGCGGCGTGGTAAAGAAGGGCGATGTGGTCAAGGCCGTAATCGTTCGTTCTAAGAAGGGCCTTCGCAGAGAAGACGGAACCTATATCCGCTTCGATGAGAACGCTGCTGTAATTATTCGTGATGACAAAAACCCGAAGGGCACTCGTATCTTTGGGCCGGTAGCAAGAGAGCTCCGTGATAAGGATTATATGAAGATCCTGAGCCTCGCTCCGGAAGTACTGTAAGGCGGAGGTGTCAAGATGAGTAAGGTACACGTAAAAACAGGCGACACCGTTATCCTGCTGACTGGTAAGGACGAATATCTGTACAACGATAAGGACAACAAGTCCAAGGGCAGAAAGACCGGTAAGGTCGTAGCTGTCAGCCCGAAGGAAGGCAAAGTTATCGTTGAAGGCTTCAACGTCGTAACCAAGCACGTAAAGCCGACCCGCATGGGTCAGGTCGGCGGCATTGTGGAAACCGAAGGTGCACTGTACGCATCTAAGGTACAGCTGGTTTGCCCGAAGTGCGGTCAGCCGACCAGAGTTGGTCATGTGATCGAAGACGGCAAGAAGCTGCGTGTCTGCAAGAAGTGCGGCAAATCTTTTGAGTAAAGGAGAAACGATATGTCTACATTGAAAGATTACTACAATAGCACCGTTGCTCCTGCAATGATGAAGAAATTCAACTATGAAAATGTCATGCAGATCCCGAAGCTCGACAAGGTTGTTGTAAACGTAGCAGCCGGCGAAGCAAAGGAAAATGCAAAGGTGATCGATGCGATCATGACAGATCTGGCAGCAATCACCGGTCAGAAGCCGGTCGTTTGCCGTGCAAAGAAGTCTGTCGCAAACTTCAAACTGCGTGAGGGCATGCCGATCGGCGTAAAAGTAACCCTGCGTGGCGAAAAGATGTATGAGTTCGTATACAAGCTGTTTAATGTCAGCTTCCCCCGTGTACGTGACTTCCGCGGCATCAACGGCAACTCCTTCGACGGTAAGGGCAACTACTCTACCGGTATCAAGGAACAGCTGATCTTCCCGGAAATCGAGTACGATAAGATCGATAAGGTAAGAGGTATGGATATCAACTTCATCACAACGGCACAGACCGATGAGGAAGCAAAAGAACTGCTCTCTCTGCTCGGTGCACCGTTCGCGAAGTAATCAGGGAGGAAACAGTCATGGCAAAAAAAGCAATGAAATTAAAGCAGCAGAGAACTCCCAAGTTTTCCACTCGTGCTTACACCCGTTGTAAGATTTGCGGAAGACCCCATTCTTATCTGAGAAAGTACGGCATCTGCCGTGTTTGCTTCCGCGAGCTGGCTCATGAGGGCAAGATCCCGGGCGTAAAGAAGGCAAGCTGGTAAAAAGGAGTTCTACGAAAAGGAGGTCATTGGCATGCAGATTACAGATACAATAGCAGACATTCTGACAAGAATTCGTAATGCGAGTTCCGCACGGCACGCCACAGTTGACGTTCCCGCTTCCAATGTCAAGAAGGCAATTACCCAGATCCTGTTGGACGAAGGCTATATCAAGGGCTTTCAGGTAATTGAGGACGGCAAGCAGGGCGTGATCCGCATCACACTGAAGTATACAGACAATCGTTCTCCGGTCATCACCGGTCTGCGTCGGGTTTCTAAGCCGGGTCTGCGTATCTATTCCAGTTGTGAAGATATGCCGAAGGTACGCAAGGGATTGGGTATTGCAATCGTTTCTACCTCTAAGGGCATTATGACAGACAAGAAGGCTCGTGAGCTGAACGTCGGCGGCGAAGTTTTAGCATTCGTTTGGTAAGGAGGACACAGGATTATGTCAAGAATAGGAAAAAAACCGATCAGTGTTCCTTCCGGCGTTGAAGTAAAGTGCGACGAAAATCTGGTTACCGTAAAGGGTGCAAAGGGCACACTGTCCAGACAGTTCTCCAAGGAACTGGGCATCGCAGTAGAAAACGGCGAAGTGATCGTAACTCGTCCGACTGATGACAAGGAACACCGTTCCCTGCACGGTCTGGCCAGAACACTGATTGCAAATATGATCGAAGGCGTAACCAACGGTTACTCCAAGACCCTCATCATCGAGGGTGTCGGCTATCGTGCCGCAAAGAAGGGCAAGGACGTTGTCATGAATCTGGGTTATTCTCATCAGGTCATCGTATCTGAGAATGACGACATCAAGCTGGACGTTCCGCAGCCGAATACCATTGTCGTAAGTGGTATCGACAAGCAGAAGGTCGGTCAGTTTGCCGCAGAAGTACGTGAAAAGCGTCCGCCGGAGCCTTATAAGGGCAAGGGTATCCACTATGTCGACGAGCGTATCATCCGCAAGGAAGGTAAAGCCGGCAAGGGCAAGAAGTAAGCAGAAAGGAGTAAACCGCTATGATTAAAAAGATGGATAGCAAGAAAGCCAGAGCAAAAAGACACGCAAGAGTTCGGTCGAAGATCTCCGGTACTCCTGAGCGTCCCCGTCTGAGCGTTTACCGTTCTACAAAGCACATCTATGCACAGCTGATCGATGATGTCAATGGTGTAACACTGGCTTCCGCATCCAGCATGGATAAGGCATTTGAAGGCGAAGGCGGCAATGTCGATGGTGCTCGCAAGGTTGGCGAAATGATCGCAAAGCGTGCAGCAGAAAAGAACATCACGGATGTTGTATTCGACAGAGGCGGCTATCTGTACCACGGCAGAGTTAAGGAACTCGCTGAGGGTGCAAGAGAAAACGGACTGAAGTTCTAAAACAGGGGAGGTATTACTTTGGCTAAAATTGATCCGCAGGGACTGGAACTGGCTGAAAAGGTCGTTTCCATTAACCGAGTATCCAAGACCGTAAAGGGCGGCCGTATCATGAAGTTTGCTGCACTGGTTGTAGTAGGCGACGGAAACGGTATCGTGGGCTTCGGTCTCGGCAAGTCCGGCGAAGTACCGGACGCAATCCGCAAGGGCATCGAAGATGCCAAGAAGAATCTCATTCAGATCCCGCTGAAGGGTACCAGCATTCCGCACGAAATCGTCGGAAAGTTCGGTGCAGGCGAAGTTCTGATGAAGCCGGCTGCTCCCGGTACCGGTGTGATCGCCGGCGGTCCGGTTCGTGCAGTCATCGAAGTTGCAGGTATCAAGGACATTCGTACAAAGTCCCTGCGTTCCAACAACCCGTGCAACGTGGTACGTGCAACCATCAACGGTCTGGCTTCTTGCACAACAGCAGCAGAAGTTGCTGAAAAGAGAGGCAAGTCTGTGAAAGAAATCTACAAATAAGGAGGGTGCGAAATGGCAAAGAATATCAAGCTCGTAAAAAGCCTGATCGGTCGCAAGAAGGATCAGATTGCTACAGCAAATTCGCTGGGTCTGAAGAAGGTCGGCGATGTCAGCGTACAGCCTGAAAATGAGGCAACCCTCGGCAAGATTCAGAAAATTTCTCACCTCGTAGAGGTAACAGAAGCATAAGTTAATATCTAAGGAGGTGCACATAGCATGAAGCTTCACGAATTGTCCCCGGCTCCGGGCTCCACAAAAGAAGTAAAGCGTATCGGCCGTGGTCATGGTTCCGGTAACGGTAAGACCGCAGGTAAGGGCCATAAGGGCCAGAACGCCCGCAGCGGCGGCGGCGTACGCATCGGTTTTGAAGGCGGTCAGATGCCGCTGACCAGACGTATCCCGAAAAGAGGTTTCAACAACATCTTTGCAAAGGAATACGCGATCGTAAACGTTTCCGATCTGAACAAGTTCACAGAGGGTACTGTCGTTGATGCAGAGCTGCTGAAGGCAGCTGGTCTGATCAAGAAGACCTGCGACGGCGTTAAGGTACTCGGTGACGGTGAGCTGACAACCAAGCTGACTGTAAAGGCTGCAAAGTTTACAAAGAGTGCAGTCGAAAAAATCGAAAAGGCTGGCGGAAAAGCAGAGGTGATGTAACGTGTTCAAGACGTTGAGAGATGCTTGGAGTATTGCGGAGATCCGCAAAAAGCTCCTGTACACATTACTGATGCTCCTGATCTTCCGTCTTGGCAGTGCCGTAGTTGTTCCGTTTCTGGATACCTCTACGGTAAGCACCTGGATGGCTTCTAACGCGACCGGCGGTAACTTCCTCGAATATCTGGATATTATCACTGGTGGTGCGTTGTCGCAGGCAACCGTATTTTCTCTGTCTATCACACCATACATCAACGCTTCCATCATCATGCAGCTGCTGACATATGCACTGCCTCCGCTGGAGCGTATGCGTGATGAGGGTGAAGAAGGACAGAAAAAGCTCAACAAAATCACCGCTGCCGTTTCTTTGGCACTGTCCGTATTTATGTCCTTTGCATATTATCTGACTCTGAAGAATCAGATGAATGCAGTTGTGGACGGCGGTTCCAAGGCAGCCAACGTCTTTATCGCATTTGTCATCATCCTTTCCTTTATCGCAGGTACCTCCATCGTCGTATGGATGGGCAACCAGATCAACGATAAGGGTATCGGAAACGGTATCTCCATGCTCCTGTTCGCCGGCATTCTCGCAAGATTTCCGGTTATGGCAGGTACACTGGGAGAACTCACCAAGAACGAACCCCAGCGTTACTTCTTCGAATCTCTGGGCATTCTGATCCTGTTCATCGCAATGATCGCTTTCATTGTCTTCATGAACGCTTCCGAACGCCGGATCCCGATCCAGTACGCAAAACGTGTTGTCGGCAGAAAGCAGTACGGCGGCCAGTCTACACACATTCCGGTCAAGGTCTGCATGAGCGGCGTTATGCCGATCATCTTCGCCATGTCCTTTATGTCCCTGCCCAGCACGATCAGCCTGTTCAAGCCGGTATATGATGATCCCACCGGCTTCTGGCAGAAGTTCTATAACGGATTTATCAACTTCTTTAATACAAGAACTTGGACCTACGCTCTGATCTACTTCATTCTGATCATTGCATTCAACTACTTCTATGTGTCCATGCAGTATAATCCGATCGAAATCGCCAACAACCTCCGTCAGAGCAACGGCGGCATTCCGGGCATTCGTCCGGGTAAGCCGACTTCCGACTATATCCAGCGTGTTCTCTCCAAGATCACTCTGGTGGGTGCATTCTTCCTCGGTATCATCGCGATCTTCCCGATCGCACTGAACTGGATGGACCCGAACCTCAGTTCTCTGGCAATGGGTGGTACCACCATCCTGATCGTTGTCAGCGTAGCACTCGAAACCGTCCGCACGCTGGAGTCTGAAATGATGATGCGTCATCATAAGGGCTTCCTCGAATAAGCAAGGAGGCATATTCCATGAATCTGATTCTCTTAGGTGCACCGGGTGCCGGCAAGGGTACTCAGGCCGAAGTGATCTCACAGGCACTGTCGATTCCGCAGATTTCCACCGGCAATATGCTGCGTGAGGCAGTCCGCACCGGCACCGAATACGGTGTCAAGGCAAAGGCTGCGATGGACAGCGGTGCTCTGGTTTCCGACGATATTGTCATCGGGATCCTGAAGGAACGCATTGCACAGGACGACTGCAAGAATGGCTTCATTCTGGACGGTTTTCCCCGCAGCGTGCCGCAGGCCGAGGCACTGGACGAAATGGGCGTGAAGATCGACAAGGTTCTGGAGATCTTCGTTCCCGACGAAACCATTAAGCAGCGTGTTTCCGGCAGACGTGTCTGCGAGGGATGCGGTGCAACATATCACATTCAGTTCAAGCCGTCAAAGGTTGAGGGTGTCTGCGACAAGTGCGGTGCCAAGACCATCATCCGCAAGGATGACCAGCCCGAAACCGTGCTGGATCGTCTGGCAGTGTACCACAAGACCACTGAACCGCTGAAGGCGTATTACGAAAAGCAGGGCAAGCTGGAAACCGTGATCGGACAGGAAGAAGTTGCGGATACCACGGCTCTGGTATTGAAGGCTGTGGGCGTAAAATGAGTGTGACCATTAAATCCAAATCTGATATACAGAAATTGCGGGAAGCAGGCAGAATCGCTGCAAATGCTCTGGTACATGCCGGCAAGGTAATTCACCCCGGTATGACAACAAAGCAGCTGGACAAATCCATTCACGATTTCATCGTGGGCTGCGGTGCGATTCCTACCTTTTTGGGATACGGCGGTTTTCCGGCAAGTGCCTGCATTTCGATCAACGACGAGATCATTCACGGTATCCCCAGTCACAAACGCGTGATCCGCGAGGGCGACATTGTCAGCGTGGACGTGGGTGCAACTTTTAACGGATTCGTCGGCGACACGGCATACACATTCGCCGTGGGCGACATTTCGGAAGAAGCGGCAGACCTGCTGCGTGTGACAGAAGCCAGCCTTTACGCTGCGATCGATGCGGCAAAGGTCGGGGCACGCCTCGGCGATGTGTCCCATACCGTGGAAGAATATTGCGGTTCCCGTGGGTACGGTATTGTACGGGAATACTGCGGACACGGAATCGGCCGTGAGATGCACGAGGATCCGGAGGTGCCGAATTACGGCAAGCCCGGCCACGGCATGCGGCTGATGCCCGGCATGACGTTCTGCATTGAACCGATGATCAACGGAAAAGGCGATGCCGTCCGTGTGCTCGGTGACGGCTGGACCGTTGTGACCCGCAGCGGCTCTCTTGCGGCACATTTCGAACATGAAATCGCAGTGACGCAGGACGGACCGGTGATTCTCACCCGACCGTAACGGAGGTTTCCGAATGGAACTGACAAAGGGTCTGGTGGTTCGTGCACTCGCCGGACGGGATATGGGGAATTTTTTCGTGGTGCTGTCGGTGGACGGCGGATATGCCCTCATCGCAGACGGCAAACGGCGGAAGCTCGCTTCTCCGAAACGAAAAAATCTCCGTCATCTCCAGCGGACGGATCAGTTCGTGGAACTGGACGGTGTTACGGATAAAAAGCTCAGAAATGTGTTGAAACAATATCAGGCGTGCGACTAACGCGTCCACGCCCCGAAGATACCCATTGGGGAGGTTATCAATTTGTCAAAGCAGGATGTCATTGAGGTAGAAGGCGTCGTTCTCGAATCATTGCCCAATGCAATGTTTAAGGTGGAGCTGCAAAACAAGCACACCATTCTGGCACACGTTTCCGGTAAGCTGCGGATGAACTACATTCGTATCGTGCCGGGCGATAAGGTGACTGTCGAGATGTCGCCCTATGATCTGACCAAGGGCAGAATCACTTGGAGAGCCAAGTAATTGTGCAGATAACGCACAGGGAAACCGTGTTCCGGTAACCGGAATGCTGTTTTCTATCGTAAAGTATGCAGACGGCATATCGGCCGGCTGCACAGTTGTTCCGAGAAGGAGGACAGTTGCAATGAAAGTAAGACCTTCCGTAAAGCCGATTTGCGAAAAATGCAAGGTGATTAAGCGTAAAGGCAAAGTAATGGTAATCTGCGAAAATCCGAAGCATAAGCAGCGTCAGGGCTAAGCTCGGGATTTTTTAACATGGAGGTGCAGGAAGAATGGCAAGAATAGCAGGTGTAGACCTTCCGAAGAATAAGCGGATCGAGATCGGTCTGACTTATATCTACGGAATCGGCCGCAGCACAGCAGATGAGATTCTGGCAGGTACCGGTGTCAATCCGGATGTCCGCGTCAAGGATCTGTCCGAAGAAGACGTTGCAAAGCTGCGTGACTATATCGACAAGCACATCACAGTAGAAGGCGACCTTCGCCGTGAAGTTGCTCTGAATATCAAAAGACTCGTTGAAATCGGTTGCTACCGTGGCGTGCGTCACCGCAAGGGCCTGCCGGTAAGAGGGCAGCGTACCAAGACAAACGCAAGAACCCGCAAGGGTCCGGTAAAGACCATCGCAAACAAGAAGAAGTAAGGGAGGGTGTTTCGTTTTGGCACAGCAGAAAGGCAAAAAGGTTGTTGTTCGCCGCCGCAGAGAGCGTAAGAACATTGAAAACGGTGCTGTACACATTCAGTCCACATTCAACAACACCATCGTAACCATCACCGACACACAGGGCAACGCCATTTCTTGGGCAAGCTCTGGCGGACTGGGCTTCCGCGGCTCCAGAAAGTCTACTCCGTTCGCTGCACAGACAGCTGCTGAAACCGCAGCAAAGGCAGCAATGGAACACGGTCTGAAGTCTGTAGAAGTATACGTAAAGGGTCCGGGATCCGGCCGTGAAGCTGCGATCCGTGCACTGCAGACCGTTGGTCTGGAAGTGAAGATGATCAAGGACGTTACTCCGATTCCCCACAACGGATGCCGTCCGCCGAAAAGACGTCGTGTCTAATCACACTTACAGGAGGTGTAATATATCATGGCAGTAAGCAGAGAACCGATTCTCAAGAGATGCCGCTATCTGGGTATCAGCCCGATGGTTATGGGTATCTCCAAGCAGTCTAACCGTAATCCGGGTGCCGGAAACCGCAGAAAGGTTTCTGAATACGGAATGCAGCTGAAGGAAAAGCAGAAGCTGAAGTTCATCTACGGTGTAGGCGAAAAGCAGTTCTTCCACCTGTTCGAAATCGCAAGCAAGATGGAAGGCAAGGCTGGTGACAACCTGATCGCTTGTCTGGAATCCCGTCTGGACAGCGTTGTATTCCGCATGGGTCTCGCTTTGACCCGCAGAGAAGCAAGACAGCTGGTAACACACGGCCACTTTACCGTGAACGGCCAGCATGTGAATATTCCGTCTTATCGTGTCAAGGAAGGCGACGTAGTCGCTCTGGCAGAAGGCAGCCGTGACAGTGCAAAGTTCAAGGACGTTGCAGAACAGACCGCAGACCGTACCGTACCGGTATGGCTGGAACCGGATAAGGAAAACTTTTCCGCAAAGGTCGTTCGTATGGCAAAGCCGGAAGATCTGGACTATGAGGTTGCAGCACACCTGATCGTCGAGTTGTACTCCAAGTAATCATTTGCAATTTACGGAACATAGAGAAGGATCACTCCCGGGGCGTATGCCTCAGGAGTGGTCTGATGCAAGGTCCTGCCGTACCAAGGAGCATCTGCGGCCGTGGTATGTCAGGAACAACCACAGACAAAGCTACCAAGCATAGGAGGGTGTTTTTATGCTGGAGAAGATTGAAAAGCCGGAACTCGACACAGTGGATCTGCGAAGCGACGGAAAATACGGTAAGTTTGTATTGGCACCGCTGGAACGTGGCTATGGTATCACCCTTGGCAACAGTCTGCGGCGTGTGCTGCTCTCCTCATTGCCCGGTGTGGCTGTGAATTCCGTGAAGATCGATGGCGTACACCATGAATTGAGTACGATTCCCGGTGTAAAAGAGGATGTGACGGAAATCATTCTCAGCCTGAAGGGACTCACCGCAAAGCTCTACGGCGACGGGCCGAAAACGGTCTATATCGAAGCAGAGGGCGAGTGCGAAGTTACCGCCGGCGACATCAAAACCGACTCTGAAGTGAATATCCTCGACCCGGGTATGCATATCGCAACTCTGGGTAAGGGTGCAAAGCTGTATATGGAAATCGTCATTGATAAGGGCAGAGGCTACGTTTCTGCAGAGCGTAACAAGCAGATGATGAATACGCCTATCGACGTGATCGCAGTAGACAGCATCTATACCCCTGTTCTGAAAGTCAACTATCAGGTAGAAGACACCCGTCTGGGTCAGGTCACAGACTATGACAAGCTCACTATGGAAGTGTGGACAGACGGCACCATCTCTGCCAAGGAAGCGATCTCTCAGGCAGCCAATCTCCTCAATGAGCATCTCCGGCTGTTCATCGATCTCTCTGATGAAGCCAGCATTGCAGAAGTGCTCGTAGAAAAGGACGATAAGGGTAAGGAAAAGATCCTGGAAATGACTATCGAAGAACTGGATCTTTCCGTGCGGTCATTCAACTGCTTAAAGCGTGCCGGAATCAATACCGTGGACGATTTGATCAACAAGTCGGAGGAAGAAATGCTGAAGGTCCGTAACCTCGGTAAGAAGTCCTTCGATGAGGTGCGGGAAAAGCTCCAGTCCCTGGGCTTTGATCTCGCTAGTGAGGAAGACTAAGCGTCTGGTTTCGATCAGACGTTCAACAAGACCGAGCCTTGCAGAATCCTGTCCCCGCCGCGGGACGGCTCTGCAGCTAGAAAAAGGAGTGAATAACAATGCCGGGTACCAGAAAACTGGGCAGACCGACCGATCACAGAAAGGCGATGCTGCGTGGAATGGTAACATTCCTGCTGGAAAATGGTCAGATCGAAACAACTGTCACTCGTGCCAAGGAAGTACGTGCAGTTGCTGAAAAGATGATCACTATCGCAAAGTCGGATGATCTGCATTCAAAGCGTCAGGTTATGGCTTATGTAACCAAGGAGAGCGTTGCAAAGAAGCTCTTTGACGAAATCGCACCGAAGTATGCTGACCGCAAGGGCGGCTACACCCAGATCGTGAAGATTGGACCTCGCCGCGGCGACGCAGCAGAGATGGCAATCATCAAGCTGGTATAAGTTGTGTAATAGCCGGCACCGCCGTGTGCCGTAACAGACAGGCGAAGCATCGTACAGGTGCTTCGCCTGTTTTGTTGTGCGGGGCTGTCCAGATGCAGGGACATGGCACGGAAATCAATTTTCAAAAATATGTTGATTCAAATTGTGCCAAATTATGAAGTTTGACAAGTGAGGCTCCCCTGAAAGGGCACCCGCAGGGCGTGCCTTGTGCTGAGCTGGCAGTGCGTAGCACTGACTGAGGGGTTTCCACTTATGCCGAAAACACTATAAAAAGATTTTACGAAAAAACCTCTCCACCGCCTAACGGCGGTCCCCCTCTCCTTTCAGGAGAGGCTATTAAGCAGTGTCCGCATTCCCCAAAGTGGAAAACTTCTCCCACAGCTTTGTGGAAAAGCACGACGCAGCAATCCGGCACAGTTTTCAACATTGTGGAAAACCATTTCGGATGACGGCGGAGGTGTTTTCCACAAAAAATCCACCAAAGAGGAAAACTTGTGGAAAACGTTTTTTCGCAAAAAATTCCCGTTTCCGGCGGCCTGCCGGTGCTGATTCCAAAAAACCGCCGGTTTTTGTCGAAAACGCACTGCGTTTCTTGTGGAATACTCTAAAAATGAAGTCTATATTTTGTACAATTCTACTAAAAAATGCGTATCTCTCTTTACATTTTGCGAGTTTTAGAGTATAATTTGAATGAAGGTTTCTGCCTGCCCTGCAGTGCAGGAACATATAAGCAGAAAAGCCGCCAGGATGCGGGAACACCGCCTTGATTTTTCGGTGTCCCCTTGCCCGTATCCGGCAGGTTCTGCCAGCCTGAAACGTGCCATTTTTGTGCGAAACTGCCGGACGCATGGCAAAATGCGAGCCGGCTGGTCTGGCGTATTGGGATATTATACAATTATAGGTTTCCTGATTCGTCGAGTTTACACAAAAACTTTGCGTATCTATTGACTTTTCTGTTGGGATATTCTATAATAAGAATAATTGGAACAGCATGAATCAGAGAAGCGATTCCTGCGGAGATTTCGACCAAGATTTTTTCGACTGCATGCCGCCGGCTTGGAACACCGGCAGGGCGTGCGGACAATCAGAGGAGGATAACACATGAAAGCAAAACACACACTTGCTGGTGCTCTGGCACTTGCAATGCTTGCTTCTACTGCTGTTTCGTTTCAGGTTTCGGCTGCTGACACAGCAGTGACCTTGAAGGGTGCAAAGGTAGAGGCAGAGGCTGGCGGAGAATTTTCTGTAGACGTTTCTCTGGAAGACATTCCGTCTACGAAGGTAAACGTCATGGACTTCGCAGTGACCTATGATCAGACTATTCTGAACGTAGACAGCGTGAAGATCGGCAAGTCTGCTGATGTTGATGTTTCCGGCGACAGTACCGCCAGCGATGCTCCGGTATTTGCCACCAACATCAAGAACGGCGAGATCACTGTCAGCTGGACGACCGCACTGGACTCCAATTCCTGGATCTCTGAGGACGGTGTGATCCTGACCATTACCGGTACTGTAAAGGACAGCGTGGCAGACGGCACCGTAACTCCGATCGACTTCGCACCGGTTACCCGTGAAACTTATGACGGCTCCGGCAAGAACAATTCCAGCATGGTGATCGGCTATGTATACGGCGGCGATTCCGCTACCTATACGATCAACGCAGAAGCTGGCTCCGTGACCATCGGCAGCAAGCAGACCACCACTGTGACCACTACTGAAGGCGGCAAGGATACCACTGCTACAGAAGCGACTACTACCGCTACTGAGAGCAAAACAGATGTCACAAAGGCAACTACCACGATCTCCGGCAACATTGTTACCGGTACGGTAGCACCGGGCAGCGTGCTGTACGGTGATGTCAACTGTGATGCCCGCGTGGACATTACCGATGCCGTTATGCTGAACAAGGCAGCAGCCGGCGTGGTTACTCTGAACGACACACAGCGGAAGAACGCAGACTGCAACGGTGATGAAGAAGTTGGCTCGCAGGACGCAACCACACTGCTGATGTTCCTCGTAAACATCATTAAGACCCTGCCGTATTCAGACTAATCTGTTTCACGGCAACCACAAATTTTTCGTATATTTAGGAGAAGTGTTCCGAGGGGGAATGCAGCTCCTGATATAGGCAATATTTCATTTACGTATTTGTCGGCAATACCGGCAAGGAAAGGAAAGGAAAACATGAAGAAACGAACAAAGAAGGTTCTGTCCTTCGGCGTTGCAGCTCTGATGGCAGTTTCTGCACTGCCGTTCAGTGCACTGTCGGTTTCGGCTTCGATTCCCACAAAACAGACCGAAAATGGCGGCACACCGTACAATTTCCTCCTCGAGGAGCAGGGAAGCGGCGTACAGACCATCAGCATCTCTAAGGACGAGATCGCTGCTGGCGATGTTACCAAGACTCTGGACGTTTTCATCGATTCTGAAGAATGGCCTGATGACAACTACCTGAGCTCTGTAAAGCTGAACTGGGTTGCAACCAAGGACGCTACCTTCGCAGATGGCGGTGCAATTGCAAACAGTATCTACTATCAGAACGTTTTCAACGCATCTACCAAGGTCAACCAGCATGATGTCACTATGCCGAACGGTCTGGGCACAATCGTAGGCACTCCGTATAGCGGTGCATTCTGCATGTCCCCGATGTTCGAAGAGGATGAAGACCTGCACACCTGGAGCTACAACGACGCTCAGAGTAACGGCGTAGTCAGAGAAATTGCTTGTGACAAGATCTTTGGTGCCAATCTGATCGCCAACGGCGACAACAAGGTCAAGTTCGAATACGACTACTATGCAAATGCAGACGATTATCTGGCAGACAAGAATGCAGATAAGGCTACTCACAAGTCCCATAAGGTACAGGAATGCGATGTCAAGCAGAAGGAAGACGGTACACCGTACATCGAATATTCCTACATCAATCCGGGCGGGGAAGTTGCTGCAAACTATGTTGAAAAGACTGTTACAGTAGATCTGCCGTGCTATTCCACCACTCGTTTCGTAAAGGACTCTGATGGAAATGACTGCGTTCCGGACATCAACAACTACTATTCCTGGGGCTTCATTGCTGCTTCTTCGGATGACCGTACATACTTTGTTGGTGGAAAGTCTACTGACCTGCGTTTCACTTCCTTCGATGTTGTTGTTCCGAAGGATACCGCAGAAGGCACCTATTATGTACAGATCTGCAGCCGCAATGCAAACAAGGATCTGATCCCGATGCCGTCCGCTGCTGATTTCGACAGCGTAAAGGCAGATCAGGAAAACTATCGTGCAACAGTAGGTCCGCTGGAAGATATGTCCACTGCAATTCAGGGTAAGAAGGATGCATCTACTTACTCTCTGCCGCAGGATCCTTCCAAGGCAATCGTAAAGATCGTAGTTGGCGACGGTACTGTAACAGATACCACCACCACTGCCGCAGAAACTACAACCACTGAAAACAGCACCACTGCTGCAACAACCGCTGCAACTACTGTTACCACCGATGACAAGAGCGATGAATTCGCTTGGAAGATCGGCGAAGTAGCTTGCGAACCGGGCGACAAGAAGGTTAAGCTGGAAGTAACACAGACAAATGGTATCAGCACCACTGGTATCGTTGGTTCTATGATCGTTCCGGAAGCAACCCGCAAGATCCTGTCTGTTCCGAGCTCTTACAAGAAGATCTCCAACTGCTTCAAGATCGGCGATGCATATCCGGCACTGAGCCAGACCATGATGAATACACAGGAATACAGCGAAACTGGCCGTCTGGTATTCTCCATGAGCTCCAACGGCAGCATGGGCGTTGTTTCTGGTAACACCCTGGCTGCGTTCACCATGGACGTTGCTGATAAGGACACCGTTACAGCAGCAGCTAAGGAAGCTGGTCTGGAACTGAAGAGCGACAAGAACGGTAAGTACTATCTGTTCCCGGTAACTTGGATGGAAGACGGCGTAGACATCGGCTACAGCGATGACGGTAAGGGCAACCTGACACCGGTTGAAGTTAAGCGTTTTGACTATCGTGACACCGAAGATAACGATGTTCATACACAGGTGAAGTACATCGACGGCGGCTTCAAGGTTTATGTTGACAAGAGCACTGATCCGGTTGAAAAGACCATCAAGTGGGAAATCGACAAGGTTAACTGCAAGCCGAGCGATTCTAAGGTAAAGCTGAACGTAACACAGACCAACGGTATCGACACTCCGGGTGTTGTTGGTTCTCTGCTCGTTCCGGAAGTAACTCGTCAGATCCTGTCTATCCCGAGTTCTTACAAGAAGATCTCCAACTGCTTCAAGGTTGGTAATGTATATCCGGCACTGAGCCAGACTATGCTGAATACACAGGAATACAGCGAAACTGGTCGTCTGGTATTCTCCATGAGCTCCAACGGCAGCATGGGCGTTGTTTCCGGTGAAACACTGGCAACATTCACCATGGACATTGCTGATCTGGCAACTGTAAAGTCTGTTGCAGAAGCAAACAATCTGGAACTGAAGTCTGATGAAAACGGTTCTTACTACGAGTTCCCGGTAAACTGGATGGAAGACGGCGTAGACATCGGCTACAGCGATGATGGTAAGGGCAACCTGACACCGGTTGAGGTTAAGCGTTTTGACTATCGTGATACTGAAAACAACGATATCCACACCAGCGTAGATTACGTAGCAGGTGCATACAAGGTATACGTTGATGCAGAAACCACTACAACTGACGCAACTACCACTACCGAAGAAACCACAACCACTACTACCACAACTACAGAAGCTACCACCGCAGCAACCACAGTTGCTACCACCGCTGCAACCACAGTTGCTACAACTGCTGCCACTACAGCTGCTACAACTGCTGCAACCACTACTGAAGTAGTTGCAACCACAGCTGCTACAACGGCTGCAACCACAGCTGCAACCACTACCACAACAGAAGAGCCTGTAACCCAGAAGATGGTTTGGGCTCTGGATAAGCTGACAGTAACTCCGGGTCAGGGCTCCACCGATGGTGACAACCTGAGCTATGCAATTACTGTTCAGAACGCTCTGAAGACCGGTGCCCTGCAGGGTACAATTGATCTGCCGGAAGCAACCAAGAAGCTGCTCCAGTGGCCGTATGGTACAACCGACATGCAGGTCAAGGTATTCAACCGTTACTACAAGGATCTGAGAAATACGGTATATGCAACGATGCCGACATTCCAGATCGACCTGATGAACTTCTGGAAGGAAGAAGCAAACACCAAGATCCACTTCGGTCTGATGTGTGATGCAAACACTGATTTCGTAGAACCGGCTTCTGCAAACGGCACACTGTACAGCATGCCGATCGCAATTCCGGACGAAGCAACCGTACAGGCACTGGCTACTGAGTATGGCATCAAATATGATGAAACACTGGGCGGCTATGTATTCCCTGTAAACTGGGCTGAACTGGGCACCGACATCTCTTACTCCAAGGATGGCGACGGCAACGTTGTTCCGGTTTCTATCGATCGTTTCGCTCTGACAAACAGCAGCAACGTGAAGTATGACTTCGCTGAAACTGTTGACCTGCAGGATGGTTACATCTGTGTAAAGGTTCCGAAGGCAACTACTACCACTACTACAGAAGCAACCACCACAACAACTACTGAGGTTACTACCGCAGCAACTACTGCAGCTACAACCGCAGCAACCACTGCAGCTACAACCGCAGCAACTACTGCAGCTACAACCGCAGCAACTACTGCAGCTACAACCGCAGCAACCACTGCAGCTACAACCGCAGCAACTACTGCAGCTACAACCGCAGCAACTACTGCAGCTACAACCGCAGCAACCACTGCAGCTACAACCGCAGCAACTACTGCAGCTACAACCGCAGCAACTACTGCAGCTACAACCGCAGCAACCACTGCAGCTACAACCGCAG
>ENA-ORTM01000473-ORTM01000473.1-human-gut-metagenome-genome-assembly--contig:-NODE-473-length-49457-cov-3.641573_pt1 | contig 49457 bp, 44 predicted proteins | sample MGYA00241909_ERZ509182 | MGnify/ENA primary metagenome ERZ509182 (study PRJEB26280, sample SAMEA2338855) | human gut metagenome | biome: human gut; feature: human-associated habitat; material: faeces...
ACATAATCTACATTTAATGATCCATAATTCAATACCTTCATCTGTTTTCTCCTCTCGAGTAGTGGGGAACCGCTCCAGTATATAGATTCTGGTGGATTTTGGCATATTTTCCTTGAAAATCTATTATTTTCAAAAAAAGCAGTCTATTTGCAGACTTCTCTTCCTGCGGTGTGACACTTCGCGCCATCTTTCCTGTCCGCCGCAGTGCGATCCTGCGAAACATTTTGTTTCATAGAAAGGAAGCCCCTATGAAATAAAAAATAGCATCCGTATGCAAAAGCGTGCTGCCCTTGCATACGGATGCTGCCTTAAATGAATACCGCACCATAAAATCCCTGCTGCGACAGTTCCTTATAATTAATATATGTACAATCAAAAAAAGAAATCTATGCACAGTTAGCAGATATCCCTGTACATCAAAAATTATTTCATGCTTCCTTTTACAACGCTGGTATTGAAGGGACTTTGGCGTGCTCCAATCTTGGGCAATCTTCTCTCCAAAGCAGCCCTTGCGTACTCGATGTCTTCCATTGCTTCCTCCGGAGTAAAGCAGCCAATGGCCACCATATCCTGTTCCCGAATAGCATTAAAGGAAAAATTCAGTCCCACATACGGAGTTGTCCGCCCTGCTGCACATGGTTTAATGGTCAATACCGGCTTTTTGGCATTATGAATAATTTTTGCCACACTCTCGATTTCCACCTGCATCAAAAATCCCATGCAGTTAAAAATCTGAATGTAGGTCTCCACATCATATTCATTTGTATCCGTATACTGTATCACTTCTGGCATATGAGCAGACAGTCCCGGTATCATTCCCGCCTCCCGGATCATGTACAAATAATCTGGGAGACGATCAATGGTCTGCTTATTTTTATTTAGCAGCTGTTCCACGCAGGAATGAAGCGGAAGGCAGATTTTCGCTCCTCTTGCGGCGCTCTCCTGTATCTGCCTTTGAGCTTCTTTTCTTGCCTCAGGGGTATCGTCTACATTCAGCACCACAGTATCCATAACGGTCATGGATTTTCCGGTCTTCTCTTCTGCCAAATGGACCGCATCCATCAGATCCTGGTCAACCCCGAACAATCCCAACACTGCATTTAAATCTTCTTGCAAAAATACAGAAAAAACCTCAGACACGCTTTCCGGCTGATTGTGCCGTTTCAAAATCAGGTCATCTTTGGATGGAGTCCTATGACTCCATCCAGACACCCAATTACATCCTATGATCAGTCTGGGCACCTCTATACCGCCCACTTTTGTTGTAGGAAACTTACTATTCATCCTCAGCCTCTCAGTCTTTTGTGAATAATACTGCACCCTTCATATAGTTATCTTCTTTATCGCAGGCTCTCTGGAACATGTTTTCCATAGCATCCAGGTCTTCATAGTAAGCAGTATGGGTAACATACTCCTCAGGAGCCAGCACACGCTTTTTGATCATCTCGTATGCCTTAGGCAAAAGCTCCGGATAATGAGGATTGCAGAAAGGAGACAAATTATAAACCCGTACGCCTCCTAAATGCCATCTGGTTCCATTAAAGGTCACATCAGTTCTATGGAAAGTTGCAATTCCCAACTTGCCCGCCTGTTTTGTCAGTGAATCTGCCAACTGGAAGCCAGAAATAGTTGCGCCAAAGTCAATCACAACGTCAGCCCCGCCAGCGTCCTGGATCTCTTTGATTAATTTCTTCCCTTCTTCACTCTCTGGATCAGCCACTTCCGTGGGATGCAGGGCTTTTGCCATCTCTCTTCTGTCTTCCCTCAGCTCAAAAACAGTCACTCTGCCTGCCTGCGTTCCTTTCATAAGAACTTGAAGTGTTTGAAGTCCCATATATCCTGCACCTACCAGTACTACATGATCTCCCTGATGAATGTTCAGGGTATTAATCACATTGATGACGCAGCAGGCAGGTTCATACACTGCTTTCGCCCAGTCTGTCACATCATCCGGCAGCTTCACAACGCCATCCATTCTGTTGATAAAATATTCGCTCATCATATCATTTCCGCCGTAAGCTGCAAATACTTTATCTCCCGGCTTCACGTTCTTTACCAGAGATCCTACTTTTTCGATAATACCCACTCCCTCATGCCCAATCACATAGGGGTAGGGGCCCGGCGCATTAACGCCTCGATACAACCAGGAATCCCAGCAGCACACACCGCAGGCCATGGTCTTTACCAAAACCTCATTGGGAGCCGGCTCGTCCGGAATCTCATACTCCATAATTCCTAATTTCATATAATCTTTTACACAAACACCTTTCACCTTCATCTTTTTATTCTCCTTTTTCTATATTTTCTGATATTTCTATTTCTCTTTTCTTGCTGCCCAGAGGAAACCTCTTCTCTGTACTTCCGTCACCTGAGGGATATCAAAAATATCGTCGTGATGGCCAAGGGAATTATAAAAAATCCGTCCATTTCCCCAGTGTTTTGTATAGATTACCGGCATCTGGACGATTCCATTTGCGTTATGAGGCCCCTCTGTTTTCACAGGCGTTGTTGCCAGCACGTCTATACAAGGATCTACATGAAGATAATATTGCTCTGTGTACACACAGAAGTCCTCTAGCCCTGCAATCAATAGAGAGGAGGAATTCTTTTTGAAGTTCACCTCATAATTAGTCCAAAAAGCACCTTCCTTCTCACATTCTGGAAATCTTTTATGTACATAGGACAGATTTTCCTCATTCAGCCTAGATACATGATGCATCCAAGGATTACCAGGATGGGAAACCCACTGACTTCCTGTCATAAACTGCCACTCCACACTCCATCGGAATGAATCGCACATACCGCCATGACAACCTGCAAGACCAACTCCTGACATCACTGCCTCTGTTACTGCAAAACATTTTCGATCTTCCAGTTCTCCCTGCGTCCAACAGGGCACAATCAGATCCATTGATTTTAAAAACTCTTCGTCTTCCAAATGTTTCAAGGTATCTTCCCGATACACTTCAAAATCTTCTGCCTCCAGCATCTTTTTAAATCTGGCGCTCACAAGTTCCGGTTCATGTCCTTCCCATCCTCCGTAAAAAATGTAGGCTTTTCTTTTCATGCTTCCACCCCCTCTCATTATTTATTTTTTCTATCTCTTATTTTGCTGTAGAAATCCTTGCCCGGATAGAATCCAACAATACCGCCAGGATAATGATGCCGCCAAGAACCACTTTCTGCCAATATGCACTAACTCCAAGCAGGTTCAAACTGTTGTTAATAAAGCCCCAAACGAGCGCTCCAGCAAGGGTATTAAACATACTTCCCTTAAAAGTACCTCCAATATACACTGCAGCCAGCGCCTGGAGACCCAAATCTGCTCCAGAACTTGGCTGACCAGAAGAAAGTCTTGCCGTCATAATGATTCCGGCGCAGGCCGCACAAACGCCGCCCAGAGTAAACATCACCATTTTGGTTAATTTTACTTTCAAGCCAGAAAGCGCTGCTGCCTCTGCATTCTCCCCTACTGCTATTACAGATCGTCCAAAAGGAGTATATTTTAACAAAAAAGCCCCTACAATAAAAAACAGGATCATAATCACCACCGGAACGGGGATTACATCTGCAATATATCCTCGTCCAAGATAAAGGAAACCATCCGGAAGTCCTGTCACAGGCATACTGTTAGTTGTGATGAGGATCAGCCCCTGTACAACATACTGAACCCCCAGTGTGCCAATAAAAGAAGGGATTTTCCAATATGTTACAATCAGACCGGAAAAAGCGCCAACTAAAGCACCAATAGCTATGGCTATAATAATTGCCAGCCACATAGGAAGATTACATTTTGTAATCAGCAATGCTGCATTACAGCCTGCAAAAGTAGCTCCCATCCCGCTGCTAAGATCAATCTCTCCTCCCAGTACCACAAAGGAAACACCCAGAGAACAGATCCCGACTACACATACCTGCCGGAATACATTAATAAAATTGCTGACAGTAAGAAACTTACTGTTGATCACTGACATGACTACTATTAAAATCAGTATGATCAGCCAGGCTCCCATGCCATTTGCAATGGAATATAATTTTGATTTCAAATTACTTTCTTCTTTTGTCTTCATGTTCAGCCTCCTACTGAAAGTTGTCCTATTGTGCTTTGAGAGAACTGATCTTTCGTCACTTCTCCTGTAATTACTCCTTCATGCATTACAATAATGCGATCGCAGATTCCCATCACTTCTTCTTGATCTGAAGAAACTACGATAACCGTCCTGCCATCAGCTACCAGTTGGTTGATGATTTCATAAATCTCTCGTTTGGCTCCCACATCGATTCCTCTGGTAGGTTCATCAAAAATAATAATGTCAGAATCCGAAAGAAGCCATTTTGCCAATACAACTTTCTGCTGATTTCCTCCGCTTAAAAACATCACTCTCTGATTCACCGATGGGGTTGCCGTATGAAGACGCTTCACATATTCCTCTGCATATTCCCGCTCTTTTTTAAAATCAAAATAGAGTCCTGCCTTTAAAATCTTTTTCAGCGCCACCATCACAGTATTTACCTTTACTGATGACCTCAAAAATAACCCTTCTTCTTTTCTATTTTCTGTGACAAAACCAATTCCCTGCTTAATTGCATCCCTTGGATTTTTAATTTCTACCTTCTGACCCCGAATGAAGATATCTCCGCCTGCTTTTTTATCTGCCCCGAAAATAATTCGCATAGTTTCGGTTCTTCCTGCACCTACCAAACCTGCAAATCCAAGAACCTCACCCGCATGGGCCTGGAACGATACATTCTTCACACGTTTTCCGCCATCTGACAGATTTTTTACCTCCAAAATAGTTTCTCCTATTTCACAGTTTCTTGAAGGGTACTGATTTGTCAGCTTTCTTCCAATCATCATTTCAATCATTTCACTCTTTGTGACATCTGCCACATCCCTTGAACCGATATAGCATCCATCCCTCAGAATGGTCATCCGGTCACAAACCTCATAGATCTCATCCAGCCTATGAGTAATAAAGATCATGGATGTTCCTTTTGCCTTTAATTTTTTGATAATGCGAAACAAAATTTCCGTCTCGCTCTGGGATAAAGAGGAGGTAGGCTCATCCATTATGATAACCTTTGCATTGGTGCTGACCGCCTTTGCAATCTCAATCAATTGCTGCTGTGCCAAGCTCAGTTCTCTTAACATTGCCCGTACATTAATCTGCAGCCCAAGCTCTTCCATCAACTTCTGCGAATCGTCATTCATCTGTTTCCACTGAATCACACCGTTTTGTTTCGGATATCTGCCCAAATAAATATTTTCCGCAACAGTGACCCTCTGTATTAAATTCAACTCCTGATAAATAATCGCAATTCCCAGCTCCTCTGAGTGGATAGGAGACTGTATTTCCACCTCCTGCCCATCAAAAATAATGGATCCACTGTCCTTTTTATAAGCCCCGGACAATATTTTCATCAGTGTGGATTTCCCTGCCCCATTCTCTCCCACCAAAGCCAACACTTCGCCCTTTTTCAAATCCAGGTCAACATCTGTTAATGCTTTTACGCCAGGAAACGCCTTATTTATCTTCCTCAATTCCAATATATTTTCTGCCGTTGTTCCCATAAAAGCCGCCTTTCTGACTATTTTTTACAAACGAAATGGCGCACTGCCCTATCAGAGTATCTTCCAGGCAGTACGCCACCCTCCCGCTGCATTATTCGGCTGCCATTGCCTCTACTTCCTCTGCAGTCAATTGTCCCTCTGCACAGTAAATTCCTGCAGAAATGGGAACGATTTTTTCAAATTCCTCGCCTGCCAGATATTTCTTAATATATTCTACCGTAGTAGATGCTTCTACATCCGGAGCCTGAGTAATGGTTCCAATATAATTGCCTCCCTTATCAATGACTTCCAGTTCCTCGTCTTCCCCATCGTAGCCAAACACATTCACTTCTTCCCTGTTTGCTCCTATTGTTGCATCATAAGCTCCCAGTCCGCCCTGCGCGCTGACACCATAGAAGAGATCAATATCAGAGTAAGTAGTAAGGGCATCCTCTCCGCTGGCCATAGCCTCTTCTCTATTGGTCACATCATACTCATTTAAAACTTCCACTGAAATTCCATGCTCTTCCAAAGCATCTACAAAGCCTTGGCCTCTGGCCTTCATCTGCTCTGTAGATCCCACCATAATGGCCATTTTTACAGAATCTTTACCCTGATCCTTCAGATATTTGGAATAATAAGTTCCCCCCAGATGACCTGCATCATAATGCTCTGTGCCGCATGCGTATACAATCAGATCATCAATGTTCTTGGGATTTTCCGTATTTCCAATAATGAATACCGGAATATCCTTATCCACGCACTGCTGGAGTACATCCTCCATAGCGTCAATGTACCAAGTGCTGATACACATAACATCCACATCATCATTGACCAGATCCTGAATTCCATTTAACTGAGTAGCCGCATCCAGATTGCCGTCTACAAAGGACACTTCCCATCCGTTCTCCTCCGCTTCTTTCATAAACTGATCATACATCCTTACATAATAAGGGAAATTTAAAGATACGAAACTCAATCCCACCTTCAATCCCTCTGTCTCTCCTGCAAAAGCGCTTCCAACAGTCATTGCCATGGTAAGTGCTGCCATTCCCAATACCCCAAATACTTTTTTCTTCATGCTTCTTCTCCTTTTTCTTTCGTGTAATTTGATAAAAATACTATTGCTACAGCGTCACCCCTTGCTTCCCCCTCCTTTCCAGGTGATTTTCCGCCATTCTTAACACTGATTCAAAGAACTGTTGTCTCCTTGCAGAACAGCGCTATACAATGTTTAGTGTTAAAATAATGATGCCTACAATGAAAAGCAAAATTCCTAATCCCAGGGTCAACAGTGTTTTCTTCTTAGATCCTGCAAATTCTCCATAAACCATTCCCCACAAATAAGACCAAATTCCATAGGAATATCCAATACCTGTTGCAATTACTACACTCACCACAGGAGATGCCACTGCATTTAAAAGATTACCCCCAAAATGACAGAGTGCTGCGATAATTGCCATAGTAATGATTAAAGGCATTTTTACCGTGGGTTTTAAAACCTTCTGCCACTGATGAGATCTTGTGATAGTGATCATTGAAAAAATTGTAGTTCCTACAAATGCTCCAATGCAAAGAATTCCCATACAAGTGAAGGAAGAAAATCCGTTGGGCCGCAGATCTGTTTTCAGTCCAATGGAAGATGCCACAGAAAAGAAGGGCTGAAGAACCACTGCCACAAAAATCAGCAGCAAGATATCCCTTGCCTTTGTTTCTGTTTTCTGCTGCTTTACTCCCTCCTTTCTCACATCCTGATCCCGCATAACTCCTGCCACCTGACAGACAATGGTTCCCGCAACCAAAAGCACTGCGGAAAACAGAATCATAGCAATGGACGCTCCTTTCGGAACTCCGCCTAAAACTGCGGATACAATTACACCGCTTAAAATAGAACCTGTAGAAACAATGGAGCTGGATAAAATCAGTCCTACTCTGCTCACCGCTGAAAGCTGGATTTGCATTCCCACTGCATAAATACATCCGCAGAAAAATACTGCCAGTGCCCTTCCCGGATCGGAACCGATCTCATGAAAAACCCCGTCCGGAACCATTTGTTTTTCAAATAGGAAGATAGAAATCCATACTACGAAAATAGAAAATAAAAACATCCAGTTTAAAAATACGTAGATTGGATAATCGCCTGTGTGCTTTACTACCTGGAACCAGGATCCCCATAAGAAAGTAACAAATATAAGGATCAATACTGCCATGGTAGGTGATAATGTTGTCATAATATGTACGCTCCTATTCTCTCATGTTAAAAATTAACGCCTGCCACAATCACAATGTTGGCATAAGGAGAGGTTTCTCCTGTCCGCACAATGGCCATGGCATCTTTTGACATTTCTTTTAGCCTCTCATGAGAGATGAAACTGCACTCCTTTTCCGGCAGAAATGCCTCCAGTTTCTGAAATAACCCACTATTTTTTTCTTTTATTTCATCTGCTAAAAAATAGTGCTCTGCCACCATCTCTCCCAAAATAGTCTGCAGCGTTTCCAAAAAGGATGGAGTGCCTGGCTGCAGTGCCAGATCAATGACCGGCACGCCCTTGGGAATAGGAAGTCCTGCATCACACACTACAATGTACTGAGTATGTCCAATTGCAGAAATTACTTTGATGAGTTCTGTATTTAATAATCCGTTTTTTCTCATGCCAAATTTCTTTTCCTTTCATTATTTAGTAGACTGACGCAGCAAAAGCCTTGTTTTTAACTTTACTTTTTTAGCCAATCCATCACTCTTTTCTATAGCCTGCACCATAAACTCTGCTGCCTTTGTTCCCATTTCTATGATGGGATGCTGAACAGTGCTAAGAGCGGGTGTCAGATACTGCGAAAAGAACATATTATCAAATCCAATCACCTGCACATCTTTCGGAATCTCATACGCTAACTCTTTTAGAGCATTCATGGCTCCTAGAGCCATAAGATCATTGGCACAGATCACTGCTGAATAATTCACTCCGGCGCTCTCCAGCTCCAGTATGGCTTTGTATCCGCTCTCTACTGTATAATTTCCCGCCTTTACAAGTTCTTTATTGTATCCAAGTCCAAACTGCTCCATCGCTATTTCGTATCCGTTCAGCCGATCTAAAGCTACTCCTTTATTTGTATTTCCTCCAATGTATGCAATCCTGGTTACCCCTCTTTTTACCAAAAACTCACACGCAGTATAAACAGCCAGCTCATTATCAGTAGTTACAATGCCGCAGTTTGGTATCTGTTCCAAATAATTATCCAAAAATACACAGGGAATATGAAATTTTTCCATTAGCCTGTGTTCATTGGATATTTGATTGCATACCGGTGCCAGAATAATTCCATCCACCTTTTTAGAAACAAAATCTCGGATCCACTTTGCCTCCATAACAGGATCAAACATGCTGTCTCCTAGCAGAAGCGAATACCCCTGTTCATTTAGTTTCAAGGCGATCGCTCTTGCCATTTCACCGAAAAAAGGATTTGTGATGTCCGGAATAATCAGCGCTACATTTTTCGTTCTCATTCTGGTAGCCATAACGGGAAGGTTTGCATCTGCATCATAGTTTAATTCTTGTATCAGCTGCTCCACTCTTCTTCGCGTCTGTTCCCCTACTCCCTCTTTACCGTTCAGCACTCTGGAAACTGTTGCCTTAGAAACTCCTGCTAGTCTTGCTATCTCTTCCATTGTGACTCTTCCGGACATTCACATCCTCCTGTTCGTTTTAAAGTTTCATTTTATAACCCTAATACATTATGCAGATAGTCCCGGCTAATCTGTGCAGACCGATAGTTGCAGACAGGCTGATAGTCCAGCTCCACGCAGAGAATATCATCGTACCCTGCTTTTTTTAATTCTCTCACAACTGCCCTGAAATCAATGCAACCACAACCCAGAGGGCGAAAACGCTTCATGGGCCATTCCGGGTTCAAACTGCTGTCAGAATCAATATCCTTCAGATGCATATAGCCAATCCGCGAACCGTATTCCCGAATAAGATCCGGCGCGTTAATCCCTGCCAAAGTAGTATGAGCTGTGTCCATACAGAGGAATACATATTCCGGATCTGTATTTGCCATGTAAAGATCAATTTCTTCTTTCTTAAATACTGCTGTGTTAGCATGCGGATGCATACAGGCTTTTACACCATATTCTTTGCATAACTTGCCGATCTTATTAGAAAGCTTTGCATAGCTTAAAATAGTTTCCCCATTTAAAGGACGGATAAAGGGCGTATCTTTCCACATCACTCCCTGCATATTCATGTAGTGCGCATCTACTTCTTTCATAAACTTCAGATATTTCTTAGCCTCTTCATAATCCTTTTCTGGATCATCGCTAAAATAGAAATATAAGTTTTCAAACTTCAGATTATATTTTTTTACAACCTCCTTAAAACCCTCAATATCGTCTGCGTAATAATCTGCAATCCAATTAAAATTTTCTACAGTTTCATATCCAAGGTCTGACACTTCTCTGAGAAACTGCTCAAAATTCTCTTTATGGCGCTCATTAATCGGATTCCAGTCGTCCCGTTCATTTGAAATCCAAGTCCAGCCAGTATATCCTACTCTCATATTTCATCCTTCCTTTCCCTTCTTGTCTTAAAATTTAATCTGAAGTTTCGCTTTGTTTCTTATCTCAAATCCTAAATGAGTAACATTGTTTCGTAAATTGTGCATTTTCAATAATTTTGTTTTTCATTTTCCACATTTTTCCATCATAAAATCATCTTCTATTAGAAATTTATTAATTAAAAATATGTTTAAAAGCAGTTTTGATCTACTGTTACGAAACATTGTTTCGTAATTGCTGCACACAAAAAGAGCTAAGAATCTCTCAAATTCTCAGCTCTTTTTGCATTCTTACTTTATCTATTTTTTATTTTCTCTCCTATATTTCCAACCCCAGCATCCGTTTACAAAATCGTAGCGTTCTTTGTACACGAATGTTGAGGATCGGGATATTGCTGTCTTACAAGCTCTCCACAAACCGCAAAAACGCCGCCTTGCCCTCCGGAGTCCGCTTATAAACCCCTGCGTGCTCCAGCACCTTGGCAAATACCAGGCCGATCTCATCCTGAAGGATCTTTTCTACATTCTCCTCTGTGATGGAAGGATACTTCTGTTTGATCTCATCCACCCAGTCTGCATGTTTCTCCAGAACCTCATCCTTCCGGATGTCTCTGCCTTCCAGAATGGCAGCCTTCAGGCCTTCCACCTCATCCTTCAGCCGGGCAGGCAAAACTGCCAGTCCCATAACCTCAATCAAGCCAATATTTTCCTTTTTGATGTGATGCAGCTCTGCATGCGGATGATAAACCCCTAAGGGATGCTCCTTCGTAGTAATGTTATTGCGCAGCACCAGATCCATCTCAAAATTCTCTCCCCGTTTTCTGGCAATGGGAGTAATGGTGTTGTGGGGTTCTCCCTCTGTCTCTGCGTAAATGAAGGCCGCCTCATCGGTATAGCCTCTCCAGGCCAGAAGAATCTTGTCTGCCAGATCAATGAGACGATCTGTATCCGGACTGCTGATGCGGATCACAGACATAGGCCATTTTACAATACCCGCCTTTACATCCTCAAAACCGGGAATGGTGAGTTCTGTCTCCACCGGCGCCTTGGCCATAGCAAACTCATAGTGGCCTCCCTGAAAATGATCATGGGTCAGAATAGAACCTCCCACGATAGGCAGGTCTGCATTGGATCCCACAAAATAGTGGGGGAACTGCCGCACAAAATCAAGAAGCTTACCAAAGGTAGCCCGCTCGATCTTCATAGGCACATGCTGACTGTTAAACACAATGCAGTGCTCATTATAGTACACATAGGGAGAATACTGGAAAAACCAGTTGCTGTTATTGATGGTCACAGGAATGATCCTGTGGTTTTCTCTGGCCGGATGATTTAAGCGGCCTGCATACCCTTCATTTTCCGGGCACAGAAGACACTTGGGATAGGAAGTCTGTTTTGCCAGCTTGGCTGCGGCAATAGCCTTTGGATCCTTCTCCGGCTTGGACAGATTAATGGTAATATCCAGCTCACCGTACTCGGTAGGCGCGATCCACTTCCGGTCTTTCACGATCCGATAGCGGCGGATATAATCCGTATCCTGGCTGAATTTGTAATAGTAATCAGTAGCTTCCTCCGGGCTCTTGGCATACAGATCATAAAATTTCCGGATCATATTGGAGGGACGGTCCACCAGCGCTCCCATCAGCTTGGTATCAAACAGATCCCGGTATCCCACAGTATTCTCTTCCAGCAAACCTGCCTCATAGCCGTAATCACACAGCTGACCTAAAATCGTCTCCAGTTCTCCCACAATGCTCTGATCTGCGGGATCAAACTTCATGATCGCTGCTTCTGCCTCTTCCTCCAGAGAATCAATTTTCAACATCTCCAGCAAACGGTTGGCAGTATACAGTCTGTCTGCCTCCTCAATCAATCCTGTTGCCAGTCCGTACTGAACCAGCTTTGCAATCGCTTCCTGTACCATAATATCTCCTTTACTATTTCTTTTTAGGGCGGAAGGCTTCCCTATGATCTGCCATCCGTTCCCTGCGCTCGTCTTTTGTGCCACTCCATTTTCTGGACTGTTTTCTGGTTTGTTTTCTGAAATGCTCCTTACTTCATCCCCCAAGTCACTTCTTGGCCAGCCCCTGCTTTACTTCCTCCATAGTAGGAATGGAAGGCGCTGCTCCCGGACGGGAAACAGCAATGGAAGAGGCTTTGGCTGCAGTCCGCAGCGCCTCTGCCACAGAAGCCCCTTCGATCACAGAAGCAATAAAAAATCCCGTGAAGGTATCTCCCGCTGCAGTGGTATCTACCGCTTTTACCTTGAAAATATCCTGAAATACCTTTTCTTTTCCATCATAGTAAACTGCTCCATCGCTTCCCAGTGTAAGCACAAAACGGGCCGCCGGGAACTGTTCTGCCAGATGGGTCAAAATCTCATCCTTATCAGAATACCCGGTAAACTGCTCTCCTTCAATCTCGTTCAGCATAAAAAGGTAGATCTTACTCAGATCGCAGGCTTTCAGCTTATCATCAAAGGGTGAGGGATTCAGCACAATCTTCATTCCCCGCTCATAAGCCTGATCAATGATATAATCCAGCTGATTCACTTCGTTCTGCAAAATCAGAAAATCATCCTTTTCAAAATTCGCCAGCACCTCATCCACATATTCTTTTTTGATCATCTGATTGGTTCCGCCATAGAGAATGATGCAGTTCTGTCCATTGGCATCCACCTGAATAATGGTGTGGCCTCCCTTGGCATCCAGCTTCCGGACGTAGGTAACATCCACCCCGTTCTCCTTACAGGTATCCAGAAGAATATCTCCATCCTCTCCGATCTGTCCTGCATGATACACCGGCGCTCCTGCCTTTGCCAGAGCAATGGACTGATTCAATCCTTTTCCGCCGCTGAATACCTCCATCTTAGAAGAGGAAATCGTCTCCCCTCCCTGTACAATATGTTCCACCGAATACACATAGTCTACATTTAAAGACCCAAAATTTAATACCTTCATCCCCTTGCTCCTTTATATCGTTTTTTCTATTCTATCACCAATAATCATCCTGCACAAGACAGCTCCCTATTTTTCTTTTTTGTGAAGCGCAAAAGCAACTTCCATCTTTTCTTTTTCCATTTTCTCTGTCTGTACTCCGCCTCTGTACAGGTTTTTCTATGAGCCAACTCTTCTGCGCTGATGGGACTGCCTTCCTGTAGCTGTTTTTGGACTGTTCCTTGGTTCTCTTTCCGCTCTTCTTCAGCTGCTTTTTATTTTCCTTTCAACTGTCTTTTTATCCACTTTCTCCTCATACTCTCATAGACTTTTTACCAAACCTTTGCTATAATCATACCAATACTTTACGAAAGGCAGGCTGCTGCTTCTCCCCATCACAAAGGAGGGCTTCCCATGGAGGATTTAAAACTGTACCGCAAGCGTCTTATTCCCAATGAGTGTGTATTTCTGAAAGATGATATCATCCTGCACCAGGATCCGGAGGTGATCATTACCAAATGGAACACCCTCCATCCCAAAAAAACTCTGCATCATGGCTATTCCTGCTACTTTCTTGAAAGAGGCTTCAAAGTAAGCAAATTTTATGACCATGATAATCAGCTCATCAGCTGGTACTGCGACATTATCTCCCACACCTATGATGCGGAAACAAATACTTATGTATTTACCGATCTTCTGGCAGATGTGATCATCTATCCCGACGGCTTTGTAAGGGTGGTAGACTTAGATGAGATGGCCGACGCTCTTAGAGACCGCCTGATCAGCTCAGAAGAACTTCAGACTGCCCTGCGGCATCTGGATAAACTGCTTTCCCTGATCTACAAAGGCGCCTTTCCAAAACTGCAAAAATATATTGAAGATTATGAGACATAAAACAGAACGCTGCTGCAAATACGAATCCCGGTAGATTTTCGGAGACTCCTCCCCGGAAAACCAAGAGGTTTTCCGATTGAGAACCGCCGAAAAAATATCACCGACTGTATTTTACAGCAGCGCTTTTTATAAGATCAGTACCTGTTAGGTCTTGGCATACAAATGCAGACGTTTTATGTCTCTTTTATTTTCCTTTACTCCGCGCAGTATCCTACCAAAACCCGCCAGGTATTTTTCACTCCGTCCCGGTGGCTTCTCTCATAACCATGGGAGGCATAAACTCCGGCGCCGATCAGACCGTGGCGGATATCATATCCTGCCCGGAGTGTGGCTTCCACATCGGAGCCGTAGTAAGGATACACATCCACCGCATAATCTGCTTCCATATTTTTTGCCGCCTGGATCAGTCCGGTAACTACCTGGTAATCGTAGGGACCGCCGCTGTCTTTTGCACAGATGGACACCTGATGCTCTCTGCACTGAAGACCGTCTCCCACGCAGCCCATATCCACAGAGATGGCTTCTGTCACGCCATCCGGCACAGAAGCGGAACCGCCGTGCCCCACTTCCTCATACACCGTCACATGTACGTACACAGCCCGATCCTGACAGATATTTTCTTCCTGAAGATATTTTGCAAAGCCAAGGAGAATACCAACGCTTAACTTATCATCCAGAAAACGGCTCTTAATATATCCTTTCTCCGTAATCCTGGTTCTCGGATCAAAGCAGACAAAGTCTCCCGGACAGATGCCTAACTTCTCTGTATCCTCCTTTGATTCTACCCGCTCATCCAGCACCAGTTCCATGGTATCGTAGCTTCGCTCTGTTTTGCTGTACTCCCCGTTCACATGAACGGAAGCATTATTCATCTGGAAGGTTCCCTCATATACCCCGTCAAACCGGGTCATAACCCGGCAGTTTTCTGCCTCTGCATTATTGGCATTCATGCCCCCGATATTCGTGAGCCGCAGATTTCCATTGGACTTGATCTCCGCAACCATAGCTCCCAGCGTATCCACATGGGCCTCCAGAAGAATGGCATTGGCTGTGTCAATGCCTCCCAGGCTTACCAGCACGCCTCCTTTTTTTGTCAGCTCCGGCTGATACCCAAGGGAAATAAATTCATTTTTCACAAATTCCGCAGCATCTTCTGTGTAGCCACTGGGACTGTCCACTGATAGCAGCCGGGATGTCACATCTAAAATGTAGTCAATATACTTTTCTTCATTTTCAATTTTCATGACTTTCTCCTCGTTTTTCCCAAAAATTTCTGTTCTGAATCGGCATTTGTATCCAGAAAGCAGTACTCACATAATAGCCGTTTCCAGCTGTTATGGCCGCACTGCGCATACTGCCGGCCTCATCTCTGCTCATTCTCTCAGGCCTGTTCCTTCCTTTCGTATGCCGGCAGACCTCGTTTTAAATAGTTTCCTCCCTTTTCCAGAAGGATCTGTCCATCCTGCACTGCCAGCTGTCCCCGAAGGTAAACCTGCTCAATGCTCCCCTCCAGTGCAAAGCCTTCATAGGGAGAGTAGTCCATATTGTAGTGCTGAGCTTTGGCTGTGATGACTGAAGGCTTCTTGGGATTTAACACTACAATATCCCCATCGCTGCCCGGCGCCAGAATTCCCTTTTTCGGGTACAGACCATACAGCTTTGCCGGATTCTCCGCAAGCACCTGGCACATCCGCTCCGGAGTAATGCGTTTTTCCAGCACGCCATATTGAAACAGCAGCTCTCCTCTGTTTTCCACCCCGGGCATTCCATTGGGTATTTTAGAAAAGTCTGCTTCTCCCATTCTTTTTTGTTCCATGGTAAAGCTGCAGTGATCCGTGGCAACGGTATCGATCTGGCCCTCCTGAATCGCATTCCACAGGTACTGCTGGTTTTCTTTTTCTCTCATGGGCGGAGAGCAGATATATTTTGCAGCCTCAAAATCCGGTTTCTCAAACACAGTCTTATCCAACAGAAGATACTGAGGACAGGTCTCCGCATACACCGTCTGTCCTCTCTCTCTGGCCCGCTTGATCTCCTCCAAAGCCAGCTCTCCAGTCGTATGCACCACCATAACAGGAGCCTTTGCCTGTCCGGCGATTACCATCAGCCGATGAACCGCCTCCGCCTCCAGCTCTGCCGGACGTACCTTGGGATGATTCTCCGGTCCCAGCCGTCCTTCCGCCCTGGCCTGACGGATATTTGCGTCAATAAGATCCGCATTCTCACAGTGTACCCCTGCAAAACAGCCGTATTTCTTCAGTTCCCGAATCACCTCACACAGCTGTCCGTCATCCAGCCGCATGGCCGGGTAAGTCATGTACAGTTTGAAACTGGTGATGCCCAAGTTCATCATATCCGGAATCTCTTCTTTTACCTGATCATTCCAGTCTGAAATGGCCATGTGAAAGCCATAGTCGCAGGAACAGCCTCTGGCCGCCTTTTTCTCCCAGTTTTCATAAGCTTCCTTCAGGGACTCGCCTTTATTCTGAGTGGCAAAATCAATGATCACCGTGGTTCCCCCTGCCAGAGCCGCCCTGGTTCCGGTGGCAAAATCATCCGCTGTCACTGTACCGGATACCTCCAAATCAAAATGGGTATGACCGTCAATAAATCCGGGGAACACATACCTCCCCGTCAGATCCACCACCTCATCTGCCTCCTCCGTCAGGCTTCCCATGGCTGCGATCCGTTCCCCGTCAAGCAGAATATCCTGCTTTTTCACTCCATTTCCGTTTACTACCCATCCATTTTTCAACAGTTTTTTCATAAAAACCCCCGCTTTCTTTTTCTGTTTATGATCCTATCATGATGCTGGAGTCCATCCCCAACTATAATACACACGGCCTGTTCCGTGCTTCCACAATCTTTCCCTGGTACCATGATTGCATTGCCGTTTCTTTCCTACTCCCCATCATCCAGCTCCTCCAGAAAGGCCTCAGCCATACTTTCATAGCCAAAAAAACCAATGGCATAGCTTAACCCTTCCCGGATCTCCTGTCTGGTATACTGATGAGCCTTTAAAAACGCTTCCTCCTTTTTGTTTAAATAATCATAAAACAAAAGCGCACAGAGAAAGTCCCTCCGGCTGTTTGCTTTCATCCCATCCACCATCAGATTTTCCGCCTCATTGATCTGCCCCGCATCGATCCTGTCTTTCCAGGGAAGGAAGGCCTCCTCCACCTCTTTCGGAATCTGCTCCATCTCTGGCCTGTCGATATCCACATTGCACAGCAGTTTAAAGAGCGTGCGGATCACTTCATGTATGATCCGCATAATGTAATCCTTCTCCACATACATGCCCATAACCTTCCCTTCTGTCCGGTCACAGTTTCAGCAGCGCCTCCCGCAGCCTTGTCACATCTGCATCTGCAAAACAGTAACCCTCCATGCCGCAGGCTCTGCCGCCCTCGATATTCAAAGGCAGATCATCCACAAAATAGCACTCCTCCGGTTTCAGACAAAAGCGTTCAAACAGATGCTCATACATTTCCTTCTGAGGCTTCATACACTTCACTTCCGCGGAAAACAATACTCCGTCAAAGCACTCCACTGCCGGTAATAGTTCCCGATAAATATCTTTCAATCGAATGGCTGCATTGGAACACACATACAATCCGAAGCCTTTTGCCTTCAGCTCCCGGATCAACGGCTCCATCTCTTCTATGGGCCACATATTATATTTGTCCCAATCCCTCAGGCAAAGAGCCGCCGCCTCATGAAGGCGCTCCGGCAAACGACTGCACATCTGCTTTAATGCCTGCTCATCCGTCAAAAGCCCCATATCCAACATTACCCATTCCGGGGAAACGAACACTCCGGTCAGCACCTGCTGTAAATCCTCCTCATTATTCAGATAGTGTTCACAGACTTTTCTTCCATTGTACCGAACCAGCACGTTTCCCATATCAAACACAATATTTTTAATCATGAAAAGATCCTCTCTTACGTTTTTTTGACCACGCTGTTTTCCTTTTCTTTTTCTATTCTAACATAACTTTTTCTCTGTGGCTAGGATTGAAAAAAAAGCTGTTTCACGGTATGATAGTAGCATCCGTGTGCAAAGGACATTACGCCTGAATCTATGATACTGGCTGTCAGCTCCTGCATTCGAACACCATTATGTAAAACTATTGGGGGAGATTTTATGTGTTTTCCAAAAGATAAATTGATCATCGTAAGGGGAGGCGGGGATCTGGCCAGCGGCACCATTCACCGTCTGGTACGCTGCGGTTTTCCGGTACTGGTGCTGGAGACTGCCCACCCTTCTGCCATCCGGCGTCAGGTGGCTTTCTCAGAAGCCGTATACGATCAGACTGCCTCTATTGAAGGCATTACCTGCCATCTGGTGCAAGATTTCCATCAGGCCAAGCAAGTCATGTCCCGGGGGGAGGCAGCGCTGCTCATTGATGAAACCTGCAGCATTTTAAAAGAGGTACGCCCCTGGGCTTTGATCGACGGGATTCTTGCCAAGCGAAATCTGGGCACTGCCAGGAATATGGCAGATAAAACCATTGCCCTTGGGCCTGGATTTACTGCCGGTACAGACGTGGATCTGGTAATTGAGACCAAACGGGGCCATAATCTTGGACGGATTATCACCAAAGGGCAGGCGGCTGCCAACACCGGGATCCCCGGCCTCATTGGAGGCTATGGAAAGGAGCGGGTGATCCATGCACCCGGTGCCGGACAGATCCAGCCTTTGGCACAGATCGGAGATCATGTAGATCAGGGACAGGTGATTGCCTGGATCCTTCCTGAAGCAGACAGTGAAAAAAAGATTCCTGTCACCGCCACCCTCACCGGCCTTCTTCGCGGCATGATTCGACCTGGTTATCCGGTGAACAAGGGCTTTAAGATTGCTGATATTGATCCAAGAGAGACTGAGTACGAAAACTGCTTCACCATCTCCGACAAAGCCCGGTGTATTGCCGGCTCTGTACTGGAGGGTCTGTTATTCCTAGATCGGATACAGGAATAACAAAGTGATGTTGCAAACTACCTCCGGCGGTACCCTTTCCGGTGATTTTTCTCCGAAAAATAGCCTGTTTTCGGGAAAAAACACACTAAAAATCCACCGGATCCAGTATTTTGTACCCCCATCCGCCTGCGGGCAGGCCGCTTTCGCTTCCCCACATCTGTTGGATGAATTTTATCTTAGAAATTATTTTCAGAGGACTTTATGCGCTATTTATTTTTTTCTAACCAAACCTGGCAGGAACCGACAGAATTTCCCCATCGGCTGCTTCCCTTCCTGATAAAGGAGCGTGGGAAAATTTCTCCGCCGGAGCATGCCCGCAGCAGCGCCCCTGCCAACTACCGTCGGAACCGCTTTCCCAGGGAAGCTGCCCCCCTGACCATCGCAGCGGTGGGCGCAGGCGGAAAAACCTCCCTCCTGATGCAGCTTATGAAAGAATGCCTCCAGCTTGGGCTTCGGGTGATGGTTACCACTACCACCCACATGTTTCTTCCAAAAACCCATCTGACATCTGCCGCTTTTACAGGTATTCAATCATGGAGCCAGTCTTCCCCCATTTCCTGCTCTGACAGTAACCCTGTATTTCTGGGAAATCCTGTCAACCCTCCGGTTTTGCAGGAGGGCTGGGTCAAATGCAGCGCGCCTGACCCTGAGCTGTTTTGGAAGCTGTACCCTGATATGGATGTGGTTTTGGTGGAAGCAGACGGTTCCAAACGGTTTCCGGTAAAAATACCGGCATCCTGGGAACCGGTAATCCCGGGCTGTACGGATCTCATTCTTGCCATATACGGTCTTTCCTCTTTGGGAAAAACTTTGGGAGAAAGCTGTCATCGCTGGGCGCTTCTGGGAGAAACCTTTCCTGCTTCCCATCCTGATGACCTCTCCCGGCAAATGCTTTCTTCCCGTCCTGATGATTCTTGCCAGAAACCGCTCTCTTCCTGGCAGATCACGCCTAAACTTCTGGGAACTCTTATGAAACAGAATTATCTGGATCCTCTGGGCAAAAAATATGGATATCCTTCCGTAATCCCAGTGTGGAATCAGGCGGATACCCAGGAGCTTACAGAGGCTGCCAAAATTGCTGCGGCCTGCTGCGGCGCTTCACTTCAGCTTATCACTGCATTTTAGAGTCTGTCTCTGAATCGATAGATACTTTCAAAATTTAGGAGGTGGCTTCATTGTCAAACACTGCACAAAAACGCAAAACCTTTCTGATCGATCTGCTCTGCGATATCATCGGCAGCGTCCTATTTGCCATGGGAATCTACAGCTTTGCCTCCATGGCAGATTTTGCTCCCGGAGGGATCTCCGGTCTGGCCCTGATCAGCAACTATCTCTGGGGACTTCCTATTGGTCTTATGAACCTGCTGCTGAATGTGCCTCTGGTGCTGATCAGCTATAAGGTAGTAGGAAAAACCTTTCTGCTAAAAACCGCCCGTTCCATGATCATCTCCACTATTTTCCTGGATGTGCTGTTTCCCTATACACAGCCCTACACCGGAAGCCCCTTTATGGCGGCTCTGTATTCCGGCCTGTGCATCGGCGCCGGAATGGCTTTCTTTTATATGAGGGGCAGCAGCTCAGGAGGAATGGACTTTTTGATCATGACCATCAAGGTGCGCCATCCCCATTTTTCCTTTGGACTTGTCACCATGATCAGTGATTTTCTGGTAATCCTTCTTGGATGGCCGGTATTCAAAAATATCGACGCTGTGCTGTATGGTCTGGCCTCCTCCTTTGTCACCTCCCTGGTGCTGGACAAAATCCTCTACGGCATGGGCGCTGGCAAGCTGCTGATCATCATCACCGTCCACGGACAGGCTCTGGCAGATCAGATCGGAAAAATGACCGACCGGGGTTCCACCCTGATCAAGGCTATGGGCACCTACACGAAAGATCACAGGGATGTGCTTTTATGCGCCTGCTCCAAGTCTCAGACCTATCTGATCACCAACACGGTTCATGAACTGGACCCTGATGCCTTTATTATGATCACTGAGACCAGCGAAGTATTTGGAGAAGGGTTTATTGAAAAAAAGAAATAAGCAGCTTCACTTTCCAGCCTTGCTCTCCCCGCTGCCAAGCGGAGGAGAGCAGCTCCTCACAGTCCCGTCTGTACAATTCTCTCTCAAAACCGTTTCCCAGCTTTTCCAGCGCTGCCTTCTGCGCCTTAATTTCCCAGAGTCGTTTTCTGGTATACACTCACAGTTTTATGATAGCAGGCAAAAGCATCCTCCACCAGTTTCTGATCCGGCTTTGCTGTAAATGCGCTCACCACCGGCACCAGCACCAGCCCGGAAAGCATGGCAAAGGCGCCGCAGTTGATAGGAGACTGAAGAATTGCCGGGAATAAGCTTTTATTTGTCATATTCAGAATCATAATACCAGAGCCGAACACAAAACTTACCCAACAGGCAGCACCTGTAGTCCTTTTCCAGTACAAACCGTACAGAAAAGGCGCCAGAAAAGCGCCGGAGAGGGCTCCCCAGGAGATGCCCATCAGCTGAGCTATAAAAGTGACAGAGCTTTTGTACTGAATGATGGCAATCACCACAGAGATGGCAATAAACACCACGATCAGGCTTCTCATCAGACCCACCTGCTTTTTCTCATCCATCTCCTTGATAAAATTATCCTTCAGAAAATCAATGGTCAGAGTAGAACTGGATGCCAGCACCAGGGAAGACAAGGTGGACATGGAAGCTGACAATACCAGAATCACTACCAACGCGATCATCAGGGGCGACAGGCCGGAAAGCATGGTGGGAATAATGCTGTCATAGCCCCCTGCTGCCAGATCGATTTTGTCTGAAAAAAGCCGCCCAAAACCGCCCAGAAAATAACAGCCTCCTGCTACAACCACAGCAAACAGGGTGGAAATCATGGTTCCCTTTTTAATCGCTTCCTCATTTTTAATCGCATAGAATTTCTGCACCATCTGGGGAAGTCCCCAGGTGCCCAGAGAAGTGAGTACCACTACTCCCAAAAGATTCAAAGGATCCGGTCCGAAAAAGGAAGCAAAGACCCCGGGAACTGTGCTTACCGACTCATCTCTCACCTGCGCCAGCCCCTCTATGGCTGCCAAAAAGCCTCCCTGGCTGTTCAGGACTGCTGCGATCACCAGGACGATACCCACCAGCATAATGATGCCCTGGATGAAATCATTGATAGCGGTAGCCATGTATCCTCCAGCCACCACATACACTCCGGTGAGCACTGCCATAAGGATGATGCACACCGTATAATCAATGTCAAAAGCCATACCAAAAAGCCGGGAAAGGCCATTGTACAAAGACGCTGTGTAAGGAATCAGGAAAATAAATACAATCACAGAAGCGCCTATCTTTAAAGCCTTGCTGTCAAATCTGGCCCCGAAAAATTCCGGCATGGTAGCTGAGTTTAAATACTGGCTCATGATCCTGGTGCGGCGTCCCAGAATCACCCAGGCCAGCAAAGAGCCCAGCACAGCATTCCCAAGGCCAATCCAGGTGGACGCAATACCGAAACGCCAGCCAAACTGCCCCGCATAGCCCACAAAGATCACCGCGGAAAAATAGGAAGTTCCATAGGCAAAGGCAGTGAGCCAGGGCCCCACCGACCGCCCTCCCAGCACAAAACCATTCACATCTGCCGCCTGTTTCCGGCAATAAATACCAATTGCCACCATCACAGCAAAAAATACGGTCAGCATCCCAATCTTAATTATCATGTTCTCTCCTCCTGCGCTTTAACACTTTTATGCTTTTATTTGCTAAACTTTATTTTGTTAAAGTATAAAAGTTTTTTATGCAGAAGTCAAGTTTTTTCTTTTCTATTTTCAGCATCCGAACAAAACTGCTGCAAACTACGCTTTTCCGCTTTCTGGAAACACCGGGAAGCATCTGCCCGTTCTGATATCCCTTTACAGCAGCAGAGATCTCACTGCTTCCTTGTCAAATATTACCTGCTTCTTTTCCTCCACCTCGATCTGATACAGTGCATTGGCAGCCATGTGCTCTGCAGCCTGCTCCAGATCCCGGATACCGGAAGTATTTGCATGGATCTCCACCACTGCCTCCAGGCCTTCTTCTGTCACAATACATTCCTGCTCCCGCAGCCCCATGCGTTTTAATACCTTGGGCAGGGCAAACCGCGAAAAGATGATCTCCTTTTCCTCCCTGGTATAATCCGGAATCTCGATCACCGCAAAACGGGACATCAAAGGAGCGCTGATCCGGCTCTTGTCATTGGCCGTGGCAATGGGGTACACGCCCACCGTAGGCACCATACACTCCATATAGTTATCCGTAAAACCCAGGTTGTCCAACAGGGTCAGCAGCACATCAGCCGGATTGCCGCTGCCCTTTCCTGCTGCGGCCTTATCCAGTTCATTGATGATAAACACCAGGTTGGACTCTCCTGCCATGGAAAAAGCCTCCATAATAATCCCCGGCTTTGCGTTGGCATAGACTCTGGAACTGCCGGTCAGCTGCTCCGGGTCATTGATAGAACTCATATCCAGGGTAGTCCAGGGCAGCTTCAAAATCCTGGCCACCGCATAGGCGATCTGAGATTTTCCCGTACCTGCAGGCCCTACCAACAAAAGGCCGTATGCAGGAAGCGTATGCGTCCGGTTGATCTGAATAATAGTCTCCATGATTCGCTGCTTCACCCGCTCCATACCGTAAAGCTCCTCATCCAGAATCCTTCTGGCCTCCTTCGGATCAATCGACTCAAAATAGTTGCTTTTCCACTGAATATTCATCATAATGGACAGCGCTCTCTGGGCGTGACGCCGCTCCTCCAAAGATACCTCATTGGAACGGGCCACTGCCAGATTCCTTCTGGCCCACAGGCGGATATTGTCCGGCAGGGTACGGCCGGCGCAGGTCATAAAGTCTGTAATGCTCTGAAGGCTGGTAAGCTTCATCTCATCTCCCTGCTCCGCACCTTCCTCATCCTCTTCCTCCATCTGAGGGGCGCTGCTGGCCAGCAGCCGCCCGATCATATATTGCAGAAATCCATCCTCCGCAGACAGTTTGGTTCCCCCTCCAAAAGCCATCTCCCGTATCCGGTAAACCGCATATCCTTCTTTCCTGTTTTCCCCAGACAGACGCACCTGAATGTGATTCTCTCCCAGCCATTTTAAGAGGCTGACAAAGCGGGCATCCACCTGAAGAATATCTGCCAGGATTTTTCCCTCCTCCTCCTTAAATTCGAAAGAGGTTCCCTTAATGGGATTGGTAAAAATCCCCCAGGAATGATGACTCCACTGGCGGTCTTTATTATCCAGAACCAAAATCGGCTTCTGTGCTGTGGCTTCTGTCTCGTTAGAATAAAAAATTGTATAGGTACATTCCCCTTTTGTTTTTGTGTCCGGGGTATTGGAAAAATCAAATACTGGCATGGTAAAACACTCCTTCTGTACATTGCACTGTTCCTGCCCGGCCTTCCTGTTCTCCACGAAAAAACGGTCTAGCTTCCAAGGCGCATCTTAAAATCCTCATATCCGAAGCTGCAGATATTTTCCAGCGTTTCATCCGATCGCAGCACCCAGATCCCAGGCAGAGGCATTCCATTAAACGTATTGTTTTTGCAGGTTGTATAAATTGCCATATCTCCGAAGATCAGCCGTTCTCCCTCCTCAAGGGGATGATCAAAGCTGTAATCCCCCACCACGTCTCCAGAGAGACAGGTAGGGCCTCCAAGGCGATAGGTAAAAGGCTTCTCTCCTCTTTCTCCTGCTCCGTAAAGAGGAGGCAGATAGGGCATCTCAATCACATCTGGAGTGTGACAGGCAGCGCTCATATCCAGAATGGCCAAACGTGTCTCCCCGTTTTGCGGAAGATCCAGCACAGTAGTCATGAGATACCCTGCATTCAGCGCCCAGGCCTCTCCAGGCTCCAGATAGACCTCCACTTGCCAAAGCTCCTTCGCTCTGTGGATACACCTCTCCAGCCGGGAAATATCATAACCTTCACGGGTAATATGGTGTCCCCCGCCAAAATTCAGCCACTTCATCTTTGGGAGAATCTCTCCAAAAGATGCTTCCACTGCCTCCAGAGTGGTCTCAAGGGCATCCGAATCCTGCTCACACAGTGTATGAAAATGCAGCCCATCCAAAAGTGCTGTCAGCTCTGGAGTCATCCTTTCCTCCCACTGAGCCCGGGTAGTTCCAAGGCGGCTGCCCGGGGCACAGGGATCGTAGATCTCATGATCCTCCTGTGTGGAACATTCCGGGTTAATCCGAAGTCCCAGGCTTCGTCCTGCGGCCTTTGCCTTTGGCCCGAACTTTTCTAACTGCCTGGGTGAATTAAACACAATATGATCCGCATACTGCAAGATCTCCTGAAAGTCCGCTTCCCGGTAGGCCGCTGAAAATACATGAATCTCTCCTGACGGCATTTCTTCTTTTCCCAGTCGTGCCTCATAAAGGCCGCTGGCTTCCGTTCCTGCCAGATATGGAGCCAGTGCCGGATACAGATCATAATTGGAAAAAGCTTTCTGCGCCAGCAAGAGCCTGGCTCCCGTATTCCTGGCAACAGCCCCCAGAATCTCTCCATTCTGTCTCAGTCTGGCCTCATCCAGAACATAGCAGGGCGTGGGAAGCTTCTCAAACAATTTCTCTGGATGACGAAGAAATGCAAAAGGCGGACGTTGATCCTGCATCATATCAGTCCACCAGCGCAGGATGATGAGACACGCTTCTTGGCAGTCCGTAACGATCCAACGCCTCCAGGAAGGGATCCGGGTCAAACTCCTCCACCGTATGAACCCCCTTGGCATCCCACTTTCCGGTAAGCAGCATCAGCGCGCCGCACATGGCAGGTACACCGGTGGTATAGCTGATAGCCTGGGAACCCACCTCCCGATAGCATTCCTGATGATCACACACATTATAAATATAGAAAGTCTTCTCTTTTCCATCCTTCTTTCCGGTGAAGATACAGCCGATATTGGTCTTTCCGTGGGTTCTTGGCCCAAGGCTGGCCGGATCCGGAAGAAGAGCCTTCAAAAACTGAATCGGAACGATCTCTTTTCCTTCAAAAAGCACTGGCGTTGTGGAGAGCATGCCCACATTCTCCAGACACTTCATGTGGGTGAGATAACTCTGACCGAATGTCATAAAGAAACGGATACGCTTTGCTTCCGGAATATTCTGGGCAATGGACTCAATCTCCTCATGATGGAGCAGATACATGTCTTTCTGTCCCACCTGGTCAAAATTATACTCCCGCTTTATGGTCATAGGCGGTATCTCTACCCAACGGCCGTTCTCCCAGTAACTGCCCGGTGCAGATACCTCCCGCAGATTGATCTCAGGATTAAAATTCGTTGCAAAAGGATAACCGTGATCGCCTCCGTTACAGTCCAGAATGTCAATGGTGTCAATGGTATCAAACTCATGCTTCTTTGCATAAGCGCAGTAAGCCTGGGTTACACCCGGGTCAAAACCACAGCCCAGAAGAGCCGTAAGCCCGGCCTCCTCAAAACGTTTGCGGTATGCCCACTGCCAGGAGTAATCGAAATACGCCGAAAAGCCAGCCTCCTTGCAGCGCTTTTCATAGATCGCCCTCCACTGGGGATCATTGGTATCTTCCGGCTCATAGTTCGCGGTATCCATATAGTTTACACGGCAGCGCAGACAGGCTTCCATAATCGTCAGATCCTGATAAGGCAATGCGATATTCATCACCAGATCCGGCTGATAGCTCTCGATCAGAGCAGCTACCTGCTCCACATCATCTGCATCCACCTGAGCTGTGGTGATTCTGGTGCTGGTCTTAGGTGCCAGCTCCTCTGCCAGACGGTCGCATTTCTCCTTGGTTCTGCTGGCAATGCACAGCTCCGTAAACACCTGGCTGACCTGACAGCATTTATGGATTGCCACAGACGCTACACCGCCGCAACCGATCACTAATACTCTACTCATAATCCATTCCTCCTACTTATCTCTTGATTTCTGTGTCTTTTACTTTTATGTTTCTATTTTTTTATGTCTCCTGCTTCTGGGTTTCTTATTTTTCTGTCTCTTATCCTTTGACTCCTTTAGCTTTTACTCCGTTCCTTCTGCCTTTGTATCCGGGATTAGGGTATCAAAAGCCCTATTACACGGATGCTATCCTCTTCTCCTTAAAATCGCCAGCAAAAGCTCTCTGAGTACTTTGCAGGCTGTGGCTGTAGATACCCCGGACGGATCCAGCATAGGAGCCAGTTCATTCACATCTGCGCCAACGATCCTGCATTCACTCACCTGATAGACCGCTTCCACAAGCTGTAAAAAGGAAAGACCGCCCGCTTCCGGTGTACCGGTTCCAGGAAATACCGAAGGATCCAGACAATCCAGATCAATCGTAAGGTATACTGGAGTATTATTTTCTTTCAGCTTCCGTACAGTCTCCTCAAGCCCTTCCAGTGTCAGCGGATGAAAATCCGTATGTTCCATAGCAAACCGAAATTCCTCCCGGTCTCCGCTGCGAATACCAAACTGATGGATCCGTCCATCTCCCACAAGCTCATGGCAGCGCCGCAGCACACAAGCATGGCTGAGCTTCGCTCCAAGATAATCGTCCCGAAGATCTGCATGAGCATCAAAGTGAAGGATTTGCACTTGGGGATAATGACGCAAGACTGCCCGAAAACTTCCAAGCGTTACCAGATGTTCCCCTCCAAGAAGCAGGGGAAGTTTTCCATCCTGCAAAATTCGTTCTGTCCGCTCCTCAATAGCACACAGCGCCCTTTCTGTACTTCCAAAACACAGTTCTATATCTCCGCTGTCAAATACTCTGTAATCCGTAAGATCTGCATCCTGATAGGGGCTGTAAGTTTCTAAGCCAAAACTTTCATGCCGCATGGCCGCGGAACCGAACCGTGCTCCGGGCCGGAAGGATGTGGTAGAATCAAAGGGTGCGCCAAACAGCACAATGGCAGCCTCCTCATAAGGAGCATCACAGCCGATAAACGTCTCAACATTCTGTTCCATAGCCATCATTCCACCTCCAAAAGCATTTCTTCCAGAAAAGCCGGAAGCGCAAAAGCGCCTGTATGAAGCCGGGTCGTGTAGTAGCGGGTCCGCAGATTCTGTTTCTCCCATTCCTCCACATTCAGATCATTAATGGGATGGTATTTCTTGCTGGCAAAGCCGAACAGCCAGTAACCTGCCGCATAAGTGGGAATGTGGGCCTGATACACCTTACTGATAGGAAAGGTGTTCACGATCCGTTTGTGACTGCGTTTCATAGCCTCAGCATCCTCCGCATAGAAAGGACTGCCCTGCTGATTCACCATGATGCCGTCCTCCCTCAGGGCATTATAACAGTTTCCATAAAACTCTCTGGTAAACAATCCCTCGGAAGGGCCGAACGGATCCGTCGAATCCACAATGATCAGATCGTAGGCAGCCTCCCTGTTCCGAATAAATCGAAGTGCATTTTCAAAATAAATGTGCACCCTCCGATCATCCATCCGGCAGGCATTCCCCGGCAAAAACTTCCGGCATGCCTCCACCACCTGAGGATCCATCTCCACCAGATCAATGCGGCGTACCCTGTCATACCGTGTCAGCTCCCGCACCACGCCGCCGTCTCCGGCTCCGATCACCAGAATATCCCGAACCCCGGGATGCACCGCCATGGGCACATGGGTAATCATCTCATCATAAATAAATTCATCCCGCTCCGTCAGCATCACATTTCCATCCAGAACCAGCACCCGGCCAAATTCCGGCGTCTCAAAAATATCGATCTGTTGATAATCGCTTTTCTGAGCATAGAGATGTCTGGTGACGCGCAGCGAATGTTTCACATCCTTTGTATGAAACTCACTGAACCACATTTCCATACCATTTCCCTCCCTCTTTACTTTAAAACATTCAGCCGGAAAATATCCGGATCCTCCGGCCCGGTCATACTGCAGCCTTTTTCCTTGGCGAACTGGATATAATCCAGTATTTCTGCTGTGATCCGCTCCCCTGGAGCCAGGATCGGAATCCCCGGCGGATAGCACATCACAAATTCACTGCACACCTGTCCTTTTGTTTCCTCAAGGGGCAGGCTTATCTTTTCGGCATAAAAAGCTTCCTGCGGCGAAGTCACTACAATCGGGTCAATGTACTCCTGCTTCAGAAGATCTGAACTGTCCCTTTGATACCGGCGGCGAATCTCCGCCAGAGCGCTCACCAACCGCTCCACCTCCTGAATCCGATCTCCCATAGACAAATATGCCAGAATATTTCCGATATCTCCAAACTCAATCTGGATGTCATACTCATCCCGAAGGATATCATATACCTCGATCCCTGCAAGACCGATATTTCTGGTATTGATCGACAACTTTGTAGGATCAAAGTCAAACACAGAATTACCGTTGCAAAGTTCCTTGCCAAAGGCATAGTATCCTCCAATAGCGTTCACTTCTTCCCTGGCGTATTCTGCCATATCTTCCACCTGATGAAACACCTGACGCCCGCGAGTAGCCAGATTTCTTCTGGAAATATCCAGGCTGCTCATCAGCAGATAATTGCCGGAGGTGGTCTGGGTCAGATTGATGATCTGACGCACATATCCCGCATGAACTCCCGGCCCGCACAGCAGCAGACTGGACTGAGTCAGGCTTCCGCCGCTCTTGTGCATGGAGACAGCAGCCATATCTGCTCCTGCCTCCATGGCAGACACCGGCATAGCTGTCCCGAAATAAAAATGAGTTCCATGGGCCTCGTCTGCCAGACACAGCATCCCTGCCTCATGAGCCATCCTCACGATGGCCCGAAGGTCGGAACAAACGCCATAATAGGTGGGATTATTCACCAGCACTGCCACCGCATTGGGATGTCCCTCAATCGCTTTTTTCAGGCTCTCCCTGGTCATCCCAAGAGAAATACCCAATTGCTGATCCACATCCGGATTTACATACACTGGCACAGCGCCACACAGCACCAGGGCATTGATCACACTGCGATGGACATTGCGGGGAAGTATAATTTCATCTCCCCGTTTACAAGCGGTCAGTACCATACTCTGCACGGAGCTTGTGGTTCCCCCCACCATCAAAAAGGCATGGGCTGCCCCAAAGGCATCTGCTGCCAGCTCCTCAGCCTCCCGAATTACAGAAACGGGATGACACAGATTATCCAAAGGTTTCATACTGTTGACATCTAAATTGACGCACTTTTCTCCCAGAAAGGCGGTCAGCTCAGGATTTCCCCGGCCTCGCTTATGCCCGGGCACATCAAAGGGTACGACCCGCATCTGCCGGAAACGCTCCAGCGCCTCATAGATCGGGGCGCGGCTTTGATCCAGTTTCATCTTTTTCACAAAAACCTCCTTCTCCTGTACTATAGCGCCCTGCTGCTTGCTTTGCCCTGAAAAAACCGATTTCCAGCAAAAAAACGCAGGATGCGCTATGCACATACCTGCGTTTATGATCTGCCAAAACAAACCCCGGATACAAAAGCATAAAAGGACTTCTGAAATCAGGGCTTCTGCCAGGGGAACGGATGAGAGTCTATATAGCAATCATACTTTTACTACTCTTATTGACCGTTTCGCAAGTTTGTGCTTTTAACACCAGTTCCATTCCGGAACCACTTGGGAAATTGAGCTTTTAACTCAATCAATGAGATACAGCGAAAGCTGCGTGCGAGTTTATACCCCGCATCGGCTAATGACCCGGCTGTCCGTTCGGCCTTACTTCTCTGAAAGAGAAGGGTCAAATATCTGTACGGAAAACCAAAATTTCCCGCACTTTTTCGTTGTGATTATAAAGAAAAAAATGGTAATGTCAAGAGGCAGGTGAAAATCGCCAGTCATTCCTGCCGTTCTTCCCCCGTTCTTAAAATTTTCCTCTATTTTATTAATTTTCTGTTAAATAGATTGACTATTTCTTTTTTAAGTTATAATATACAGATAATAATAACGAAAATACAAAAAAGGAGGTCAATATTATGACGAATACGATCGTTTATTCTCTGTTCCTTGCAATACTGCTGGCCCTGACAGTCGGCCTGATTTTTTATCTGAGCATTCATCCGGATTACCTGACCGCCCAGACCCACAAGGCAGGCGCCCTCCTTTTGTATCATTTCCAAAAGCTGGGGATCTGTCTTTCCTACAGCTTTCACGCAGCAAAATTAAAGCTCTCCGGTATCTTTGGAAATTATCCCATCCAGGAGGAACACAGACAGCTCCTCTCCCAGAGGGAGCAGCATTTAAGCCGCCTGAAAGCCCAGACAAACCGTACCTGCGGCGCTTATGGAAAAAAAGAATATAATCTGAAACTCTTAAAATAATCTGAAGCTCTTAAAATCAAATGGGAATGCTGCAAAACTTTTTATCCTGAAAAGCGCTCTGTCTCACTCCGCATGATCTGCGCCGCTGTTTCAGAGAAAAGCTCTGTAAGATACTGAAGCTCTCCCAAATTCACAGTCAGTCCTTCCTCCGGTTCCCGAATATCCTGCGTCACCGTAACAGCAGGGATTCCAAGCCTCTGGAAGGACTGATGACTGTGAGCCTGGTCTGCCTCATAGCTCCACTGGACGCTGCCCTGGGCCGCATCCTCCGTTTCTGTTTCCAGAGCCTTCCCCCTCTCTGTCTTGCTCTCCTGATCCGTGCAAACATCTCCGATTACTTCTGTTCTCTGCGCCTCTTCTCCCTCTTCCACTGTCTGATTCTCCACCAGAAGCAAAGACTCCCCAGTATCTCTTACCAGATTGCCCACAAAATTCTCCTGTCCATCGGAAGTCAGCAGTACATAAGGCATCTCCGCTTCATAGCCCACCTGTTCCACATACAGCAGCCCGCTGACTCTCTCTGCAAATTCTGTCTCCAAAAATTCCGAAAAATTGGCGGAACCATACAGCCCGTCCTCCTCTCCGGAAAAAAAGGCAAAACAGATCCCCGTGTCCGTCTCCTCAAAGGACAGCACTCTTGCCATTTCCAGCAAAACGGCAACACCTGTCTTATCATTGGCAAGAGGATCCTCTTTGGAGGGATTGGTCTTAGAATCGTAATGGGTAGCGATCACAAAAATCTGATTGGTGCGTTCCTGTGCATCCGCCCCCCGATCTGCAATCACATTGATTCCAGGGGCATCCACTCCATTCTCATTAATAAATCCCTCATGAAAATTCTGCTGGGCAACTGTATAGCCGTAGCTCTCCATCGTACTGGCAATATAGTCCGCCAGTATCAATTCTCCGTCTGACCCGGTAGGACTGTCCACGGAAGTAAGATACTCCAGATGCTTCTGAATCTCATCCTGGCTGGCCGGCTCCAAAAGAAGGCTCTGTTCTGCCAGAAGCTTCGCCTCCTGCTCTGCCCGCTCCCTGGCCTTCTCTGCTTCTGCCTGTTCCCTGGCCTGCACCTCCTCCAGGGATTCGCCCTGGCGAATCACGATCTCTTCTCCCTCCTCAATAAAAATATCTTCTCCGGTCTCCTCTCCCCAAACGCCCTGTACTCCCAGGGCGGCGCTGCACCACACGGTCAAAGCCAGCGCTGTACTCAAACGCTTTTTCCTATTCATCCTGCTTCTCTCCTTTTATCTATTCCTTGCAAATTCGTTTCCCATATCCTGCATTTCCTGTCTATTTGGCTTAGGATGTCAAAAGCCCGGTTCGTATTTACTTATCACAGTCTTAAATCCTATGGCTATTTGCTTATCACCAGCTTACAGCTCTTGATCTTGCTGCTTCCGCTCCTCAGGTTTCTCCTGTCCCGGACAGCGCTTTGATCAAACGAACCATATCCTCAGGAAGGGGTGCAGCCTGCTCCAAAAGCTGACCGGTAAAAGGCTGACGCACCCACACTCTGCCGCAGTGAAGGGCACTCCTTTGGATCACATCCTTCGACCTGCATCCAGTAATTTCCTGCCATCCGCCGTACAGCCTGTCTCCGTACAGCGGATGTCCCACCGCAGCCATGTGCAGCCGAATCTGATGGGTGCGTCCAGTCTCCAGCTGCAATGCCAGCAAAGAACCATGCCCATACGTTTCCAATAGACGATAATGAGTCACCGCCTCCTGGCCCTCCAGAGAAATTTCCATTTGATTTAAAGATCCCGGCCGCTTTCGGATCGGAAGATAGATGCTCCCCTCCGGATATCGAAAACGCCCTCGCGCCAGCGCATAGTATTCTTTTTTCACACTGCCCTTCTCCCACAGCCTGGCGGCAGCTGCCTGGCTTTTCCCAAAAACCATAATGCCTGAAGTTTCCAGATCCAGCCGGCCAATGCTGCGCACTGCTGCTCTTCCCTGAAAGTATTCTGCCAGCTGGTTTGCCAGGGTATCCCGGTAATGCCCATGACCTGGATGGGCAGCCAGACCGGAAGGCTTATTGATCAGCAGCAGATCCTCGTCCTCGTAGAGAATTTCCAGCCGGCCATGGCTTTCCTCCCCGGAAAAAGGCTCCAGCTTTTCTGCCAGCCGCTGCTCCCGGCGCTCCGCCTCCAAAACCACTTCCAGCACCTCGCCTGCCAAAAGAGGAGCTGTGACCCGTATCCGCCGGCCGTCAAGGCAGATCCCATCCTGCCGGAATTTGGCCCTGCGTATCTCCTGTTTGGAAAGTCCCAGGCGTTTTTTCAAAATCTGTTCTGCCGTTGCCGGAAGATCTGACTGCAAAATCCTATAGCTCAGACGCTTTTCCATCCTTCCTCTTCTCTTCCTTTCCTTACCCCAACATCCTTCCCGCTTTAAAGCCAGTATAATGCACCCCTTTTCCAGCGTCAATCCCTGTCTCTTTTCCAACTCTCCTGTTTTTCTCTTTATTTTTCCTGCATTTTCTCTGCGTCTTCTCTGTATCTTCCTTTTTTCCAGTCTTGACTTCATCCATTTACAGTGATAAACTTGTGTAAAATCACATAAAAAAGGAGCCTTTGTACTATGGAGAAAAAAAATATTGACTGGTCAAGCCTTGGCTTCAATTACGTCCAGACTGACAAACGCTTTGTAGCGAATTATAAAGACGGCGCCTGGGATGAGGGAACGCTCACCTCGGATGCCAATGTAGTAATCAATGAATGCGCAGGTGTGCTGCAGTATGCCCAGACCTGCTTTGAAGGCCTGAAGGCCTACACCACTGAAAAAGGGCAGATTGTAACTTTCCGCCCGGATCTGAATGCCTCCCGGATGAAAGATTCCTGTTTGCGTCTGGAAATGCCTGTGTTCCCGGAAGATCGCTGGGTAGATGCTGTTGTATCTGTGGTGAAAGCCAACGCAGCTTACGTTCCTCCCTACGGTTCCGGCGCCACTCTTTACATTCGTCCTTATATGTTCGGCAGCAATCCGGTCATCGGTGTGAAGCCTGCCAGCGAGTACCAGTTCCGCATCTTCACTACCCCGGTAGGCCCTTACTTTAAAGGCGGCGCGAAGCCTATTACCATCCGGGTCTGCGACTATGACCGGGCAGCTCCCCATGGCACAGGCCACATCAAAGCCGGATTAAACTACGCCATGAGTCTGTATGCTATCATGGATGCCCACAGACAGGGCTATGATGAAAATATGTATCTGGACGCAGCCACCAGAACCAAGGTGGAAGAGACCGGAGGCGCCAACTTCCTCTTTGTCACCAAAGACGGAAAAGTAGTTACTCCCAAATCTGACAGCATCCTCCCCTCCATCACCCGCCGTTCTCTTGTATATGTGGCAAAAGAGTATCTGGGGCTTGAGGTGGAAGAACGGGAGGTTTACATGGAAGAAGTACAAGACTTTGCTGAGTGCGGCCTTTGCGGCACTGCAGCTGTCATCTCTCCAGTAGGCAAGATCGTAGATCACGGCAAAGAAATCTGCCTTCCCAGCGGCATGGCCCAGATGGGACCTGTCACCAAAAAGCTCTATGATACCCTCACCGGTATTCAGATGGGCCGGCTGGAAGCTCCGGCTGGATGGATCAAGGTAATCGAGTAAAAGCCTATGTTTCCTGTCAGTAACGCTTTTAACAGCAAAAAAAGAGATGTTTTGCAACATCTCCTTCGCCTGCGGTGGGTTGCTTCAGCGACATCTTCTCTGCCCGCCGCAGTGCAATCCTGCGGAGCATTTTTCATAGGAAGGAATTTCCTATGAAAAAATTTAAAAGGCTGCTGCAAAATACTTCCAACATCCCCAGTGGAAACCTGTCTGGATCGTATTTGCAGCAGCCTTTTTACAAAATCAGGCAATTCTCTGCCCTTTTGTATTCTATAACTGAGTATTCTATAACTGAACCGTCACAAAGATATCATAGATCGCCCGTATCGCCGCCTCAAAATCCTCATTCCGAACGCCGATAATAATATTTAACTCACTGGATCCCTGATCAATCATCTTAATGTTCACATTGGCATGTGCCAGCGCGGAAAATATCCGGCCCGCAGTTCCCTTGGTAGCCTTCATCCCCCGGCCCACAATAGCGATCAGAGCCAGATTGGACTCCAGATCAATGGAATCCGGATGCACTGCCCGATGCAGTCCTGCGATCACCTTCTGCTCCGTCTCCACAAATTCTGACTGATGTACCAGCACCGTGAAGGTATCAATGCCAGAAGGAGTATGCTCAAAGGAGATGCCGTTCTCCTCAAAGACTTGCAGAACCTTGCGGCCAAATCCCACCTCGCTGTTCATCATCTCTTTTTCAATGTTAATGGCACAGAAGCCCTTTTTTCCTGCAATGCCTGTAATGATGTACTTGGGCTGGCGGCAGGTGCTCTCCACAATCATCGTACCCGGATCCTCCGGGCGGTTGGTATTGCGGATATTGATGGGAATGCCCTCCTGGCGGACCGGAAAAATAGCATCCTCATGAAGCACAGTAGCTCCCATGTACGCCAGCTCCCGAAGCTCTTTGTAGGTAATGGTCTCGATAGGCTCCGGATTATCCACAATGCGCGGATCTGTCACCAACACGCCGGACACATCTGTCCAGTTCTCATACACATCCGCCCGGACTGCCCTTGCCACAATGGAACCGGTGATATCGGAACCTCCTCTTGAGAAGGTCTTGATGCTGCCGTCGGGCATAGCGCCGTAAAAACCCGGTATCACCACATTGTCTACATTCTTCAGCCGCTGCTTCATCACCGTGTTAGTGGCCTCACTGTCAAAATTCCCCTTATCATCAAAGAGCACCACCTCAGCGGCATCCATAAATTTATAGCCCAGATACTGAGCCAGCACAATCCCGTTCAGATATTCCCCCCTGGAGGCTGCATAGTCCCGGCCTGCCTGGCGCAGAAAATAATCTTTGATCACTGTAAATTCGTCCTTCAGACTCAGATCCAGTCCCAAACCGTCAATAATCTCCTGATATCTGGCCTCAATGACCTCCATCTTTTCCGTAATATCTTCTCCAGCTGCCGCCGCGTCATAGCAGCGGTACAAAAGGTCTGTCACCTTTGTATCATCGGAATACCGCTTTCCGGGCGCAGAAGGAATCACAAATCTTCTGTTTTCATCTGCATGAATAATCTCTGCGACTTTCTTCATCTGCTCTGCACTGGCCAGAGAACTGCCGCCAAATTTCACAACTTTTTTCATCTTCTGACTCCTCAGGGGGGATTCCCCATTTTTCCTGTAGTCTAAGACCGATCTAAGGGAACAAGAAACAGCTTTCCCACCTCCTTGGCTCACTGATTTTTCAGTCAGCCCACCTGAAAGATGGGAAAACCTTCTTCTCTTTCTTCCTGTCCGATCCCGCTAATTTCTCTTCCGGCAAGATGCAAAGCAGCCTTGGCCCTGCTCTTAGCCATTGATCACATCGCTCATATTATAATAGCCTGCCGGCTTTCCTGCAAGATATTTTGCAGCACAAACTGCACCTTTTGCAAAAACAGCCTTGGAGTAGGCGGTGTGCGTAAATTCAATCACCTCATCCGTACCTGCAAAGAGTACCTCATGAACCCCTACAATATTGCCGCCGCGAACGGAACTGATTCCAAGCTCCTTCTTCTCTCTCGGCTGATAATCCTGGCTTCTGTCATACTTATAGGTATACTGACCGTCCATAGCCTCATTGATGCTGTCTGCCAGGGCCAACGCTGTGCCGCTGGGAGCATCCTTTTTCAAGTTGTGATGCTTCTCTACAATCTCAATATCAAATCCTGCGGGAGCCAGCGTCCTGGCTGCATCCTGCAAAAGCTTCAGCAAAAGATTAATGCCCAAAGACATATTGGCGGATCGAAGTACTGCTACCTTCTTGCTGTCCTGTTCCAATCTGCTAATCTGCGCCTCACTCAACCCTGTGGTACACACAATCACCGGAACCTGATTGGCCACACTGTAATCCATCATTCCTTCAAACGCCTTGGGGGAAGAAAAATCAATGATCACATCCCCTTCCTCTGTACACTCCTGAAAGGTCTTGAACACCGGATAAGAATTTTTTCCTTCATCATAAACATCAATGCCTGCTGCCACCGTCAGCTCCGGATCCTTTGACACAATATCCGAAATCACCTGTCCCATATGACCGTTGCAGCCGCTTAAAATCACCTTTACCATCTTCTCTGCTCCTTCCTCTACCGTTCGCATCCCCGTACACAGGGCAGCATGCCGCAGCCATAATGAACGGATTGTCCCATGTACACTGATGCTATCCTTCTTCCTGATATGCCGAACTTAAAGGAGACCGTAGCGCTCCATGGCCGCTTTCAGGCGCTCCACATTCTTTTCTTCCATCTCACAAAGCGGTCCGCGCATGGGCCCTGCATTTTTCCCCATAAGATTCAAAGCGGTCTTCACGGGAATGGGGTTCACCTCGCAGAACAGGGCGTCGATCAGCTCCACTGCCTCCAGCTGCAGCTGACAGCTTCGCTCCACATCTCCGGCCAGATAGGAAGCCACGATCTCATGGGTCTGTCTGGGCGCCACATTGGACAGAACAGAAATCACGCCCTTGCCCCCAAGAGACAGGATGGGAACGATCTGATCATCATTTCCAGAATACAGATCAATCTTTCCCTTTGCCAGGCTCATCAGTTTTGCCACCTGGGAAATATTCCCGCTGGCTTCTTTGATGCCCACAATATTCTCCACATGCTCTGCCAGCCATACTGCAGTCTCCGGAAGAATATTGGTGCCGGTTCTGCTGGGCACATTATAAAGAATCACCGGAATCTTTACAGAATTGGCAATCTTGCTAAAATGCAGCTTCAGTCCCTTCTGAGTGGCCTTATTATAATAAGGAGTCACCAAAAGCAGTCCGTCTGCGCCATATTTCTCTGCTTCCTGGGACAGATAAACTGCTGTCTCCGTACAATTAGAACCAGTACCTGCCACCACCGGAATCCGTTTTGCCACTTTGTCAATGGCGTACCGGATCACCTCCAGATGCTCCTCATGGGTCAGGGTAGAAGATTCCCCGGTAGTTCCACAGATGATGATGGCATCCGTTCCTCCAGCGATCTGCTCCTCCAAAAGCTCCCCCAGCTTATCAAAATTTACCGCTCCGTCTTCATACATCGGTGTAACAATGGCCACACCAGCCCCTTGAAATACTGCCATAATACAAACCTCCTTACAAAAAAAGGTGGATACCTGCGCATCCACCTAAAAGAATCCTAGAGTAATCTTCTTCCGATAGCGCCCCATCTAAACGATGACAGTCACAGAGTTCTTCACCCTGCGCCCAAGCATACAGTTTTCAGGCTCTGCATCCTTTCGGCGTCTTCCCCTTTCCCTGACCTTCTGCCGTGCCTGAACACATCTGGCCAATTACTCATGAAACACGCAACCTCTATCATTAAGCACATTTACTATAGCATCCCATAATTCAGTTGTCAATGAATTTCCTGTCAAATTCCCTCCAGATTCTCCAGGGACTGGTGAACCGTCTGCATCTCTGTCACTTCATCCACATAGGGCCAAAGTTCCCTGCACCGCTGGGTTCCAGTCATGATCAGCTCCACACCGTCCCCCACCGCCTGGATCAGCGGCAGAATCTCCTCCACAGAGATGATGCCCTTCTGGGGCAGCCCCAGAATCTCGTCCAGGATCAGCACATCACACTCCGAGGTCACCAGCACCTTCTTTGCAAAATTCAGGCCATTACGGATATTAATGATCTCCTCCTGCTTCTCCTCTGAGGTAAGCTCTGAAAACTGCTCCTCAAATTTATCGAAACAAAACAGCTTGATCTCCGGCTCCAGACGTTTCAGAAAGTCCAGCTCCGAACCTGCTTTTCCCTTCAGGAACTGAACCACAAACACGTTCTTCCCCGCACAGGCAGATTTGATGCCCTGACCAATGGCAGCAGATGATTTTCCTCCGCCTGTACCGCAATATATATGTATATATTTTTTATCCATTCAGCACCCCCGCTTTCCCGGCAATCTCTGCTGCCACATCCCCATTTGTGCCACAGCCTTCCCGTGCCTTGCCGGATTTACCTTATACTACTACATACTGGCAGTAATTGCAAGTTAAGCGTCCAAATATTCCAGCTTGCTTACGGAAACCTCATAGGCCACCCGCTTCTCGGCAGTGTCATCCTCCAGTTTTTTCACATATTCCCTGCTCTGAATTCGTCCCCAGATCTGCACATGGCCCCCCACTTCAAACCCGGAAGCAAATCTGGCGTTCCTCCCCCAGCAAATGCAGGGGATATAGTCAGATTTTCCGTAAGGCCGGTTCACAGCCAGCAGCATATCTGCGATCTCCCGCCCCAGAGGAGTTCTCCGGTATACCGGATTTTTGCAAATATAGCCGTCCAGAAAGATCTGATTGCTCTTCACCTTATCATTTTCTTCTTCCACAAAACTGATTTCCCTTGCAAAAACGGACAGTACCAAACGGTTTTTCTTTTCCTCATGTCGGTTGTAAGAACGAAACTGCCCGAAAATCTGGATCATCTCCCCCCGATAATCCTGAGTCACATCAATCAGACGCTCAGAAACCATAGCTGGTATGATATCATAGGAATCGCTCAAGCGCTTTACGGAAATATCCATCACATAAAAACCCTCTCCGTAAACCTCATGGCTAAAAGCAAACCCCGATACAATCTCCCCAACAATCTGCACCTGATTATTTTCGATAATCTTATCCATACTTATCTGTTCTCCCTTCTTCTGGCGAAGCATCTCTTTTTGTACTTCATCAATACATATAATTCTTATGCAAAGCCGGGCGGGATTAGAACGAAAATTTTCATTTTCTCTGCCTGAAAGAAAAAAACACCGGTTCTAAAGGAAAAAAATAGCTAAATCCCTTGTTTTCTGGGAAAATTGTGATAAAATTGTCCACGGTACCCCAGCGAACAGGTTTTATCTTACGATATTTCTTCCCTGGGGACAGCATCCGTATACAAGAGACAATACGGTTAGAACATCCAGCAAACTCATGGTTTGAGACGTGCTGCCTTTTGTACGCTGATGCTGCATTCTGAAAAATATATTTTCGGTAAGACGGGATTTTTCCCTCTTATAACGTGCAACCATATTTGTATATGATGCCGGAGACAAAAGATTCCTGGCGGACTGCTTCGCATTCTGTGTTCTCACAATCCCGGCATCATTTATCTTGTGTCAGAAAGGAAACCAATATGATCAGAGAAGACATCAGAAATATTGCGATCATCGCCCATGTAGATCACGGCAAAACCACCCTTGTAGACGAACTGCTAAAGCAAAGCGGCGTTTTTCGTGAAAACCAGGCTGTGGCAGAGCGTGTCATGGACTCCAATGATCTGGAACGGGAGCGTGGTATCACCATCCTGTCCAAAAATACTGCCGTTTATTATAAAAATACAAAGATCAACATCATCGATACCCCGGGGCACGCAGACTTCGGCGGAGAAGTAGAGCGTGTGCTGAAAATGGTAAATGGCGTTATCCTGGTAGTGGACGCTTTTGAGGGTGCAATGCCCCAGACAAAATTTGTTCTGAAAAAGGCTCTGGAAATGGAGCTTCCGGTCATTGTGTGTATCAATAAGATCGACCGCCCGGAGGCCCGTCCGGAGGAAGTCATTGATGAAATCCTGGAGCTGTTCATTGATCTGGAGGCCAATGACGAACAGCTGGACTGTCCTTTCCTCTTTGCCTCTGCCAAGGCAGGCTATGCTCTGCGGGATCTGAAGGATGAGCCAAAAGATATGAGTCCTCTGTTTGAGACTATTGTAGACTATATTCCTGCTCCCCAGGGAGATGCGGAGGGCCCGGTTCAGGTACTGATCAGCACCATTGACTACAATGAATATGTGGGCCGTATCGGTGTGGGCAAGGTAGACCGCGGAACCATCAAGGTTAATCAGGAGGCGGTTCTGGTAAACCATCATGATCCGGACAAAAAACAGCGGGTTAAGATCAGCAAACTTTATGAGTTTGACGGACTGAATAAAGCAGATGTGCCTTCCGCCACCATCGGTTCCATCGTGGCTATCTCCGGTATTGCAGACCTGCATATCGGCGATACCATCTGTGCGCCCGACTGTCCGGAAGCCATCCCTTTCCAGAAGATTTCAGAGCCCACCATTTCTATGAATTTTATCGTAAACAACAGTCCTCTGGCTGGAAAAGAGGGAAAATTCGTTACCTCCCGTCACTTAAGAGACCGCCTGTTCCGGGAGCTGAACACAGATGTGAGCCTTCGAGTGGAGGACACAGAGGATACGGATACCTTCAAGGTCTCCGGTCGGGGAGAACTGCATCTGTCCATCCTGATCGAAACCATGCGCCGGGAAGGCTATGAGTTCGCAGTCAGCAAGGCAGAGGTGATCTACAAATATGATGAACGAAATAAAAAATTAGAGCCCATGGAGCTGGCTGTCATTGATGTTCCGGATGAATTTGCCGGAACGGTGATCCAGAAGCTGAGTCTGCGCAAAGGAGAGCTTCAGGGAATGAGCCCCACCAACGGCGGCTACACCCGTCTGGAGTTTTCCATTCCCTCCAGAGGCCTGATCGGCTTCCGCAACGATTTTATGACCGACACTAAGGGCAATGGAATTATCAATACTATTTTTGACGGATACGGCCCTTACAAGGGAGATCTCCAGTACCGCAGCCAGGGTTCCCTCATTGCCTTTGAGGACGGTGAGTCTGTGGCCTACGGTCTGTTTAATGCTCAGGACCGAGGAACGCTCTTTATCGGCCCCGGTGAGAAAGTATACTCCGGCATGGTCATCGGCCAGAGCGCAAAACCTGAGGATATTGAGCTGAATGTGTGCAAGACCAAGCATCTGACCAACACCCGTGCCTCTGGCTCTGACGAAGCCCTGAAGCTGACGCCGCCCAGAATCCTCAGCCTGGAGCAGGCCCTGGAGTTTATTGATACGGATGAGCTTCTGGAGGTAACTCCCAAGAGCCTGCGAATCCGGAAAAAGATCCTGGATCCCACGCTGCGCAAGCGGGCCGGATTTAAAAATAAAAACTAAAAATACCGAAACGTGATCCGATATTCATCCTCTCCCGGATCAAACAGACTCTCATACTCCTCCTCTGTCAGCACCTGCTTTAGCTGGCTCTGGCTCTGTTGGGGCAGAACTGCATGGACGCAGTCTAAAAAACAAAGTCTTGGAAACAGCACGCACCACCAGTTCTGTCCTTTTGCCTCACCTAAAAGGATACGGAGAGCCTGATAATTTCCTGCTGGGAAGGTACAGTCTCCATAGGTTTTTCTGGGGAAATAACTCTCCCCCAACACGGCCCGGGCTGTATAATCGCAGCCTCTTTCTCTTAAGATCTGATTCGCCTGCTCCTGGATCTTGGGCAAAAGGGTCTCTACCCGCCCTTCCATCAAAGCCAGATCATTTTGCTCCTCCTTGGAAAGCGCAGTCTCCAGCCATGCAAGGATCCCATCCCGAACCATCAGCTTCGTCTGTTGATCCTCATGGCTGTCGCTGTTGGCTAACACATGAAACCGCAGCACCTGACTGCCGATTCCTCTCTGCAGCGCGTCGGCTCTTGCCTGCCGCACTCCGCTGCTCACCACCCAGGCTGCTGCCAGCAAGATTAAAAACACCCACAGCTTGATATGTCTGCTCCAAAAATTTCCATTCTTTTCTCCCATACGCTTTCCTCCCTGTCACAGTCCTTCCCCGGCTTCTGAAGCTATCCAATGTTTTATCTCCTCTGTCTCCGGAAGCTCCATTCTGAAACGCGATGAATATACTAGGATGGCAGGCCATACCTCAACGGTATTTCATCGTTCCCTTTTGAAAGGATTTATGCTCTCCTGCTTATCATACAGGGAGTATCCCCTGAAACCGTAAGAACTATACACCCTGATTCCGAAATGAGAACCATTTTTAAAAGCGAACGAAAGGGGAAACCTTCTTCTGCTTTCTAAAATCAAACCGGATCTGATTCGTCCGGATACCCCGGACTGTACGGAAAGCTCTTTAAAAATGCATATCAGCAATCTTCGAAAAAGCGGCACTGGAAAGACCGCCTTGATCCGGCTGCATATATTTAATCCCTCCCGTCCTTCCTGCCTTTTTTCTTATCCAGATACCGTTCCCGCAGCTCGATGAACCGCTCTTTGTGACGCCTGGACTGCATTTGGGGGAAAGCTTTCATAATCCGCTTGTCGGTTCCTGATACATTTTCCAATAACTGTGCATATCTCTCCCGCAGTTTGTCGGCCCGGTCTCTTAAATCTCCTGTCTTTGCTCTCAGGCCTTCTGCTCGCTCCATAAATTCCCCGCTCTTTGCCTTCAGACTTTCTGCCCGCTCCATAAATTCTCCGCCCTTTGCCCTCAGGCCTTCTGCCCGTTCCATAAATTCCCCGGTCTTTGCTTTCAATTCCTCCGCTTTTTCTCTCAGCTCCGCAGTTTTTTCCTCTGCTTTCTGCTTTGCCTTTTCCTGCTTTTCCAGACCATCCATCATATTTTCATAGATATTTTCACCCATCTGATCGGAAATGCGGTGCAGCTCTTTTGCGATCTCGTCCAGACGCTCCAGACGCTTGTTCAGCTTCAGGATACCTGTAACAGTCACATACAGATCTACTGCCAGCGCCGCGCTCAGAACGCCAAGAAGGAAAATTCCCAGCCACAAAGGGATGAGGGAAAGGAGCTTCCACAGCAGGGGGTGGATATATTTTACGATCAGAGTGCAGGCCGCCCCCCACAGCAAGGAAAAGGGCAGACACACATAGCCGTTTAAATTCAAGGGCATTTTAGAATAATCCCACCACTTGTGGTGAAACAGTACCTCCAGCAAAAATCCGGTGACCCACTCCAGAGCAGTCACCAGAACGCCGGACAGTAAAAACAGCAGCAGCAGATTGTCCATATAGGCATCCATCAAAGTCACAATAGCTGTGACTCCAATTCCATAAATGGGACACAGAGGGCCGTTTAAAAAGCCTCTGTTTACAAATTTCCGCTCCTTCACTGCCGCAAAAGCCACCTCGGAACACCATCCGAAAAAACCATATACAAAGAAATTAACCAAAATATGATACACAGCCATCCGCCGCACCTCATTTCTTCTATTTTTCTGTGTGATTCTCCAGCACCCAAAATTCCCGTTTCTTCAATGATCCTGGCATCCGTGTACCTGGGACAATACGGTCAGAAAAGATCGCTGCGCCTGGTTCCTTAACCCCATCCGGTGCCGGGTCGGGATGCACCTGGGTCTTACCCCCGAAACCGGTTCAGGCTGGCATACAGCTCCTGAATCCTTGGCTTGGCCAGACCGCAGGGGATATATGCCCCTCCGAAGGGCTCCCAGCCTCTCTTCTCCAGGGTGTTCCAGATCATCTCCACAGTCTGCTGAACGCTTTTCTTCCCATCCATCACCTGCTCCAGACCGTACCGCATCATCACTGCCAGCGCCAAGGTCTGTTCCGGATCCGTCAGCTGCTCCAGATAGCGCACATTCACGCTCTCCTTATCCAGGGAAAAAGATTCCAGTCCAAACGCCTTTGTTTTCATACGATCATGGCCTCCTTTCGCTTCTCTCCTGCGATAGGAAGGCAGAACCCGCTGAAACTTTGGTATCTTAAAATCAGGAGCTTTGGTTCTGGGAGCCGCATGTTTTCCACATAATTCCTTCACAGAGTCTGTGATATCCACAGGCCGGTAACAATCCATGCACAAAATGTGGTCTGCTATGTAGAAAAAGGCACCGGAGCTTCCCGCTACCAGTATGGTAGAAATCCCCGCCTGCTCATACAGATCCCCAGCCCGCTCTAAGAAAGGAGTGATCGGCTCCTTCTCTCTGCGGATTACCTGCTGCATCAGCTCATCCCGCACCATGAAATTGGTAGCAGAAGTATCCTCATCAATCAGAAACAGCCTGGAACCTGCCTCCATACTCTCCACCACTCCGGCAGCCTGGGAGGTGCTGCCGCTGGCATCCTCGGTAGAAAAGGACACGGTATCCTTTTTGTTTGGCAGATCATTGATAAACAAAGAAATATCCACATTTCGCACACTGCGCCCATCTTCTGCCCGGAGCTTCACTGCCGTATCCTCAGTCAGCACATACTCTCTGCCGTCCCCAGAAATGTGGTTGTACACTCCCATCTGAATGGCCTCCAGCAGCGTGGACTTTCCGTGATACCCCCCTCCCACAATCAGGGTGATGCCCTCCGGAACCGCCATTCCTGCGATCTCTCCCCGATGAGGCAGCACAAACCTGCGCTCCATAGTGGAGGGCGAGACAAAGGGAACGCTGCCTGCCATGGGAAGGTCTGATACCCCGCTCTTTCTTGGCAGTATGGCTCCATTGGCTACAAAAGCAACCAGCTTTTCCTTCCTCAGAATGTGACGCAGAGCCTCCTGATCTTCCGCCAAAAATACGGCCCGCTCCACAGCTTTCTGATCCAGTTTTCCATAAAAAAGACTGCTTTGAATACACTTTGGAAGAAATTCAAACAGAATCTTATCCAGTTCTCCTGCATTGATGGTGCGCCCAAAAGCTGGAAATCCCACATGAAACCGGGCAGTGATCTGTTTTTTTGTAATCTGGCAGGCGCTTCTCTCCAGCACCTCCTGACCGCATCGGCTAATGGACAAAAGACCGCTTTTCCCGGAACCTTTTGCCTTAAAATTATACTGACGGAACTGCTCTTCCAAACGACGCACCAGGAAATCCTGAAGTGCAATCCGGGAACAGTCCTGTTCAAAAAATTCTGCCGGAAATCCGCCCCGCTCCATAGGTACCTCCACATGAAGGCTGGAGGGAGAGGCAAAGGGATCCCCTTGAACGTGATCGATCACCAGCACATACTGGTCAAACCGATAAGCTCCGGCCAAAGACTTGTAAGCCGGATATCCTTTATGATCAATGGCGCGCAGAGAACTGCGCAGTTCTGCAGATGTTTTCATAAGTTTACTCCTCATTTCTAGTTCTGTTTCTGATGTCTTCTAGTCGGAAAGTTTGATTCCCGCCAACGCCTGGGCAAAGGCATTATTCACCGGTTCCCGGGCCTCTTTCTGCTGCTTTCTCAGATAATTCTGTACATCCCGCTTCTTCACTCCTGCGCCTTCCTTTTCCCTCCGGGCCTGGAAGGCCGACAGCTTTTCTTTATAACCGCAGGCGCAGATAAAAGCCTCCTCCGTCCCTTTCACATACAGTTCCATCCGCTTATGGCATTTGGGACATCTGGCATTGGTGGTACGTGACACCATCTCCCGGTATCCGCACTCCCGGTCCTGGCACACCAAAAGCTTACTGTTCTTTCCATTGACCGCCAGCATTTTCTTTCCGCACCGGGGGCAGACCTTGTTGGTCAGATTGTCGTGGCGGAAGGTTCCCCCTCCCTCCTTGATCTCTTCCACAATTTCTGCGGCATATCTCCGGATCTCCTTCAAAAACTCTTTCTGGGACAGCTTTCCCCCTGCAATGTCTGAGAGCTTCATTTCCCAGTCCGCAGTAAGCTCCGGCTTGCGAAGATCCTCTGGAACCAGCTCTAAAAGCTGTTTTGCCTTTGAGGTAAGATAGAGGTCATTCCCCTTTTTCTCCATAAGAAAACTGTGAAACAGCTTTTCAATGATATCCGCCCGAGTAGCCACCGTTCCCAGCCCCCCGGTTTCTCCAAGCGTTCTGGCCGCTGCCCGGTCCTTGCTCTCCATAAAACGTACCGGATTCTCCATGGCCGCCAAAAGAGTGGCTTCCGTAAAACGGGCAGGAGGCTTGGTTTTGCCTTCTGTAAGAGTAAGGCGGTCAATTTTCAAACGCTCTCCCTGCTTCACATGGGGAAGCCGCTGACTGTGAAATTCCGCTTCTTCCCGCCTTTTGTCTCGTCCCTCAGTATCCTCCCAGTCGTCCAGCGAATCAAAGTCTCCTCCGCTGTTTCCGGCTCCCGGCAGGGGATTCTCCTGATACACCTGCTGCCAGCCTGGCGCTTTCATCGTTCTGCCGCCTGCCTGGAAGCTGTGACCTCCGGCCCTGGCCTCCAAAGTTACCTGCTCATAGACGCAGGGAGGATACAAAACGCTCAAAAAACGCCGCACCACCAAATCATAGATTTTCCGCTCTTCATTGGTCATATGTTCCAACTGAACAAACTGCTCTGTGGGAATAATGGCATGATGGTCGCTGACTTTCTTATCATCCACAAAACTGCTGTTTACCTGCAATGGTTTTCGCAGCAGCCCGCCTGCCAGACTGCGATAGGGCCCGACGCTGCAGGCCTTCAGCCGCTCCTTTAACGTAGGAACCACGTCCTTCCCGATATATCGGGAATCCGTTCTGGGATAGGTGAGCACTTTATGATTCTCATAGAGCCGCTGCATAATGTTCAGCGTCTCCTTTGCAGAAAATCCGTATTTCTGATTGGCTTCCCTCTGAAGAGTGGTCAGATCATACAGTCCTGGAGCCTGTTTCGTCTTTTCTTTCCTTACCACCTGCAAAAGCTCCAGCCCTTCTCCCTGCAGCTGCCCTCTGATCTCCTCCAGCCGCTCCTTCTGAAAACTGCGAAGGCTCCTGCTCTTTTCGTCTCTCCAGGCAAACCGGATCCCTGCCGCCTCCGCCGTCAGCCCATAGTATGCCCTTGGCTGAAAATTTTTGATCTCCTGTTCCCTGGATGCAAGAATAGCCAGGGTAGGTGTCTGGACACGGCCGCAGGAGAGCTGGGCATTGTATTTGCAGGTCAGCGCCCGGGTGCCGTTCATACCCACCAGCCAGTCCGCCTCCGCCCTGGCCGCAGCTGCCCGGTACAGATTGTCATAATCATGCCCATTTCTCAACTGCGCGAAGCCTTGTGAGATGGCTTTATCCGTGACAGATGAAATCCAGAGCCTGCGAATCGGCTTTTTGCATTCCGCCTTCTCCAAAATCCACCGGGCTACCAGCTCTCCCTCCCGGCCTGCATCTGTGGCAATGATAATGTCTTTGATATCCTTCCGGTACAACTGCGCCTTCACCTTACGAAACTGAGCTGAGGTCTGACGAATCACTACCAGCTTCATTTTTTCCGGCATCATGGGAAGAGATCCCATCTCCCATTTTGCATATTTTCCATCGTATTCTTCCGGATCTGCCAATGTCACCAGGTGCCCCAGCGCCCAGGTAACCACATACTCTCTTCCTTCCAGGAAGCCTTCCCCCTGTTTCTGACAATGAAGCACCCTGGCAATATCTCTTGCTACCGACGGTTTTTCCGCCAACACTAACGATTTCATACGGTCTCCCTGCTTCCTGTTATTCAAAATTTCGATCCAGCCGTTTGGGCAGACCGCTTCCAAGGCGTACACTCTCATCCAATGCCTGAATCATCACCAGCGCAATCCCAACTGCCTCATTAAACCGCCGCATCAGTTCCTCATTGGTCACCCGGCATCCCGGATGATCCTTTCTCTGAATCATCAGCCCCTTCATCCGGTCAAACTTTCCCGTCAGGCGCATCACGCCATTGATCATGGACTGCTTCACAATACCAGGCGCCCAGAACAGCCGCCGCACCATCCGCATATACTTCAGGGCGCTTCTCACCTGCTTGGGAGGCACCTTGTTATAGAAAGGAGACACTGCTGCTGCAGTCCCCCAGTCCGTAGGCACCAGCCGGTGCTGAGGATAGGTAAGATCGTTCTTTCCATCCATACGCATCAGCATTTTCTCAAATTCCTCCTCTATCTCCAGATGCTGGATTCCTGTCTTTTCGATCATCTCCGTCACATAAGGGTGACATTCACTGTCCAAAATAAAATGGCAGAGAAATCCCAGAAGATAGGCATATTCTCTGCTGGCTGTCCCTTTTTTTCTCACTACCTTTACCCCATGACGGAAAAAAGGCATGGCCGAAACCTTGTGAAGATGGAACCCATACTGATTGACTCTGTTTTTGTTCCAGGGACGGTAAAAGAAAAAGATATCCGGTCCCTGAAGTCCGGTCTGAAAAGCAGCGTAATTGCGGGACACCACCTGTTCCAGTTCTCCCTCCAACTGCTTTGCCACGATTTTTCCAAACCGGGTATGCGCATAAATAGCCGGCATAACTGCATTCCTCCTATTTCTTCACTTTTTATCATAGTATGATTGCACTGCGATCACTTTATTCCTCCGGCGCCTTTGCTTCGTTGCTCCGGGCCGGCATCACAACGGTACCTGTATATAAGGGATATTATAGCATATTTTTCTATCCCGGTGAAAAAAAGATAACGCCGCAGCAAAATCCTGAGGAGCATTTTTATTTTATAGAAGGAATTTCCTATAA
>ENA-ORTM01000477-ORTM01000477.1-human-gut-metagenome-genome-assembly--contig:-NODE-477-length-49342-cov-11.285532_pt1 | contig 49342 bp, 38 predicted proteins | sample MGYA00241909_ERZ509182 | MGnify/ENA primary metagenome ERZ509182 (study PRJEB26280, sample SAMEA2338855) | human gut metagenome | biome: human gut; feature: human-associated habitat; material: faeces...
GTGGTACCATCCCCATTCCAGAAGCGACCGGCTGATTTTAATGTAATTGCCGTTCAACCACGATCACTCCTATTCCTCTTCTATAATCTCTACTTCTATCCTGGGATTACTTTTATCGACAAAGAAATCATCCTGGAATCCCGTAATATATTTCCAACCATCATCATGAAGCACTTTCGCTTTAACCAATGCGTCCTGTATAACCTTGCGACCAAAAGAACTGATATTATCCAAATCGCGCCTTCTATCAGGTTCATACCACCTATATAGCATCCGCACCGGTTTCTTGATCCGTACACGTCCAAACTGTTCGTAGATCGCTTGTAGTACGCTTTCTTCATTCTGGTGCTTCATTTTTGCACCTTTATAAGGATTGACGCGGCACGCATCTGTATAATCATTCATGTTATTCAGTTTTCCGGCAATGATTAGCGTATAGCGCATCTCGTACCCACCCTTCATAAGTCTGCTTCATACACAGCCTTTTCAGCTGTATACTCCTGGCTCTGTGTAATTCTTTCTGAAAGTATATATTTGCTTCCGCTGCATCTACTGGATCCAATGGGAGCGGTCTAAAAATTCCATATCCATTATTCAGAATGCAATCGCCGTTCTTATTGGCGTGTTCAATCATTTTTCTCAGCAACCTATCTGTGCTTGGATTAGCTGGTCTCTGAATTGCATTCATATGACCGTCTGGAATCGCATAAAAATAATCTTGTGCAGTCTTCTCCAATGACTTCTCCTTTCTGCTGGAGCCACGCGTCTCCAGCTCCGTGATATAGTGGTTTGCATGCCATAAAATGAGGTACTCATCTACAGTTACATTTGCGTTTGCAAGATTGAATTTATCAATTCCCCAATTTTTAGAAACAGTTCCGTCTGTTCTGTAGCCGTTCTTTCCTACAACTTTTACTGTTAAGGATTTAGTAGTAGTAACTTTTGTACGATCATCACTAGCGCCATACTCAAGTTCATAATCTGTTCCTTCTACAAGAGTTTTTCCACCAACATTTACAACAACAACTGGTTTAACAGGAAGTCCTCCGGCATATACACCGTTAGCTACTGAAATATTAGAATCTTTAATAGTTAATGTTCCAATTTCAAATCTTTCAGCGTAGATAACATTTTCAATTTTATTACCTTCAGCGTCTGTATATACACCATTAGTTACACCTGTAGTACTATCTGTATAATTTCCGCCATATGTGCCTTTAGCAATTGCAAGAACAATACCATACTGTTTTGAATCAGAAGAATCTTTTTTACCATATGTATTATCTACATACTTGATTTCATAATCTGTTCCCTCTGTTAAAGTACCAACAGATTCCCAGTTGTTATTATCATATTTTTTAACTTTTGTATCAGCAGTATCAAATACAGTCTTTGCAGGTGTATAAGCGGCACCATCATATGTATGAGAAAGTGCTGTTGTTAAACCATTTGCATCATAGAATTTAAAGTCACCGCCTTTAAGCATCTGACCTGTAATCTTGAATGTAATAGTTTTTGTTCCGGTAAAGTTTCCGTTCTTTGGTGTCAAAGTAATAGTACCTTCACCCATCGCAACATTTTCACCATATGTTACTGTAAAGTTATCTTTTACATTGATTGCAACATTATTTAATGTAGCTGCAGTAACTGGCGGCTGGATGCTGTATCCGGTGTATGTCTGGCTTCCTACAGACGCAACAAGTTTGGAAGCATCGGCAGCTTCAATAGTAAATGTAACGCTAGCATCTGTTTTAGATGTAAATGTATCGTCTGTACCAGTGATAACCATTGTTGCTGTACCAGCATTAACGTTGTTTGTCAGAGATTTAATCTTATATTGTGTTGGATTGATAACTCTGCCGTCTACAACTACATCAAAATCTGGTTTGATTGCAGCACCTGTATAAGTATAAGCTGTCTTTTTAAGTTTGATATTTTCTGATTTTAAAGTCGTTTTTGTAATTGTAGAAGAATAAACTGCATCTTCGCCATCTTTTACAATGAAGTTTGTATTTTTCAGATACTTATGACCATTTTTAGTAGTCGTTTTCAATACAACTTTTACTTTACCGTCTACTTCTCCAGTTGTTGTATCAACATCAGCGCTAGTTGTAAATTTATATTTTTCAACTACATAATCTGTACCTTCAGTCAAAGCAAATTCTTTTCCGTTGGCATTTTTTGCCTTAACAACAAGACCCATTGCATCTTTATAATCGGAAGGTGTTGTAGTGTCTTTTTTCTCTACATATTTGCTTACAGTAACAGTTTTTGTATCTACAACGGCTGGATTGATTGTGAAAGTATAAGTTTTTGTACTTCCAACATAGCTACCAAGACCTACAATTGTTACGGTTCCGACACCGGCATCAATGTTTTTACCAAATTCAACTTTATAATCAACATCTTTTACAAGATTATGTGTTCCAGTAGTTGCTCCATTAACATCTGTGATGCTAACAGTACCTAACTTACTTAAATCTTTAGTAATCTGCTCGCCAGTATATTCTTCAGCCTGCTCTGCATAAGACTGACCGCTAAATTTTGCTGTTGAAAGAGAACTTGCTGCAACAGATAATTTTGCTGTTGTAGATCCCTCAACGTTTGTATTATTTGTAGCTGGAGAAACTGTTACATCATGAACTCCCTGTGTTGTTGCAGTAGATGTAATCACTACATCACCTGCTAATTCTAATACTTCACCAGTTGTTTTATCTGTATATGTTGCAACTGAAGGTGCAACTGTTACAATTGCTCCATTCTGATAAGCCTGTTCCGGAATAGAAACATTTACAGTGCTTAAATCACGTTTTGTAATAGAAAAACTATTAGTTGGTTTAAGTGTAAGTCCGTTTGTAATGATATAATTTTTATATTTGCTTTCAGTTGGTGTTGCAATTGGGAATGTTAAATCAGCATCTCCAGCTTTTCCAGTATTAAACTGAGTTCCAGCTTTAATATAATTTGCTCCACTAATAAAAATTACATCTTCGCCCTTAACATAAGAAGAAAGATCAACACCTGACTTTTTATCTATAATTTTTACATCTGTATTTTTAAGTGTAATATTTTTTCCAGTATATTGTTTGGATGTAGTTACAAAGGTTGCTTCTAAGTAATCAGAAACATTTGCAGCTGTTAAAGTTAAAGGAGAAATTGTATAATTAATTACAACGCTGCCTGCGTAACCAGCTTTTGTTGTTGTAAGATATACATTAACGCCCTTGGTTGTAACATTTACAGTATCACCTTCAGTACTTCCGATAACAAAATCAGATGCAGCGAAAATCGCATTATTATTAGCATCTTTAGTGTTTACAAGATTTGTAAAATCAATATCATCTACAGTTGGTACAATAGCTTTTCCAGTATAAGTTTTTTTGAATGTATCTTTTAACTTAAGTTTAGTAGTATCATTTTCCATATTGATAACATCACTAAGCTGTTTTGGCTGTACTTTGAAAGAATCAGATGTCCAACTCCATACTAATGTATCACCTTTTTTTGCATATACAAAAAGAGTAATATCTTTTCCGCTCTGTGCAACACCTGGGGTATAGCTAACCTGTCCATTAGCAGGAAGTGATGTTTCAGTAGTAATCTGTCCATCATTATCTTTCCAAACATAATAATAATCTACAGTATCAGTATTATCTGCCTTCTTTGTTACAGTTACTGTAGTAGAAACAGCATTTCCCCATACAATGGCATTATTTGTAATTCCTGTAAAATCTGTAGCTGTAATATCAAATCCTGTGCCATTTGTTGTAGCTTCTGCAGCAGTAGCATCTGTATCTTCTACAACCGGAGCTTCTGCAGTCTCATCAGAGAAAGTTTCAGCTGCCGGAGCCTCAGTAGCTACAGCTACATCGTCAGATCCATCGCTGAACTCAGCAGCCCATACCGGCACATTAGAAGTAGCAAGCATTGCAACAACAAGTGACATACTTAATGTCTTTTTTGCCATGCCCTTCTTTGTGTTTTTAATCTTTGTCATGATTATAGTTCCCCTTTGGGTGGTGGACAGGTTGATTTTGGAGAAAATTTCGTATGGGGAACTGATTTCAGACTTGGGGAATATCCATGTTTTATGATTTATAAGTGGATAATTGTTGACAATCATAGTAAAAACAGACAGTTATTGCAAATAAATCGGAACCCGGTTCTGTTTCTGGCGAATGACAAGCTGAGAAATCAGTAACAATTGCATATTTTCAATAAAAGGGGAAGAATAAAATAACTCCTGCCATATAAAACAGGAGCTATTCTATATAAGACTGCAATTGTGGGAATTCTTTACAGTTATCTCTTATGTAGTTTCTTTTAAAGGCGGCAAATGCAGATTCCCGACGGAGCAGTGCCTTTAGTTTTCGCTGTATATATCTGGAATCAGGATTTTTTCTATATGCTTCAAGATTGTCATATAGAAGGTTCATTTCCTTTGTTAGTTCATTGTAGCGCATTGCACTTTTATATGTCCGCATACCAGTGTTGAGAAGATTGAAGGATTCGTAAATGAGCAGAGCAGTTCTTACTGCCATGGAATTATGCTCATCTTTGGCTGAAATTTCAGTTTTTCCATCTTTTAATTTAAACGTCATCATAAGCTCTGGATCATTTTTACAACAGTCTATAATTCCGTCATCATACTTTTTCTGATTTTTTATTCCATTGCAGTGACTGCATGACCAAAACAAATTATTCCAGTCAAATTTTCGTTCAGGGTATTTTCCGTTTTTATGAGGCAAAAGGTGTTCTACCTGAGGATCCTGAAGATTTTTCAGTTCGCAAATGTAGCACTTATCGTGAAAATCTTTTCTCAACCGGGATACAACATCTGGCTGTTCATAGCTTCCGGAAACTTTTTTTGCTTCTGATTCCAAAGAGTCAGGAGCGGGAAAAGAACGTTCTATTTTTACCATCAGATATCCTCCCGTTGTGCCAGTTCTTCTTTTAATTGTTGATATTCTGTGGTGATGTCAAGAGCCAGGTAATCAGGGATTTCATCCAAAAACATTTCCAACTCTGCAATTTTTTCAAAGTCATCATCAGTAAGCTTCGGCTTCTGAACAAGGGTTTTATATTGCTGAAATTTATTTTTTAATGTATCGGATAAGGTATCAACCTGGAAATAACCTTTTACAATTCCATCATATGGTACATCTGACAATCCATTCTCAACAACGATATGATTCTCAAGATCGTAAATTACTACATTATCCAGGCTGTTAAGCACAAACGGAGAATGTGTTGAGACGATAAACTGAATATTTGGAAACAGGCAGGTTAGGATATGCATGATCTGTTTCTGCAGTTCAAGATGAAGATGCGTTTCGATCTCATCTATAAGTACAATTCCGGGAAGGTCAAATTCAAAAATACGTCCTTTTTTCTTGACCATACGAATCATGAGATCCAGAACAATATCCATGATGGCTGAAAATCCACTGGACATACAGTTGAAATCATAAGGTTCTTTTCCACTCTGGCAGATCATAAAGGAAAACGTATCTTCATTAAAATCTAATTTCAACGTAGTATCCTCAAATATTTGTTGCAAAAGCTTTTCAAACTGGATAAACCAATTATTTATAGAATCTGCTTTCGTGTTATTTGATTTTGCTCTTGCCAATGCTTCTGTCACTTTTAGATCTGCAAGATATTTAACAAACAAGTTTCTGGGAGCATCGTTTAGATCATAGGCATCATTTAGAGAAACTTTTTCTATATGTTCAGGTACTTCAGCCTGAAAGTTTCTGTCACATTTATAGTAAGCTAATAAAAAACTTCCATCGGCATATAGTTCTTTTAAATTTATCTCTGTCTCATTATTAAATGACAGTTTAACAGATGGATCCGGCATATTGAAATATGTTGAAAGACATTTTGCTGAATCCAAAGTATAAGGATCCATCTCTTTTGTTTTTTCTAAATTTAAATCTGATACTTGGAATTTCATTTTCAGATAAGCGGCAATGGCATCTAATACACTTGTTTTACCACTTCCGTTTTTGCCGGTAAAAATCAGGTGTCGGGAAATAGTATCAGATAAATTGATAGTGATATCTTTTAAATGGCGTACTTTTTTAATTTCCAGTTTTGTAACAAATAATTTTTCCATATTTCTTTTTCTCCTGGAGCATTACAGATTAACATGAGTTCATTATAACAAATAACAGGAAGAGTTACTAGAAAAAACTATTGACAAATTAAGACAAGCGCTGAATAGATTTTGATAATGTGTGGTACAATTCATTTAATTATCTTCGCAGCAACTGTAGATATACATACAGGGGATGGCAGTATAATTACGCAAATGGATTATTTCACTTTAGCTGTTTCAAGATTGGACCATGGGCTGAATACTTTCTTGTTATCAATGGATGTTCTGTTGAATGTATGCATTCCAACTATCCTAACACACAGGGATTACCAGTTGCAAATAAAATTTTTAATTGAACTTATTTAAGTAATATGCTATAAATAAGTTTGAGGTGATGAATATGGAATATAATTTTTCAGAGGATCTGAAGTCTATACGAGAGATTCTGGGATTTTCTCAAAGTGAACTTGCAGAAAAAATCGGAGTAGAGCAGGTGACGATCTCAAGAACCGAGCTGAAAAAAACAGAACCATCGGCAAGGCTTTTGGAAGCAGTATATTCGTTTGCATTTGATAAAAACATAAAGATAAACAAATTAAAGGAAATGTTCTGGAGAGATGATTTAGGTGCAAATGAAAAATTGCTTTTTCATGGCGCTAAAACTGAAATTGACGGAGAGATTGATATTCATAAGGGAAGAAAAAATAATGATTTTGGGCAGGGATTTTATACAGGAGAAAGTTATGAGCAGGCAATATCATTTGTTTCAGGGTTTGGTAATTCTTCCGTATATTATATCAGATTTGATGACAGAGATCTGAAATGCAAGAGATATGAAGTAAATCAGGAATGGATGATGACGACTGCTTACTATAGGGGAACATTGGATGAGTATAAGGATCATCCGGCAGTAAAGGCACTTATAGAACAGTCACGGAACTGTGATTACATAATTGCTCCAATTGCAGATAACCGTATGTTTCAAATCATTAATTCATTTATTGCCGGAGACCTTACAGATAAACAGTGTAAACATTGTCTTGCTGCCACAAATCTTGGGATGCAGTATATTTTTCTGACTGAAAAGGCTGTATCCCAGATAAAATTAACAGAACGATGCTATATATCAAATAATGAAAGGGAATACTATAAAAATATAAGACTTGAAGAGTCAAAACTGGGTGATGACAAAGTTAAATTAGCTAAAAGGCAATATAGAGGGCAGGGAAGATATATTGATGAGATTCTGTCATAAAGGGGTGACCAATATATGAAAAGGATGAATAAGGATGGAGTGCTTTTATGTGAACTTCAGGCAACAGCATTTGAAAAGTCAATTGATAAAATGGAGTCAAGTTCAGAGATTTTTATCAGGCGATTTATGAGGAGTCGAATAGCTAAAAGGCTTGATGATGGATCAGTACTGGAAAGTAATATCCAGGCAGAGGATATCCTACAGCTGGTGAATGAAGAATATGGGTTTTCTAATTATGGTTCTGTGAAATATACCCGTAACGAAATGTATTGGATCGGATATATTTACAGGTATTTTGTAATAACCTACGAATTAACTTCCATGCAAGTCTATAAGATTGTAAAGCCAAAGGAACTGAGAGGGCTGTTTTTGCCATATCATACAATGGATCCATCTCAGGCTATTGAGCGAATATTGGAAGCAAAAGGTCTGTTTACAGATGAAAAAATGGAATTGGAACGTCAGTATGAAATATTCAAAAGAATACGAAATAAAAAAATATAAGGGACTATCGGAAATTGTAACATACCTCTTTTCCTTCTAACTAAGATTAGATCTTATTAGATTGGTACGTTATAATTATAGTTTATCACAACACTTCCACCCACCGGTCTATATATCCTTTGCAGGACGCACAGCCATACCTTTCGGGCTGTCATCAGGAAATTCTTCAATTACACTTGTAAGCAGTGTAAGCTTAATTGTATTAATTATTTCTTTACATTCGTCCTTACTTTTGGGGACGTCATAATCCGGTTGAGTAACTGCAATAGATTCCATAATATCTTCAAAATAACTGTTATGACAATAATCAGATAAAACTTTATATAAATTATATAAAGAGGTCTCATCTTCAGGAATTTCAAAAATCTGAGATAATTCTCGAAAATTATTTCTATAAAGCGTCATTCGGTTTCCGCCAAGATTTTTTAAGACCTGTTGAGGATTATCATCTGTTGTATTAATCGATTCATAACAACCCAAGTCAACATATTTGCCCAGATAGTCTGCATAAATTTCTGGAACTGTAGAATGCTTTTTGTTAAGTGCCTTAAAAACAATAGTACTCTCTAAAGTATTTCTTAAAATAAGTAGTATATATCTAGGATGCTCTTGGAGGTTTAAATCATCAATAAAATCCATATCCTCTATAAAGTTTTTTAAAAAACCTGATTTAAAAAGCTTTTCATGCATATCTATAGTGGAACTTGTACACAATTGTTCATAAATTGTAAATAAGATATCATTTAATTTTTTGCAATCACTATTTTGGCACATTTTTTAATCCTCCTCTATCTTTTAACAAAGAACCTCCAATTATATTAATTGGAGGTTCTTTGTTTTAGGAATCTGTATTAATTACCCAAATGGATTATTTAACAGTAGCCTTTTTCAGGTTTGACCATGGGCTGAAGACTTTCTTTCCGTCTTCGGATGTTCTGTTGAATGCATGCATTCCAACTACCCATGTTCCCTTTGGTACTTTCTTGAATGTTGCTGTTACTGTACCTTCTTTGAGGTTCAGTTTCTTGTGAGTGCCATACTGGTATGGACGTGTCTCACCGTTTTCTTTCTTGGAGCCAGTTCCCAGTACTACATCGTAACCAGTTGCATTTGCAGCTGCTTTGTATGTTACTTTGATAGTAGATCCGCTTACTTTAACGTTTGTGATAACTGGAGCGTCTGGTGTGATTGCGGATACAACAAATGGATATGCGTTAGACCAGTCACTGAATACTTTCTTACCGTTTGCGTCACGTTTCCAAGCGTGGCAGTATGCGTAGTATGTTCCCTGCTGTACATATTTGAATGTAGTAGAGGTCTGAATCTGGTTCTTGTTTACAGAAGCGTAATCTTTGTTTGTGATGCAGTCACGGTCTGTGGAGATTACATAGTCGTAACCTGCAGCACCTTCGGAATCACCGGAAAGGATTGCTGTTGCTTTGTTGCCAACAACTTTAACGCTGGTGATCATTGGAGCATCTGGTTTTTCATCTGCGGCTTTTCCATCAGCTTTAACCGTCTTGGAACCTGTGTAGTTCTTGGAGGCGCTGTTAGCTGTTACTGTGTATGTTCCGTCTCCGTTATTCTTGGATGTGTACTCTGTAGTTGGAACAGGAACATATCCGTTCATAACAGTTACGATACCGTCAGTAACTTTAACATCACAGTCTTTAATATCTTTCTTGTCAATACCCCAGTTGAATTTGTTGGATACAGAACCAGTGTAACCGCCTTTGCCCTTTACAGTAACCGTAAATGGTTTTGCAGCTGTAGCATCTGTGTAATGGTTTCCGTCAATCTCACCTTCAACCTTTAATTCATAATCTTTTCCTTCAACTAAAGTATTTCCCTTAATCTGTACAAGAACCTGAGGTCTTACCTGAAGTCCACCAGCATATACGCCGTTAGTAACAGTGACATTTTCGTCAACAAACGCTACATTCTTGATTGCAAATGTGATGTAATCTACAACACCTGTAATTTTAGTTCCAGGAAGTGTTATGTTTCCTGTATATCCGCTTCCGTCTTTTGCAACAAGATATACATATGCAATATTATAATGATTTCCCTTAGAATCTGTTAATCCAGATTTTTCACCTGCAATATTTTCATAGTATTTAACTTCAAAATCATTAGCAGTAGCTTTTGTAGCAACTAATCCACCATCATTGCTGTTTACTTTCTGGATATCTTTGATTGTAGTAGCAGCAAATGTCTTTTCTGTGCCATCGAAATCAAAAGATGCGCCAGCATATTTACTATCGGTTGTATTAGTTACTTTGTAATCCTTTGTTACATTAACACCATTTTTGTTATAAACATTTAAATGAGCTGTTACAACTTCTTTTACAATATTAAATTCAGCTGTAATATTCGCACCTGTAAAGTTTTTGGTTGTAGAAACTGGTTTTAATTCTACAGTACCTTTACCGGAAACGTTCTCACCATATCCAACAATCTCAAACTGATTTGTAACATCGTTTCCATTTAAAGTAACTTTAAATGTACGAGGTCTGACCTGTTTTCCAGTATAAGTCTGGTTATCAATTGTCACCTTAACATCACTTGTGTTTGCCGGAGTAATTTCAAATGACGCAGAGGCTGTTCCTGAATATTTGTCATTTATACCTGCTACAACAACTTTAGCAGTACCAACATTTAAATTGTTATCACAACGTACATATTTGTACTCGCCTTTAGTTCCATAGTCTGCCTGATTGTACAGTACAGTAACACCATCAATTACATAGTAATTAGGAACAATAGCTGCTCCAGTGTATGTATAGCTGGATGGATTAACTTTAACCATGCTATCTGTTAGAGCTTTTGCTACGATTTCTGTTTTATCATCTGTCAGAGTCAGACTAGTTCCATAAACATCCTTACCGGATTTATCTTTATAGCTAGTTCTAAAGTTTTTGTTTGTAATAGTAATTGTGGACTGAATCTTATCGTGAAGTTCATTCTGTTTTTTACCATTCTTATTTCCATCTACGAATTCATAAGAAACTGTATAATCATCTGTAGAAAGATTTTTTACAATTGTCTTTTTGTTTGTATCTTTGGCAGTTACAGCAAGCTGAACTTTGTATTCTTCTGCTTTATTGTAATCCTTCTCATAAGAAACTGTTTTCGGTACAGTAACTGTATCTTTAGAAACTGTTAACTGCTGGATAATAAATGGAACATCAAATGTTCTACCGACATAATCACTACCACCAGTTACTTTAATAGTAACAGTTGAAGCTATGTTTTTCTGAGCAACAGTTGCATTAATGTTATTCTTATACCCTACAATTTCATAAGCGGCCGGTTTTATAGTTGAAACTTTTCTTACATCTGTTTCTCCAGTTACTTTACCATAGATATCAACATCACCTAAGACTGTTTTATCTGGTTTGATCTCGGATCCTGTATAGAAATACTGTGTATGAGTAAGATTATCACTTTTAGCAGAAGAAACAGCACTACCAACAGTAAATGTGAAATCAACAGAATTTACACAGTTACCATTTGTAGTAGCAGCAACTGTAGCAGTATATGATCCCTGTTTAAAGTCATTCTCTGCTTTCATAACGGTATTTCCGTCTCTTACTTCAAGAGTATAGTCGGTATTTAAGATATTTAATGCTGTACCATCAGTTGTAGCAAATGCAAGATATTTATAAAGGTCTTTTACTTTAAGTTTCTCAGGAACACAATCTAATGCATTTCCTTTATATGCAAGGCTAACATTTACTTTACTTAAATCACGTTTTTTTATTGTTATCTGATATCCTGTAGCTGGATTGATTTCTAAAGTATTTCCTGCTGAAATATCAAAGTTATTTACTTTATCAGCATTTAAGCCAACTGTAACTTTTGGAGGTTTATTAGCATCAGTTGCAGGTATTGATGCTGATTCAATAACATCCTGCGGTAATGTAGCATCAGCATATCCATCTCTTTCTTTTACTACAAGTTTATCAGTCGGAATATCAATAGTATTACCTGTATATTCATATTCCAGATTTTCTTTTAATTCTGCTTTAAGAAATTCCTCAGCTGTTTTGGTGGTGCCCTGACGTTTTACTACGGTTACTTTTGTTGTAAACTCTCCGCTGAATCCAGAACCTTCCTTTGGTGTAACTCGGATAGTCATTACATCGCCAACATTCTGAATAGGATTAGATACTGCTACATCATATTTATCCCACTCAACATCAACAGAAGTATTATCTGCTCTCTTAATTTTGTCGATTGCAATAGAGTTTTTATCTGTCTTATCTTTGCTGAATGAATAAGTTTTTCCTGTATAAGAAACGGTATATCCATCGGATGTCTGTTTGAAGATACTGTTGTTAGCAGGTATCTGATTGTTTAACAAAAGGTTAATAGATCCATCTACTTCTTTTTTCTCCAATGTGAATGTTGCAAGAACTAAATTATCGATTACTGCATCATCATCTTTTCTGAAGATATATAATTCAATAGTCTGTCCAACTGCCGGCGCCCATGTGTCACCATAAAGTCCCTGACCCATTGTGCTGACCTTACCACTTTCAACCTTTCCAGTCAGTAAAGAATCTACATGGCCTTGGATTCTGTATCCAAATTCAAATTTCTGTAATGCGGTATTGTCAGTTGTTTTTTTAATTTCGCCACCTACAGTAAGTGTGTTGCCAAATGTAGCTTTTCCATCTAATTCCTTGTTACCATCCAACTTAAAAGTAAGTCCAGATACATCGAGATCTTTAGCTGTAATGGCATCTTTATTTGCAGCTTCTGCTTCTGCAATTTCAGTACTGTCTTCAACAGCTGGAGCTTCTACAGTCTCATCAGAGAAAGCTTCTGCAGTCTGAGCTTCTGTAGCTACAGCGGCATCAGATCCATCACTGAACTCAGCAGCCCATACCGGCACATTAGAAGTAGCAAGCATTGCAACAACAAGTGACATACTTAATGTCTTTTTTGCCATGCCCTTCTTTGTGTTTTTAATCTTTGTCATGATTATAGTTCCCCTTTGGGTGGTGGACAGGTTGATTTTTGATTAAAAAGCACATTCTCTGATTAGAAATTCATTCATGACCCTGAAAAAATGATTATTTATAACTGCCTTTTTTACGCATCAGAGCGATATTTTTGTATTTATATGCTCTTTTACAGCCGACAGAATGAGAAAAAAGAATAATCAAACAATCCGACTCTGTACTTTTCAGATTTTTAATAATTTTTATAGTTCCTTTCGTGGAAACAAGGTAATAATTATGCTATATTGATAACAGAAATAAATCAACGGGAGGTGCTGGATACGGCGGAAAAAAATAAGATCAAACCGGATACCATACTGAAGAACTTCTGGAGAGACAACAGACATTTTGCGGATTTGTTCAATGCAGTATTTTTTAACGGGGAACAGGTGCTGAAGCCGCAGGATCTTACAGAAGCAGATACGGATGTTTCCTCCATGCTGAAATTTAATGGTCATGCGGAAACAGTACAGAAGATCCTGGATGTTGTAAAGAAGACGGCATATGGTCGGAGATGCGTTTTCTTACATGAAAGAATATGATGAGATTGCAGCAGTAAATAAGAAAAACGGGGATTTCCATTCAGCGGATGAATTCCTGTCAGGTTTTAAGAAGACCGATCGGCTGCATCCGGTAATTAGTCTGTGTGTATACTATGGAGAAAGTGAATGGGATGGTCCGTTTTCCCTGAAGGATATGCTGGAGATTCCTGAAAAGATAGAACCACTGGTATCTGATTACCATATGAACCTGGTACAGGTAAGATTAAGTGGAGGGCTGTGTTTTAGCGATCCGGATGTAAATATGGTGTTTGATGTGAGCCGCTTGATTTATGCCAGGGATTATACAAAGATCAATGAAGTTTACAGGGATCATAATATTCCGGCAGATCTTGGACTTGTGATAGGAGCCATTACAGAATCACAGAAGCTGATCGATCATGCTTTGGAATTGGAGCAGAAAGGAGGGCAGATCAATATGTGTAATGCATTGGAAGAGTTAAGGCAGGAAGGTGTCGAGGAAGGAAGAAAAGAAGGCATTCGTGCGACTGTAAGAACCTGCAGGAATTTTAATATAAGTGAAACAGATACAGTCAGAAACATCATGAATGAATTTTCCCTGTCACAGGAAGAGGCTGTCAATTATGTAAAAAAATACTGGTAAATGGAAAACTCTATCAGGAAGAGCCTTAACAATGCGTAAAAAGTTTTCAGCCATATCAGAGAGATATGGCTGAAGATGTTTTTTCTTCGTTTCCGAAGATGTGAAAGCGAGAAGAACTACCGGCCGGAGTCTGCTTTTGCCTGTTGTATCTGCCACGTTCTATATGCAAAATACCGCATATAAAGGCACGATCTGATAAGCTTCTTTTTGCCTGAAGTCTTCGGCAGAGATTAAATACATTTGCGTGGGTGCAGGAGAGAGAGAAGATTTATTCAGCTGCATAAGGTTCCTGCACTTCTGATGTGGGGTGGTGCGGTAGTCTATGGCAATAAAATGACTGTTTTTGGACAGTAAAAAGGGAACTTCCGCCTGGTTGCCGCTGGACCAGTAGGAAAGGGCATAGCCATTCCGGATAAAGTGCTGTGCCAGAAAGGTTTCGATACAGGCTGTACCGGCGGTGGTTTCTTCTCCTGACAGAAGCTGGAAGGCAGGGATTTTCAGTATGCATGAGCATAATCCGGTGTCAACAGGATACAGATGTAAGGAGGTTTCCGAAGGTCTGTTGCAGACAGCTGTCTGGCAGGGAATGGCAAGTCCGGCGCTGATCAGCCACTGCAGGGGTTCATGATAGACTTTGGCAGTAGCACCTTTTGCAATGCGGGTGTACTGGAATTTACGGCTGGTTCTGCCGAGCTGTGCAGGGATCGAGAGCCAGGCATTGCGGCAGTGGCGGGCGGTTCCTTTTGGAGCCAGAGCAGTAATATCGCTGAGAAAAAGATTAAGGAGCTTTTGCTGGGTGTCAGGTACCAGCAGGAGCTTCTTTTCTTTTTTGTATTCCATAATGGCAGCAGGCATTCCGCCGATGATCAGATAGAGACGGAACTGTGACAGGGCTTTTTCGTGGAGTTTCTTTCCCATTGGGCTGAAATCGGAGAAATGATTGCGGATTTCTCTTGTAAGGGCAAACTCAGCATTGGCCCACAGAAATTCTTCAAAATCCAGTGGATACAGAGTCAGGATATCAAAGTCGTGGACGGAGAAAGAATCAGAGTTAACCACACCTTTATAGATAGAGGCAATGTGATATTGTGGAAAGTCCAGGGCAATAGAGGTAAGAAGTGTGGAAATCTGAGGAATGCACTGGATATTGTCAAGAATCAGAAGGGAAGAGGCAGGGCGCAGTGGTTTTTCTGCACAGGTTTCCAGAAAAAGCAGTACTTCCTGTGGATCATGTGGAACAGACAGATAGTCTGTAGCAGAGCGGTCTGTTTCCAGATTGATGTAGAGTGTATGTTCGTATTGCTTATTTCCGAAGTCCATAAGCAGCCAGGTCTTGCCTGTCTGGCGAAGCCCCTGGAGGATTAAAGGTTTGCGGCCGGGATTTTTTTTCCAGTATATCAGGGAATCGGTACATTTTCTTCTCATATGGGAAATCTCCTTTTAGTCGGTGACACAGGTATAGAGTGAACGGTAACGGTACAGGACAGTTATAAATGATCAGTAGAGGAACGAGTTGATTGTAGAGGAATGTTTATGACATCATTATACAATGGAACTGTCGGAAAAATCTATACATAAAGATAGAAAAAAGTCGATTTACACATTTTTAAATATTTGTTATCGTAATTGTATTGACAAAATGTAATCGTTCAGGTTTTTCTTCTAGGAGGAATTGTAGAATGGTTACAGTGCCGGTTACTGTTTATTCTGTGCATTGCAAGACGTGTTGCGGACAGAGTGAACGGTAACAACATTGCCCGGCAAAACAACAATTATTTCATTTCATAAAGGAGGATCCCTATGAAGAGAATCAATGCAATCTACGCAAGGCAGTCAGTGGACAGAGCAGATAGTATTTCTATTGAAAGTCAGATCGAGTTCTGCAAGTACGAGTTAAAGGGTGGAAGTTTCAAGGAGTACAAGGATAAGGGGTACAGCGGCAAGAATACAGTCAGACCACAGCTTCAGCAGCTTCTGACAGATATCCGCAGAGGGGAAGTGGAGAAAGTGATTGTGTATAAGCTGGACCGGATCAGCCGTTCTATTCTGGATTTTTCCAATATGATGAATCTGTTTCAGCAGTATCAGGTGGAATTTGTCTCTTCTACAGAGAAATTTGATACTTCGACACCTATGGGACGGGCAATGTTAAATATCTGCATTGTGTTTGCGCAGCTGGAACGTGAGACTATTCAGAAGCGTGTCAGCGACGCATATTATTCCAGAAGTCAGAAAGGCTTTCGCATGGGCGGCAAGCCTCCTTATGGTTATCGGCTTGAGGAGATCCTGATGGAAGGAATCCATACAAAGAAGCTTGTGGAAGAACCTGGGGAAGCGGCAATTGTGCGGGAAATTTTTGATATGTACGAACAACCGGACACTTCTTATGGGGATATCACCAGATATTATGCGGAAAAGGGAGTGCAGTTCTACGGAAAGGAACTGATACGTTCCATGCTGGCCCAGCTTTTGAGAAATCCGGTATATGTGCGGGCTGATATGGATGTGTACCGTTTTTTCAGGAGCCATGGAACCAATATAGTAAGCAGTCCGAAGCAGTTTGACGGGATTCATGGATGTTATCTTTATCAGGGGCGGGATGCGCAGACAGATAAGCTGCAAAATCTTAAGGGTCATATGCTGGTGGTGGCACCTCATGAAGGGCTTGTGTCTTCGGAGCAGTGGCTGAACTGCAGGATCAAGCTTATGAGAAATAAAACGATTCAGGCCAATAGGAAAGCTGTGAATACATGGCTGGCAGGGAAAGTGAAATGTGGCAATTGCGGATACGCACTTATGAGTATTAAAATACAGTCCGGTAAACAGTACCTGAGATGTACGAAGCGTCTAAACAACAAAGCTTGCCCGGGGTGCGGAAAGGTTTATACTGAAGATGTGGAGAATTATGTATATAAAGAGATGGTACGTAAGCTGCGCGAAGGACAGTCTCCTGCCGCTTATACGAAGTTAAATGAAAATCCGCAGGTAAAGCAGATTTACAGGGAGATTGAGGAAATGGAAAAGGAGATTTCTCTGCTTGTGGATTCTTTGGCAGGTGCCGGAGAAACACTGACAGATTATATCAATCAGAGAGTGGAAGAAATAGACCAGATGCATCAGTTAAAGCTGGAGAAATTATCGGTGCTTGCGGAGAATCATGCGACACCGGAGCAGATGGAAAAGGTAGCATCTAATGTAAGTCTGTGGGGAGAGATTGATTTTGAGGAGAAGAGGTTTACAGTTGATAAGATGATCAGGTCACTTAAGGTATTTCCCGGATCAGTCCAGATACAATGGAAATTCTGATATATAACAGTCCGGCAGAGCGTAAATTTTTGTCTTTACGCTCTGCCGATGGTCTTATTAGTTTTCGGTCAGTGGTTTGTTCTTTATAAGCATTTCGCGAATTACGTTTTGCGTATATTCTCCGACATGCCTCTTATCTTCTTTGCTCAGTTCATCCGGATAGATCGGCTTACCGTATTCTACTACAACTTTTGCAGGAGATATCTTCGGGAAGTGTGCCTCGAAAATGTTGGCTGAATTGCTGATCGCAATTGGGATGATCGGGCAATTGGCCTTGGTAGCGATTTTGAAGCTTCCTTCATGGAAGGGAAGCATGTCCAGCTCATCTTTATTTCTGTTTCGGGTTCCTTCCGGGAAAATACAGATGGAAATTCCGGATTTTACTTTGTCTACTGCGGTCAGGATCGTTTTGAGTCCCTGTTTGATGTCTTTCCTGTCAAGGAAGAGGCAGTGGAGATAACGCATCCATGTGGAAAGAAGAGGAATTTTCTCCATCTCTTTTTTGGCAATGTAGCCTGTACGGATCGGACAGCGGGAGTAAGTAAGAAGTATGTCGAAGTAGCTTCTGTGGTTGCCGATATAAAGTACAGGTGTGTCCTTTGGCACATTTTCTTCTCCGATCACAGTAATCTTTGCACCGGTGATCTTAAGGATAAATCGGAATACTGCCTGGATGATCCTAAGGGAGCTGATATCCTTCTTTTCAGGAGAAAATCTGCCGATGATCCATTCGACCAGCAGGATGGGGATGGACAGGATCAGGTATCCGATCACAACAATACAGACAAGGATAAATCGTATCATTCGTTAATTCCTTTCCGGGCATTATATAATGCTGATGCCCATATATAAGTATAGAAGTTATTATAAGGAATTATGAGATATCCTGCAAGAAATAAATCATGGTATAACGATTTTTTGGCGTTAAATAAATCATTCCGGACGGGATTCTTTCCTGCAGAAAAGCAGTTACTGTCAGATATATAGCATAGAGTATGGTAATAACAGGGCTGTATCCGGCATAGAATATTTAGCGAAGAATGAGCAGGGGTGCATTATGGGCAAAAGGACAGGAGGACTGCTCTGTGTGTTGCTGTTGGCTCTTTTGCCGGCGGGCTGTCAGTTTATCAGGATTGAGGAGGGCGAACGTACACCTCTGGAATATACGATCGTAAAGCAGGAGGAAATTCCGGAAGAGATTTCAGAACTGATGGAACAGAAGAAAAAGAAAGTATTTCAGATGACCTATCAGGTGGGAGATATAAGGTATCTGATGAAGGGATATGGAGAGCAGCTTACAGGAGGGTACAGTATTCAGGTGGAGGAGGTTTCCGAATCAGAGAACGCAGTATTCTGCAAGACAAGGCTGATAGGTCCGGAGAAAGCGGATGCAGGCAGTGAACCGTCTTATCCCTGTATTGTCCTGAAAATCAGAAAAACAGAGAAACCGATAGAATTTTTGGGCTTTATCATAAAGTAAACAGAGAAAGGAAGGAAGCAGGTTGGAATTAAAAAAAGAAAGTATTCAGATGCTGCGGATCAAAAATAAAGCGACAGCGCAGGCGACTTTTGACGAGGACTATAATGTGCCCGATGTGAAACCGGATATCGGGAGACTGGTGCAGAGCAAAGCGGATGTTTCCATGGAGGAAGTGAGGCTGAGTGAAGGAAGAGCGCTTCTTAAAGGGACATTAAATGCAGATTTGCTTTATGTGGGGGAAAAAGAGGGCAGGATTTACAGCCTTTCTGCGAAGCTTCCGCTGGATGAGATGATTAATCTGGAGGGAATCGAAGGGGGAGATAAGCTGTGTCTGAAATGGGAGATTGAGGATCTCAGTGTTCATATGATCCATTCCAGAAAATTGAATATTAAAGCAATTGTAACTTTTTATGCAGTGGTAGATGAACTGGCAGTCGTTGAACTTCCGGTTTCTGCAGAGGATCAGGAAGTCTCTGTGAAAACGGAGAAAGTCCGGCTTATGAGTCTTCGTGTACATAAAAAAGATACTCTGCGCATTAAGGATGATATTACTCTTGCGTCAAACAGACCGAATGTAGAAAACCTTCTGTGGTATATGGCTGAACCGAGGAATCTGGACCTGCGGCCGGGAGAGAACAAACTCCGGGTGAAAGGAGAGCTTGCGGTTTTTCTTCTGTATACAGGGTATGAAGAGGAGAATCCACCTCAGTGGCTGGAGTATACCATGCCTTTTTCCAATGAGATGGAATGCAGTGGCTGTATGGAAGATCTGATCCCACATATTGAGGTATCTCTTCTTCATCAGGGGATAGAGGTAAAGCCTGATCCGGATGGTGAAGAACGTATCCTGCAGGTGGATGTGGTACTGGAATTAAATATGAAAATGTACAGGGAAGAGGAGCATGAACTTCTTCTTGATGCATACAGCCCACACAAAGAATGTGTTCTTCATCGGAAAAAGGAAATGTTGGAAAGTCTTCTGGTACGAAATTTTTCCAGGTGTCGTCTGACAGACCGGATAGAAGTTAAGGAGAGTCAGGGAAAAGTTTTGCAGCTTTGCCACAGCAGCGGTAAGGTAAAAGTAGATAAGACCAGGATTACGGATAAGGGAATTGTGGCAGAAGGAATTGTGGCACTCAAGATCCTGTATATTATTGGAAATGATGAAATGCCGTTTTATTCTATGGATGCCATGCTTCCGTTTACCCATCTGATCGAGGCAGAAGAGATCGGGAAGGATTGCACATATTTACTTCAGGCTGACCTTGAACAGCTTTCCACTGCAATGGCAGATGGGGATGAGATTGAAGTCAAGGCGGCGGTGGGACTGAATGTGCTTGTGTTCAGACAGTGGGAAGAGCAGCTTATTGAATCTGTGGAAGAACAGCCACTGGATCGTAAGAAACTGGAAAGTATGCCGGGAATTACGGTCTATATTGTAAAGGCCGGAGATACCCTGTGGGATATTGCAAAGAAATTTTATACAACTGTGGATGAGATTTCGGGTGTGAACAGTCTTACGGAAAAAGAGGTAAAGCCGGGGCAGTCGTTAATTCTTGTCAGGCAGGGATGATAATGAAAAAAATTTCCGGAAAAAATGAAAACTCCTATATTGAAAACTAAAAAAAAATGATTTAAAATATGCGCAAAGAGTTTTATTGTATACAAAGTACAAATATAATTGCGAAAGTACAGTTATATACGGATGATATTGTTGGAAACGGAGGATTTTATGCGTTTACGTGCATTGGCGAAGATAAATCTGGGACTGGATATTCTCAGAAAGAGAGAGGATGGCTATCATGAAGTTCGGATGATCATGCAGACGATACAGATGTATGATGTTCTGGAGATGAAGAGGGTGAGGAAGCCGGGGATTTCCCTGTCTGTCAATTATTCCTATATTCCGAATGATGAACGAAATCTGGTGTATAAGGCGGCGAAGCTTCTGATGGATGAATTTCAGGTTAAGGGTGGTGTGGATATCCATCTTGAGAAATTTATTCCTGTGGCAGCAGGTATGGCAGGCGGAAGCTCGGATGCGGCAGCTGCACTGGTGGGGATCAACCGGCTTTTTAAACTGGGACTGAGCCAGAAGGAGCTGATGGATCGTGCTGTGAATATCGGGGCAGATGTTCCGTACTGTGTGATGAGAGGAACTGCCCTGGCAGAGGGGATCGGGGAGAAACTGACCAGGATCACTCAGGTGCCGGACTGTTTTGTACTGATCGGTAAGCCCGGAATCAATGTTTCCACCAAAGCTGCCTATGAGAGCCTTCAGCTGGATAAGATTTCTTCTCATCCGGATATTGACGGGATGATAGGAGATATAGAACGTGGAGATCTTCTGGCAATGACACAGAAGATGGGAAATGTTTTTGAGCCGGGAATTATAGAGAAATATCCTGTAATTGGCGAAATCAAAGCACTGATGGAGAGTCATGGTGCGTTAAAGGCGATGATGAGTGGAAGTGGTCCTACAGTGTTCGGAATCTTTGATGATCGTGAGAAGATGGAGGCGGCAGCAGAGGTTCTCAGAGAGAGCCGGCTGGCGAAGACGGTTTTTGCCACAGAAGTAATGAAAGCAGGAGGGAATACAAATGACAAGTGATTTTTCAGTAAATATGAATGAATATCTTCCATTAAGAGATGTGGTTTTTAATACGCTGCGTCAGGCAATTCTGAAGGGCGAACTGAAACCTGGTGAGAGACTGATGGAGATTGCGCTGGCAGAGAGACTTGGCGTGAGCAGAACTCCTATCAGAGAGGCAATGCGTAAGCTGGAGCAGGAAGGTCTGGTAGTGATGATCCCGAGACGTGGTGCCCAGGTTGCCAATATCACAGAGAAGGATCTGAATGATGTTCTGGAGGTTCGTATTGCTCTTGAGAACGTAGCTATTGAGAAAGCATGTGCCCGTATGACTGAAGAAGAAATGAGGAGACTCTGGCTTGCTGCCAAGGAGTTTGAACATACGATCGCAGAGGGAAATCTTGTTAAGCTTGCGGAGGCTGACGTTGCATTCCATGAGGTTATTTATCAGGCTTCTGATAATAAGAGGCTGATCCAGGTACTCAACAATATGCGTGAGCAGATTTATCGTTATCGTGTAGAATATCTGAAAGAAGGTGAAACACGAGATGTTCTGGTGAAGGAACATGAGGAACTGACAAAGGCGATCAGAGAGCGCGACGTGGAACGCGCGAAACAGCTTTCTTTCCAGCATATCGAGAATCAGAGAATGGCTATCATGCGTTCTATTGAGGCTGAGGATGCAGAACGTGAGCGTGCAGAGAAAGAGAAATCCAGGGGACACAGATAAGAATGGTATAATATCTGAATATCGGGAAATTCTAAGAGAGGCGGGATGCCTCTCTTTTTTTGCGCATCCATGTGTGTATAAGTGAGTTTAGGAATATTGCCGACTGGCAACAGATCTGTCTGGTACATCGAAAACGATGTACCGGTATGAAACGAGGTGGGAAATTATTGAAGAAACTGGAAGAATCCCGGAAAGTATCTGCAAATCTGAGGGAGAATGAGAAATATCTGCGAAGCAGGCTGGAAAACTGCAGTGATATTCTGATCCGTCCCATGCGGCTGGGAGATAAACATAAGGTGGACTGCCTTATGGTCTATATAGAAGTTGCGGTTTCCAACATGATGCTGGATGATTCTGCTCTTGGAAAGATGATCAATCATTTCTGGGAGATTTCGCCGGAGGATATTCAGGAATTTGTCAGGCATAACAGTCTTGGGATCGCAGATGTAAAGAAACTGGAGAATCTTGACGAGTCCATAGATGCCATGCTTGCAGGGAATGCAGTGTTTTTCATAGATGGATATGACAAGGCGATGAAAATCTCCAGCAAAGGTTATCCATCCACAGGTGTGATGGAGGCAGAATCGGAAAAGGTGCTGCGGGGTTCCAGGGAAGGATTTTCGGACAGTGTGAAAAGTAACAGTGCACTGGTAAGAAAAAGGCTTCGTGATACCAGACTCAAGGTGGAAGAATATAAAATCGGTGTGCGCTCTCATACCTTAACGCAGGTGTTATACATGGACGACCTGGTACATGAGGGACTTCTGGAAGAAGTGAAGGAACGGCTGGAAGAATTTCAGATTGACGGAATCCTTGACAGCGGTATGCTTGAACAGCTGACAGAAGATGTGTGGTATTCTCCTTTTCCTCAGTATCAGACAACGGAACGTCCGGATCGTGCTGTGCAGGAAATCCTGAAAGGTAAGGTTGTGATTCTGTGTGATAATTCTCCGGAAGCATTGATCCTTCCGGGAAATTTTAGCAGTTTCATGGAGAGCAGCGAGGACTGGTATCACAGGTTCGAGATGGCTTCCTTTCTCAGAATACTGCGATATCTGGCTGTGATCATGGCGACTGTTCTGCCGGGACTTTACCTGGCAGTGATACGTTTCCATACACAGATTCTGCCATCTGCACTGATACTGTCTTTTGCGGAGGCGAGGGAAGGAGTGCCCTTTTCCAGTGTGGTGGAACTGATTTTTCTGGAGCTGGCTTTTGAACTGATTCGGGAGGCTGGGGTGAGAGTTCCGGGATCTCTGGGAAATGCTATTGGCATTGTTGGCGGACTGGTGATCGGACAGGCAGCGGTAGAGGCAAATCTTGTGAGTCCGATCGTGGTGATGATCGTGGCGTTGACTGCGCTTGGCTCTATGACTGTTCCAAATGAAGAGTTTGCAGCAGCATTTCGGCTGGTGAAGTATGGGTTTCTGATCCTGGGAGGTTATCTGGGAATTTACGGAATCGTGCTGGGAGTATATCTGGTTATAGGGCACCTGGCAGGCCTGATAAGTTTTGGTATTCCTTATCTGGTTCCTTTTATAAAGAAAGAACAGAAGGGTAGCAGAGGAGAAGGGGTTCTGAGAGTTCCGCTGCGCAAGAGGGTATTACGACCGCTTTATGCAAGAGAGGAGCAGAAGATCCGTTTGAAGAGAAAGGAGTCCGGTTCATGAGATTTGCAGAGAATAACAGAATTTCCCACAGGCAGCTGTACAGGCAGATGATACTGGCATTACTGGCACCATTTATGCTCTGCGTTTTCGGAAAGGGTGGAATGAACGGAATCAGTGCAGTGGCGGGAATGATTTTTGCGCTGATATTGCTTGGGTTTTATGTAATCTGGCTGATACGGCTGACACCTTCATTTGAAAATCCGGTAAAGTCTGCAGGTGCTTTTGCGGGAAGGCTGATCGGGATTTTTTTTCTGATCTATGTGTTGATGGCGGGAGGATATCTGCTGGCACTTCTCAGGAGGCTGGTTCCTGTAAAGCTGATCACAGGAGTATCCGGCCGATGGATTGCATTCTGGGCAATTCTGGTATGTTCTGTCGGAACCTGCAAAGGTGTACAGAGAAGAGGAAGAATGGCGGAAGTATCAGGTGGTCTGCTTCTTGGCGGGATTATGATAATGATGATACTTTGTGTGCCACAGGCAAAAACGGAATATCTCATGGGAGGAATCCGGTGGGAGGAGCTTACAGTAAGAAATGTCAGTCAGTCTTTTTATGGAACTCTGTGTGCTTTCTCGCCGGTGGCATTGCTGCCATTTCTGTTGGGAAATGTGGAGAAATACGGAAGTGCGGGAAAGACGGTGGCAGGAGGAATCCTGACACTTGGCGGGATTCTTATTGGAATGGAGCTTCTGCTTCCGGCAGTTCTGGGATATGACAGGGTAGCGGCGGAAAGTTATCCGGTCCTGCCTCTGCTGGCAGGCGCAGATCTTCCGGGAAATGTACTGGCCAGATTTGACATCCTGTGGATGGGATTTCTGCTTTACAGCCTGCTTTTTGCAATAGGGAGTCTGCTGTATTATGGAAATCATATTATCGGGAAATCTCATCCTGGTACGGGGAGGTTCTGGCTTCCGGCACTGGTTTTCCTGATTTCGCTTCTGGAAGAAGAGGGAAAAGGAATACTGGATTATTTTGGATGGTGTTTGGCGCATATTTTCGTCCCGGGAATTCTTATCTGTCAGTTTTATATGTTTATCAGAGGAAAGGGACACCGCAGGAAGCAGAGAAAAAGGGCAGTCGGTGTGGTGACCGGGATTTTGTCAGTCAGTCTTTTTATGAGCGGATGTGGTGCGGCTGTGGAACCGGAGAAGAGAATGTATCCTATGGCACTTGGCGTGGATGCCTCAGAAGAAGGAATCTGTCTTACCTATGGGATGCCGGATCTTTCTGAGAGTACGGGGCAGGGAAAAGAGGAAGAAGATGGCGGTTCCCGGGTTCTGCAGATCAGTGGTGCTGATTTCACCCGGATTGAAAAAATGTATGATCAGTCACAGGAAAAACTTCTTGATATGGGGCATCTGCAGGTTCTGGTCATGGGGAGAACACTGGTGGAGGACGGAAGATGGAGAATGGTGCTGGATTATCTGAAACAGGAGATTTTTGTGGGGGAAGATCTTTATGTGTTTGAAGCGGAGGACGCAGGGGAGATCCTGAACTGGCATGGAGAGGATAATTCATCAGCAGGAGAATATATTACAGGACTGATCCGAAACAGAATGTCAGGAGGAAATATTACGGCTGTGACACTCAGAGAGCTTTTCTATGAAAAATATAAAGAAGATAAAATCCTGCGACTTCCGATTGTGAAGATCAGAAATGGAAGTCTGGAAGTGGAAGTATAAATCAGGAAAATATTGGCATAATCCAAATATTAAAGTGCTGCCTGGAAATTCCATATAAAATAAGAAAATATATAGGAAAATAACAAAGGCAGATATGGTAACTGATAAGATATAACAGGAGAGAGGGACAATGATGAATAAAAAGAGTAAGAACAAAAAATTAAGAAGAAAACTGTCGTTTGTTCTGTTCGTGGCAGCTGTTGGTGTTCTTATGATGAGAGCAATGCCGGGAATGTCCGGGAAGATAGCAAAAATCGCTGAAAGACGACAGGAACAGACTGCAGTTACTGCATGGTGGGGGACATTGTACCCGAAATTCTGCTTCTCGCAGTTCCCTGAGGAAAATAAAGGACAGAAAGATGACATAAAGATATCCTTCTGGCTTGCACAGGCTCTTGATTGGTGATAGAATAGTGAGACAATCAATAGAGATGGAGAATAGAAATCAATGAAAATAGACAGAGAGGCACCGATAGGAGTATTTGATTCCGGTGTGGGAGGGCTGACTGTTGCGCGTGAGATCATGCGTAATCTTCCTTCAGAAAAAATCGTATATTTTGGTGATACGGCGAGAGTGCCTTACGGAAGTAAATCGAAAGAAACTATCATCCGGTATTCCCGGCAGATCATTCGTTTTCTTCAGCAGCAGCAGGTAAAGGCGATTGTGGTTGCTTGTAATACAGCCAGCGCTTTTGCCCTGGATGCAGTGAGGGATGAGTTTGACATTCCCATCATTGGCGTGATAGAACCGGGGGCTAAAGTGGCGGCTGCCCAGACCAGAAATAAGAGGGTAGGAATCATTGGTACTGTGGGAACTGTAGGAAGTGGGATACATGCAGAGTATCTGAAGCATCTGGATCCGGAGATCACTGTTTTCGGCAAAGCATGTCCGCTGTTTGTGCCACTGGTAGAAGAAGGGTGGCTTCATGATCCGGTGACTGATGAGGTCGCTGCCAGATATCTGAAGGAACTTCAGGATAAGCAGGTGGATACACTGATATTGGGATGTACTCATTATCCATTGCTTCGTTCCACCATCAGAAAGATCATGGGAGACGGAGTATGTCTGGTGAATCCGGCTTATGAAACCGCACTGGAGCTGGGAAGGCTTCTGGAGGAAAAAGGACTTGCCGGTGAAGGTACAGAGAAGAATGAATTTCCGTATCGCTTCTATGTGAGTGATCTGGCAGATGAGTTTAAGGCATTTGCCAATTCGATTCTTCCATATGATGTGGAGATGACGAAAAAAATAGATATTGAGAAGTATTAAAAACAGCAGATTGCTGAATGGTTATAATATAGATACATAAAAACAGGTTTTGAACAGTATAAAAACAGGAGTATGAGAAGAATGGATAAAGAAGTGCTGATTCATGTAAGGGGACTTCAGACAATGGATGCAGACGGTGAACAGGAACCTCTGGAGATTGTTGTACCGGGACAGTATTATTTCCGGAACGGAAGTCATTATCTGCGCTATGAGGAAGTCATGGAGGATTTTGCAGAACCTACCGTCAATTACATAAAAATTTCCCGGAAGGGAATGGAGGTCCGCAAGAAAGGTGTGGTCAATGTTCATATGGTTTTTGAACAGGGTAAGAAGAATATGACTTACTATACCACTCCCTATGGAACTATTGAAATGGGGATTGCGGCGACGAATCTGAATCTGCAGGAGAGTGATGGCGGTCTTGACATGAAAGTGGATTATGCGCTTGATATGAACCAGGAGCATGTGGCAGACTGTTATCTTGCGATTAAGGCACAGCCAAAGGACTGTAAGAATTTTACAATTTGATCAGATCTGGTAAGTTCTCTGCTTCGTTGCAGATATCTGTCTGATCAAAACAGAAAAAGGTCAGTGATCTGTGTGTATGGATGACACGATTCACTGACCTTTAGTTTATATGTCTGACTGCATTTATCTGGCAGTTTTGTCTTTCTTGAATTTTGCAAAGAAACCTTTCTTTTTGGGAGCCGGTGTCTGAAGGGAACCGCGGATTCCTTTTACGCCTACAATATAAAGACCGCTTACTTCGGCTTTGATTTCTTTCTTAAGCGGGATCAGGTCGAAAACCTTCTCATCTGCGATCATAATCGCAATCTTTGGTCCGATTTTAGCTTTAACGATTGGAAGCTTGGAACGGCGCATAAGTTTAGGTGTCTGTTCAATTACCATCTGAGGAAGTCCGGATTCTTTCAGTGGCATCCTCTTTTTATCGATAACCAGCATGGAAACGGTTTGTTTAGTTGCTTCAATCTGAGCCTGCTGTTCTTCCTGTTTCTTCTGGGCTTTTTTTCCGAAGAAATATAAACCGATCAGTGCAGCGATCAGGATAACAAGAATGACCAGAAGGACTATTGTTACTGTACTCATTTGCATCCTCCCTAATGTATGTGTTTTCACAGGGACTGTTGGTACGGACAGTCCATTGCATAAAAATTATTTTATCATTAAATAAGGTAAAACGCAATTGCAAAAAAAGAATTAATGGATGGAAAGCGGTAGAAATTTACATTATGAAAGGTTATAATTGTAGCAAAACTGTAATGCGACAATATTTGCCGGAGCGAACAGTAGTGGGAAATATGCGGAACAGTTAAAGACATTTTTACAGGATGGAATCATAATGTGTGGTTATAATATATGTAACGGGAATTGTGGAGTTATTTTGTGACAGAATAATTTGTGAGTAAAAAACGGATATGATAAAAAGGAGAAAAGCATGAGCAAATTAAAGCCCGACTCTGAGAAGAAAGAGGAGCGACTTTCAGATAAGGAAAAAGTAAATACAGAAAAGACAAATGCAGAAGAACTAAATGCAGAAGAACTAAATGCAGAAGAACTAAATGCAGAAGAACCAAATGCAGAAGAACCAAATGCAGAAGAACCAAATGCAGAAGAACTAAATGCAGAAGAGCTAAATGCAGAAAAACCAAATGCAGAAAAATCAAATGTAGAAAAACTAAATGAAGAAAAAACAAATACAGAAGAGATAAACGAAGAACCTCCGGCAGCAAGCGAGGACGAAGATTTCTTTTTTGATGATAATAAAGCTTATGAAGCCCGTAGGGCAGCCAGACTGGAACGCCGCAATAAACTTCGCCGCAGAAAAAAAAGACTGCGTATCGCAGGCTGCATAGTGGTGGCGGCAGCCGCTGCAATTGGGATTGGAATAGGATTTTACGGGGAAGAACTGCAGAATTTTGTCAGTGAGCAGCAGGTTAAGATTGCGCAGATGGTGAAATCTGCAGATAGGAAGACAGAAGAAGAAAAAACAGCTCAGCAGACAAATGCAGAGGCAGAAGCTGAGAATGCGGTGACACCTGAAGTTCAGGATACAGATGGACTGAGTGAAGAGGACAAAACTCTTTACAGGCAGGCAAAGTATGCTGCAAAACAGTATGATTATGATAAAGCCATAAGTATGCTGCAAAACAGTGAGACTTATCAGACAAGTGAGAAGTTTCAGCATGCGGTTAAGGTTTATCAGAAAAAGAAGGAATCCTGCGTTTCCTGGCCGTTAGACCAGGTGACACACGTCTTTTATCATACTCTGATCAAAGATACCGGTAAGGCTTTTGACGGGGATTACAAGTCAGGAGATTACGATCAGGTTATGACAACGATTGATGAATTTAACCAGATTACTCAGAGCATGTATGATAAGGGATATGTCATGGTCAGCATTTATGACATGGCGACAGCAGATGAGAATGGGAATATGAATGCAGGGGAGATTCTCCTTCCTCCGGGTAAAGTACCGTTTGTGCTTTCGCAGGATGATGTGTGTTATTATCATTATATGGACGGGGATGGATTTGCAACCAAACTTATCGTAGATGAGGAAGGAAAAATCCGCAATGAATATGTGGAAGATGATGGCAGTATTTCCGTAGGCGATTATGATATGGTTCCTCTGATCGATCGTTTTGTAGAGGAACATCCTGATTTTTCTTACAGAGGTGCTAAAGGAATTGTTGCCCTTACCGGTTACAATGGAATTCTGGGTTATCGCACAGACAGCAGTTATGAAACCCGTCCGGATGATCTGGATGCAGATAAAGTAAAATGGCTGGATGAGCATCCGGATTTTAATCTGAATACAGAGAGAGAAAATGCAGCCAGAGTAGCGCAGGCTATGAAAGATGAAGGCTGGCTGTTTGCAAGCCACACATGGGGACATCAGAATGTAAGTCAGATCAGTCTGGAGAGATTACAGGCAGATACACAGAAGTTTAAAGAGAATGTTGATCCTCTGATAGGCGGAACAGATATTATTATTTTTGCATTTGGAGCAGATCTTACCAGTGTTGAAGATTATTCGGGGGAGAAGTTCGAATATCTTAAGAGCCAGGGCTATAATTATTACTGTAATGTGGATTCAAGCCAGTATTTTGTGCAGATCCGCAGTAATTATTTCCGGCAGGGAAGAAGAAATCTGGACGGATACAGAATGTACTATAATCCGGAACTTCTCTCAGATCTGTTTGATGCACAGTCTGTGTTTGATCCTTCCAGACCGGTGCCGGTTCCAACTATGGGGTGAGTATGATCTCTGTGCATAACTGAAAGGGGACAATATATGAGAAAAAGGATAGCATGTGTAACAGCAGCTATTTTGAGTATTTCGTTAGGAGTAAGCGGATGTGGGCTCATTCCGTTTGAACAGGATATTCCATTTCTGAGTTCCAGAGCTGAAAATGTGGAAACTGAGAAAAAAACAGAACAGCAGACAATTGATGAACAGGATGCTGATACAGAGAAAAATACAGAGGATACACAGCAGGATGATGGTCTGAATGAGGGAGAGCAGACTGACAACGAAGATACAGAAGAGGCAGATGAGAAACAGGAAAATCCTATGGAGCAGGCAGCGCTTATGGCTGTACAGTATGATTATGATGGCGCCATAGAACTGCTTAAGAGTCAGCCGGATTACGAAAGTAATACGGATATGCAGAGTGCAGTTTCGGATTACGAAAATACGAAAGCTACCTGTACAGAATATCCGCTGGAGCAGATCACGCACGTGTTCTTCCATACACTGATCAAAGACACTGCCAGAGCATTTGACGGGGATTCAGACAGTAATGGATATAACCAGTATATGACAACAATTGATGAGTTTAACAAAATCATACAGAGTATGTATGATAAGGGATATGTCATGGTCAGTCCGCACGACATGGCGGTTATCAATGAGGACGGAACTATGTCCAGAGGCAGTATTATGCTGCCGCCGGGAAAAATTCCATTTGTGCTTTCTCAGGATGATGTAAGTTATTATCACTATATGGATGGAGATGGTTTCGCATCGAAACTTGTAGTGGATTCCAATGGTGAGGTTAAGAACGAATATATTGAGGATGACGGAAGTGTTTCCACAGGGGATTATGATATGGTTCCTCTGATCGATACTTTTGTAAAAGAACATCCGGATTTTTCCTATCATGGAAGAAAGGGAATCCTTGCAATGACAGGTTATGACGGTGTTCTGGGATATCGTACGGATATTGCATATAAGACCGGAAAAAAACTGCAGGATGATCAGAAAAAATTCCTGAAAGATCATCCGGATTTTAACTATAAGCAGGAAGTGAAAAATGCAAAAAAGGTAGCTAAGGCTATGAAGGCAGAAGGCTGGGAATTTGCAAGCCATACATGGGGACATAAGGATGTGGCTGCCACTTCTCTGGATGATCTGAAAAGAGATGATAAAAAATGGAAGAAATATGTGGCTCCCATTCTTGGAGAAACAGATATGATCATTTTTGCATTTGGTGCGGATATCGGAAGCTGGGAAGGATATTCGGCAGACAATGAGAAATATGAGTTTTATAAGAGTCAGGGATACCGCTATTTCTGTAATGTAGATTCCAGTCAGTATTTTGTACAGATTACAGATGATTATTTTCGACAGGGAAGAAGAAATCTGGATGGATACAGAATGTATTATAATCCGGAAATGCTCAGTGATCTTTTTGATGTATCGGAAGTATGGGATTCTTCAAGACCAACTCCGGTACCTGGAATGTAGAAGGGAGTATTGATTATTATGAAGAAAAAAATATATCTTGCCATGCTTGCAGTTTGTTTTGCACTGACAGCATCTGCGTGTGGTGATGGCGGTGCTGTTATCACAGACGGTACAAAGACAGAAGGAGCTGCTGACGGGAAGAAAGCAGAGACAGGAACTACGCGTCTTGTGTCTGTTGAGAATGTAGAGAAATATATTACGATCGGAGAATATAAAGGACTGACTCTGGACAATACGGTGGATGCGATCACTGACGATGATGTACAGGCGCAGATTGATGAGAATCTGAAAGATGAGGCAGAACCTGTATCTGATGCAGCAAAAGAAGGGGATCTGGTGACTGTAAATTATACAGGCACTAAAGACGGACAGACTTTTGACGGTGGTACTGCCAATAACTATGACTTTGTGATCGGCGACGGACAGATGTTTGAGGAGTTTGAAAATGGTGTGATCGGGATGAAAAAGGGTGACACAAAGGAGATTAAAATTGATTTTCCGTCAGACTATGCAGACGAAACTCTGGCAGGTAAGGAAGTTATATACAAGGTTACGGTGCAGAACGTGCGGCGTGAAGGAGAACTTACAGATGAATGGGTTGCAAAGAACACAGATTATACAACAGTAGATGATTATCGTGAGAGTATTCGCGGTGAACTTGAGAAAAACGCAAAAGAATCTGCGCAGGAGGTTCTTAAGAATACTGCATGGAGTACAGTACTTGAAAACTCTGAAGTAAAAGAATACCCACAGGAAGATGTGGATAAGGCTGTTTCTGAATTTAAGAAGAGCATGGAAGTTTATGCAAAACAGGCAGACATGACTCTGGAAGAGTTTACAGACAGTCAGGGTATTTCGCAGGATGATTTTGATGAACAATGTCAGCAGTATGCAGAGGGTAAGGTTAAGCAGAACCTGATCGTGCAGGGGATCATGGATGCAGAGGGACTGTCACTTGACGACAAAGAGAGCCTTCAGCTACAGGATAAACTGGTAGAACAGATGGGTGTTTCCAGTATTGCAGAGCTGGTTGGAACTTACGGACAGGATTATGTAGATGAATCAGTCGGACTTCTCAGAGTGGAGGAGTTCATTATAAAAAATGCGAGTGTGAGTGAGAAAGTCGCAAATGGTGATGTGCTGGCAGATGATGCAGATGCTGCGGCAGAAAATGCAGAACAGGACAGTGATCAGAATGTATCAGATGAAGATACTGATGATTCCGGACAGGACAATTCAGATGTAGATGAGAATCTGGAAGAGGAATTAGGTACGGAAGATGTTGATCAGAGTGAATAATTGGCATTGTATTTACCTGATAAATGAGTTATGATTATTGATAAAAGTGGATTACTCCGTACTGTGATGTACGCTGTCAGGGACTAATTAACAAAAAGAAGCGGGGAAAGGAAACCATGGATAAGAGGGTGTTGCGCGAAAGAATGCGCAGAAAAAAACGTCAGATGATGATCAGGCATTATACAAAGATCGGACTTTGTGTTATTGGCATGATTCTGGCGGTGGTGTTTGTGGTGAGAGGAATTATTATTCCGATCGCACATCATGTAGCCGGAGGCGGAAGCAGTGATCAGACTGTGCAGGCTCAGGCAGATACAGAAGAAGTTCAGGCAAATTCCGATGCTGCGGTGAGACAGCCATTGAAGGGTAAATCAGATACAGATAAGATTGCCGCGATGACAGCCGGATGGCATGAGGATGCTAACGGAAAGTGGTATCAGAATACAGATGGTACATATTTTTCAAATGGATTTCAGGATATAGATGGTGTTACCTATTCTTTTGACGAAAACGGATATATACAGACAGGATGGGTAGAAAAGGGAGTGAAGGATTATTACTTTAATGAAGACGGATCTTATGATCCGAGTAAGGTACGTCCGATGCTGGCACTGACTTTTGATGATGGTCCGGGACAGTATACAGATGAATTGCTGGATTGCCTGGAACAGAATAATGCTCATGCAACATTCTTTATGCTTGGTCAGAATGTCAGTGCATATCCGGATGCGCCAAAACGTATGCTGGAACTTGGATGTGAGGTTGGAAGTCATTCCTGGGATCATACACAGCTGACGACAATTGATCTTGACGCAGTTGCAAAGCAGTTCTCTGATACAGATGACGCATTAATTCAGGCATGTGGTCAGGGGGCGAGTGTGGCACGTGCACCTTACGGTGATGGAAATTCAGATATTTATAATACTGTAAATAAGCCGTTCTTTATGTGGTCGCTGGACACAGAAGACTGGAAACTTATGGATGCAGATGCAGACTATAACGCGGTAATGAATGGAGATCTGACAGATGGAACTATCATCCTGATGCATGATATTCATGAGCCATCTGTAAAGGCTGCTCTGAGACTGATACCGGATCTTATTGCACAGGGATATAAACTTGTAACGGTAAGTGAGATGGCAGAAGCCAAGAATGTGACCTTACAGAATGCATGTTATGTGGATTTCTGGCCGAGTACACTCAGTAATGGAGGCGTGCCGGGATATCAGGGCGGTTCCGATGCAGCAGCTTCTGCAGACGGAACAGATGGTACATCTGATGCAAGCACAGATTCTTCTGACGGAAGCACAGATTCCTCAGACGGAAGTGGGGATTATTCGGATGGAAGTTCAGACGATGGAAGCTATGATGATGGAAGTTCGGATGACGGAAGTTATGATGATGGAAGTTATGATGATTCGGAAGATTACAGTGATGATTCTGTAGATTACGGAGATGGAACGGAATAAAAAACATATGCAATCCTGCAGTGTGGATCATACAGAGTAATTACGAACATACGAAAGAGCAAAGAAGAGAGCAATGGTACTTCTTTGCTCTTTATGTTTTTTACAAAAAACACATAAAATATATAAAAAAATTGTTAAATATACACATATTTTTAATTGACGTATGGAATGTCCGTTGGTATAATAGGGCTTATAGAATGACTAAAAGTCAGTTCGTATTCCTGATTGAACTTGCTGTAAGATAGTTACTGTTCATACGCCAAAATTCCATTGCCGCAGGCAATCTGGAATGAACTTTGGCTACGTTACTGAGAATGGAGTGAACAGTAACGTAAGATATCCTGTTACAGTATTATTTTATGGAATCAGTATCTGCAAAAAAGATAGAAACCGAAGTTAAGGGAGGACTCCAGATGGGTGTGAGTATGAAATTTACGGATTTGGATCAATATTTATTTGGACAGGGAACCAATTATGAAGTATATAAGAAACTGGGTGCCCATCCGACTACATACAGACGAAAAAAAGGTGTATATTTTGCGGTCTGGGCACCGAATGCACAGTCTGTTTCTGTAATTGGTGAATTTAATGACTGGGAGGAAGAAGCAAACCCGATGGAGAAGGTTGGTCCGATCGGTGTTTATGAGGTATTTGTTCCGGGGGCAAAGATTGGACAACTGTATAAATTCTTTATCGTGGGTGCGCATGGAGAGAAGCTTTATAAGGCAGATCCCTATGCAAATGAAGCTGAACTCCGTCCGGGTACAGCCTCCAGGATCACAGATATCACAGACTATAAATGGAAGGATGCCACATGGATCAAGAACAGAGAGAAGTTTGATGAGCAGGTAGAGCCTATGGCAATCTATGAGGTTCATCCGGGTTCATGGAAGAAACATCCGCAGTCAGAGGAAAATGAAAAAGGATTTTATAATTACAGAGAATTCGCACATGCCTTGGCAGCTTATGTGAAGGAAATGGGATATACCCATGTAGAGCTTATGGGAATCGCAGAGCATCCTTTTGACGGTTCCTGGGGATATCAGGTGACCGGATATTATGCACCGACTTCCAGATATGGAACACCACAGGATTTCAAGTATATGGTGGATTATTTACATCAGAATAAGATTGGAGTTATCCTTGACTGGGTACCTGCACATTTCCCGAAAGATGCCCATGGTCTTGCAAACTTTGACGGAACTGCAGTGTATGAGCACGCAGATCCGAGACAGGGAGAACATCCGGACTGGGGTACCAAGATTTATAATTATGGACGCCCGGAGGTTAAGAATTTCCTGATTGCAAATGCCCTTTACTGGGTGGAGGAGTGCCACGTAGATGGACTTCGTGTGGATGCTGTTGCTTCCATGCTTTATCTTGATTATGGTAAGAAGGATGGAGAATGGGTCGCAAATAAATATGGCGGAAATCAGAATCTGGAGGCTATTGAATTCTTTAAGCATCTGAATACAGTAGTACTTGGAAGGAATCATGGAACTGTGATGATCGCTGAGGAATCTACTGCGTGGCCGATGGTTACAGGGGATGCGGAGAAGGACGGACTTGGTTTCAGTCTGAAGTGGAATATGGGATGGATGAATGACTTCCTGGAATATATGAAGCTGGATCCGTATTTCCGTAAATTTAATCATAATAAGATGACTTTCTCCATGTCATATGCATACAGCGAGAGATATGTATTAGTTCTTTCTCATGATGAGGTGGTTCATCTGAAATGCTCCATGCTTGAGAAGATGCCGGGAGAGTTACCGGACAAATTCAAGAATTTAAAGGCTGCCTATTCATTTATGAACTGCCATCCGGGTAAGAAGCTTCTGTTCATGGGACAGGAATTCGGACAGCTTCGTGAATGGAGTGAGGAGAGAGAACTTGACTGGTTCCTTCTGAATGAAGAGCCACACAAGGAACTTCAGAATTATGTGCATGATCTCCTGACTATTTATAAGAAATATCCGGCACTTTATGCCGGTGATAATAATCCGGAAGGATTTGAGTGGATCAATGCGGATGACGGGGACAGAAGTATTTTCAGCTTTGTGAGAAAGTCTCCTACAAAGAGAAACAATATTCTTTACATAGTTAACTTTACACCTGTTGACCGTCCGGATTACAGGGTTGGTGTTCCGAAGAAAAAACAGTACAAGCTGATCATGGACGAGAATGGACTTCTGGAGCAGCCAAAGACATTTAAGGCAGTGAAACAGAAATGTGATAACAGAGAGTTTTCCTTCGCATATCCATTGCCGGCTTATGGGGTTGCGATTTTTACATATTAATTTTTCGGGATGATTTCGGGATATATGTAAATATCTGAGAGAATTATTGTCAGGGGTATGTTATTTATTTGACAATATTGCAGAGTAAGCATAATAATATATGAAAAATTCGTGAAATATAAATAATTGCTTTTGAAATTTATCTGCGTTATAATTATCGCGAACACAAGGAATAGAGAGAATAATGGTTTCCATGTTGAAAGGAGAATGAACATGAAAGTATCTAACATTAAAGATATCGATAAATTTTTTGCTGTAGTTGACAGCTGCGAAGGCAGAGTAGAATTAGTAACAGGCGAAGGTGACAGACTGAACCTTAAATCTAAATTATCCCAGTATGTATCTCTGGCAAACATTTTCTCAGGCGGAGAGATTCCGGAACTTGAGATCGTTGCTTATGAGAAAGACGATATTGATAAATTAATGAGCTTTATGATCAACGGTTGATCATTAGTGTATACAGGCGGGGGCATGATGGTGGATCATGCCCCTTTCTTTGATGTGAACAGGCAGGTTGTTCTGAAGGTATTGAACAGCTGCAGGATATCTGTAAACCAGGGGGCACAAGTGTTTCCTGGTCAAAATGCGTTGATGGCAGACTTGAATACATTGGACATCTTATGTATAATGAGTACGTTACAGGCAAATATATAAACAGACAGATAATGATGGCAGTTCCAAAAGTTATTCTGTTTGTTCATAAAAATGGCAGAATATAAAAAATGACGGCTATATGGCAGTTATTCAGAAATATAAATTTTAACGAAGAGGAGAAATAAGACAATGGCAACTAAGATTGATATTATTTCCGGTTTCCTTGGAGCCGGTAAAACTACATTGATTAAGAAACTTCTGAAAGAGGCTTATGCAGATGAGCAGGTTGTACTGATCGAGAATGAATTTGGTGAGATTGGCATTGACGGTGGTTTCCTGAAGGAAGCGGGAATCCAGATCCGGGAAATGAATTCCGGATGTATCTGCTGTTCATTAGTGGGAGATTTCGGCACTTCTCTGAAAGAGGTTGTGGACAAATATCATCCGGACAGAATCCTGATCGAGCCATCAGGTGTTGGTAAACTTTCAGATGTTATCAAGGCAGTACAGGGTGTTCAGGGAGATGTGGATATCGTTCTGAACAGCTATACAACTGTAGTTGATGCAAAGAAGTGCAAAATGTATATGAGAAACTTTGGTGAGTTCTTTGATAATCAGGTTGAATATGCAGGTGCGATTATCATGAGCCGTACAGATATCATTGATGAGAAGAAAGCACAGCAGGCAATGGAACTTCTTCGTGGAATTAATGCGAAAGCTGCTATCATCACCACTCCGATTGAGAAACTGGACGGAAAGAAAATCCTTGAGGTTATGGAGAAACCGGTATCTCTTGAGGAAGAACTGATGTCTGAGGAAGAGGTATGCCCGGAGTGCGGACATGTACATGAACATGGAGAGCATCATCATCACGATCACGACCATGATCATGAATGTGGCTGTGGACATGATCACGAAGAACATGAACATCATCACCATGACCACGACCATGAATGCGGTTGCGGACATGATCATCATGATCATCACCATCATCACGCAGATGAGGTATTTACAAGCTGGGGACGTGAGACGATTAAGAAATACACAAGAGAAGGTCTTGAGAAGATGCTTGAGGCTCTTTCCGCTTCTGAAGATTACGGTATTATTCTTCGTGCAAAGGGAATGCTTCCTGCAGAAGACGGAACATGGATTTATTTTGACATGGTTCCGGAGGAAACAGAAATCCGTGAAGGTGCACCGGAATATACAGGTCGTCTCTGCGTAATCGGCTCTAAACTGAAAGAAGATAAACTTGCAGAATTATTTGGGCTTGCATAATGATCATGAGGAAGCAGCGATTTATGGCAATCTTCTAAAATACTGCATCTGGATTCAGCTCATCGGAGCATGAAATCCTGTGTCATAGATGCGAGACTGAACGATTTCGGCAGATAATAACAGAATCAGAATAAAGATAAAGGAATAAATTATATGATGGATGATATCAGAGTTCCCATTTATTTGGTTACGGGATTCCTGGAAAGCGGAAAGACTACTTTCCTGGATTTTACATTGCAGCAGGAGTATTTTGCCATTGACGGCAAAACTCTGTTGATCCTTTGCGAAGAAGGCGAAGAAGAATATGATATGGATAAACTGAAACTTACAAACACAGTTGTGGAAGTGATCGAGGATGAAGAAGATCTGACACCACAGCGTCTGGCTGCCATGGATATCATCCATCAGCCGGAGCGTGTTGTGATCGAGTACAACGGAATGTGGCTTGTAAGTAAGTTTGAGCAGATGGAGCTTCCGGAAGGCTGGGGCATTGAGCAGGAGATTACCTGTGTGGATGCAACTACTTATCAGGTTTATATGGCAAACATGAAATCTCTGTTCATGGATATGATCAGAAATACAGATATGGTTGTATTTAACCGCTGTAAAGAGGGAGATCCGCTTCCTGCATACAGACGAGGGATTAAGGTCGCAAATCAGAGTGCAGAGGTTATCTTTGAAAATGAAGAGGGCGAGATGGATGACATTTTCCAGGATGAGATGCCGTTTGATATCAATGCACCGATCATTGAGATTCCACCGGAAGATTATGGTATCTGGTTTGTGGATGCCATGGATAATCCGGATAAATATGTAGACAAAATTGTCCGCTTTAAAGGACGTGTCATGAAACCACGTGGAATGGGAAGTAAATTCTTTGTTCCGGGACGTGTGGCAATGACCTGCTGCGCAGATGATACCACTTTCCTTGGATACGTGTGCAGAAGCGATTATGCACCGCATATCAAAGAGGGCAGCTGGGTAGAAGTAACAGCGAAGGTCGCATTTGAGAACCGTACAGAATATCAGGGTGAGGGCATTGTTCTTTATGCAAGTGATGTGAAAGAATGCGAGCCGCTTAAGGAAGAGATGGTATATTTTAATTAATTATCTTAGAGCGTGTCTGAAAAATCATTCCCGCAAGATGTGCGTCACAATTTGTAAGATTGATTTTTTAAACACACTTTAGAGTATGTAAAAAATAAATTTGACATCAGGACAGGTATGGTAATTCCGGAAAATGGTGTTAAATTAAGCAGGAGACACATATATGTATTTAGTAGTTGGCCTGGGAAATCCCGGGAAACAGTATGAAGCAACACGCCACAATATGGGATTTGATACCGTTGACCGTCTGGTAGAGGATTACAATGTCCCTCAGGGTGGTGTGAAATTTAATGCCATGTACGGTAAAACCATGATCGGCGGAGAGAAAGTGATTCTTATGAAGCCGCTTTCTTTTATGAACCTGAGTGGCGGTCCTGTTCGTGAGATGGCGAATTATTTTAAAATTGATCCGGAATCAGAGCTTATTGTTATTTATGATGATATTGATCTGGAACCCGGGCAGCTTCGCATCCGCAAGCAAGGAAGTGCGGGTGGACATAACGGGATCAAAGATATTATTCGCCAGCTTGGCACAGAGAAATTTCTCCGTATCAAAGTAGGAGTTGGTGCAAAGCCGAAGGGATGGGATCTGGCAGATCATGTACTTGGCAGATTTTCCACAGAAGACAGGAAACTTGTGGATGAAGCAATAGCAAAGGCGGCAAAGGCTGTGGATATCATAATCTCACAGGGTACAGATGCAGCCATGAACGAATATAACAGAAAAGTACCTGTACAGAAATAAGCAGACAGGAAACAGATGATTGTTCAGCAAAAGGTATAGAAAGCGGTAACTGGAAACAGAAGCCGCTTTTATTACGTCGAAGGATCATGAGGGGTGAAGATGAAAGCATTTTTAACACCTCTGCAGGGGCTTGCAGAGTTTGAACAGATTAAAGAAAAAAGCAAAACGAATAAGGGAATCCTGCAGGTTTCGGGGTGTATGGAATCGCAGAAATCTCATCTGATGTACGGACTTTCCGGGATTGCGCCTTATCGTCTGATCCTGGCGGAGGACGAACGCCGCGCCAGAGAAATTTATGAAGATTATAGATTTTATGACAGAAAAGTGTATTCTTATCCTGCGAAAGATCTTTTGTTCTTTCAGGCAGATATCCATGGAAATCTGCTGATACGTCAGAGGATGAAGGTCATTAAGGCGTTACTGGAAGAGAAAGAACTGACAGTTGTTACAAGTATTGACGGATGTATGGATTTTCTGGAATCTCTGGAAAAGATAAAAGAACAGCTGATTCATTACGAAAGTGACAGCACCGTAGACACAGAACAGCTGAAGAACCAGCTGGTGGCTTTAGGTTACGAGCGGGTAGGACAGGTGGAAATGCCGGGGCAGTTCTCTGTGCGTGGCGGTATTGTGGATATTTACTGTCTCACTGAGGAAAATCCTTGGAGAATCGAGCTTTGGGGAGATGAGATTGATTCTATCCGGAGTTTTGATCCGGAGAGTCAGCGTTCTCTGGAAAATCTGGAAGAACTTACGATCTATCCGGCGGTGGAGCATATAGGGGACAAGGATATGGTTTCCTTCCTGGATTATTTTCCGGAGGAAAGAACCATAATCTTTCTGGATGAACCAAACCGACTGACTGAGAAAGGCGGGGCTGTAGAAGAAGAGTACAGACAGAGCCGTATGCACAGAGAGGAAAAAGGCAGCCGGAATCTGCCGGAAAACTGGCTTTGTTCTTTTGAACAGCTTCAAAAAGAACTGAATAAACGCAATTGTATTTCTGTATGTGCGCTGGAACCGAAACAGGCAGGCTGGAAAGTGCGGGAGAAATTTTACCTGGAGGTAAAATCAATCAGCGCTTATAACAACAGTTTTGAACTTCTGGTAAAAGATCTTCATCAGTATAAGAAACAGGGATACAGGATCGCGTTGCTTTCCGGTTCCCGCACAAGGGCCGAGAGGCTGGCAAAGGATCTTCAGGAAGAGGGACTGGCAGCCTTTTATGGACAAGATTATGACAGGGAGATCTGTCCGGGCGAGATCATGGTGGTTTATGGTCATGCAAAGAAGGGCTTTGAATACCCGTTGATCAAGTTTGCGGTAATGACAGAATCTGACATTTTTGGACAGGAACAGAAGAAGAAAAAGAAGAAAAAAAATTACAGTGGAAGCCGTATTCAGGATTTTGCGGAGCTTTCTATCGGCGATTTTGTTGTCCATGAAAAGCATGGTCTTGGTATTTACCGAGGAATTGAAAAAGTTGAAGTAGACAGGATCGTTAAAGATTATATTAAAATTGAATACAGAGGCGGAAGCAATCTCTATATTCCTGCTACTCAGCTTGACTGTCTGCAGAAATATTCAGGGGCAGATGCTTCAAAGGCTCCGAAGCTGAACAAACTTGGTACTCAGGAGTGGAATAAAACAAAGAGCAAGGTTCGTGGGGCAGTTAAAAATATTGCAAAAGAACTGGTAGAGCTTTATGCAGTGCGTCAGGAAAAGGAAGGATATGTCTGTGGTCCTGATACTGTATGGCAGAGAGAATTTGAAGAAATGTTTCCATATGAAGAGACAGAGGATCAGCTCAGTGCTATTGAGGATGCCAAACGTGATATGGAGAGTACCAGGATTATGGACCGGCTTATCTGCGGGGATGTGGGATACGGCAAAACAGAAGTGGCGCTGCGTGCCGCATTTAAGGAAGTACAGGAGAGCAGACAGGTAGCTTATCTTGCACCTACAACGATCCTTGCGCAGCAGATTTATAATACCTTTGTGCAGCGGATGAAGGAATTTCCGGTACGTGTGGAACTGTTGTGCAGATTCCGGACCCCGGCACAACAGAAGAAGGCAATCGAAGATCTGAAAAAAGGTCAGGTGGATGTGATCATTGGAACGCACAGAATCCTTTCCAAAGACGTACAGTTCAAAAATCTTGGCCTGTTGATCGTTGATGAGGAACAGCGGTTTGGAGTTACGCATAAGGAAAAAATCAAGCAGTTAAAGAAGGATGTGGATGTCCTTACACTGACTGCAACGCCCATTCCCCGTACTCTTCATATGAGCCTGATCGGAATCCGGGATATGAGTGTCCTGGAGGAGCCTCCTATGGACAGAATGCCGATCCAGACATATGTTATGGAATATGATGAAGAGACGGTCCGAGAGGCTATCAACAGGGAATTGCGCAGAGGCGGACAGGTTTATTATGTTTATAATCGAGTGACGGATATTGCAGATGTTGCCCTGCGTATTGCGAAGCTGGTGCCGGATGCAAGGGTGGATTTTGCTCATGGCCAGATGAGTGAGAGGGAACTGGAGAATGTGATGTATTCCTTTGTAAACGGGGATATTGATGTGCTGGTTTCCACCACGATCATTGAGACAGGGCTGGATATTTCCAATGTAAATACTATGATTATCCATGATTCAGACAGATACGGGCTTTCTCAGCTTTATCAGCTTCGGGGAAGGATCGGGCGTTCCAACAGAACTGCCTATGCGTTTCTGATGTACAGAAAGAATGTGATGCTGAAGGAGACGGCTGAGAAGCGTCTGGCTGCGATCCGCGAGTATACGGATCTGGGAAGCGGATTTAAGATTGCAATGAGAGATCTGGAACTTCGAGGTGCCGGAAATCTGCTGGGCGCGCAGCAACATGGACATATGAATGCGGTTGGATATGATCTTTATTGTAAGATGCTCAATGAAGCAGTGAAAGAGGCGAAGGGTATTCATACAATGGAGGATTTCGAGACATCGGTTGATCTGAATGTTGATGCGTATATTCCTGATTCCTACATCAGTAATGAATTTCAGAAGCTGGATATTTATAAAAGAATTGCGGGGATTGAGACACAACAGGATTATGATGATATGCTGGAAGAACTTCTGGACCGTTTCGGAGAACCCGGAAAGGCAGTGCTGAATCTTCTGGCGATTGCGAAGTTAAAGGCGATTGCTCATCAGGGGTACGTAACGGAAATAAAGCAGACTGGAAAAACAGTCCGGTTTACCCTTTATGAGAAAGCAAGGCTGAATACAGAAGGCTTTCCGGCTCTTATGCAGAAATACAGAAGAGGTCTGCAGTTTAAGAATGAGCAGGAACCGAAATTTATCCTGGAACCACAGGGGAATCTGATCCTGGCATTGACGGAATTTGCAGAGGAACTTAAGAGCATGGCGGAAAATATGTGAAATATACTACATATTTTTCGATTTGCCTTGCCCTTCGCAGGAAAAAAGTTTATACTCTAATAACAGTACATTCTGGGAAAGTGGTATGGAAGAAAGACCAGATTGATAATATGGAGGAAGAAATGAAAAAAATGGTAAAGAGAACAGCCGTTGTGACACTGGCAGGTGTGATGTCAGTTGGTATGCTTTCCGGCTGTGGAAGTAAAACATTAGATGGAACAAAGACAGTGGCTACTGTTGACGGAACAGATATTCCGCTTGGAGTTGTAAGTCTTTATGCCCGCGAACAACAACAGCAGACAACAACCATGTATTTAAATTATATGGGAAGTGCAGATAATATCTGGGATCAGACAGCAGGTGATGATTCAGATGAGACTTATGGTGATCAGGCAGTGACAAGCAGTCTGGAGTCTGTTGAGAAGATGTATATTCTCAAAGAGAAGGCTGCGGATTATAACGTAGAGCTTACAGATGATGATGAAGCAGCGATCGCAGATGCAGCATCACAGTTTATGGCTGCAAACAGTGAAGAGACAATTAAGGAACTTGCGGTAACGGAAGATCAGGTAAAAACACTTCTGGAGCTTCAGACAATTCAGAAGAAGATGTATGATCCGGTTGTAGCAGAAGGAAAGATCACAGTTTCTGATGATGAAGCGAATCAGACAACCTTCACTTATGTAAGTATCTCTACAAGCGGTGATGATATAACTGATGAGGAGAAAAAGACTAAGAAAGAACAGGCTCAGGAGATTCTGGATAAGATGAAAGAGGATCCTACAGCAGACATGAGTGAGATTGCCAAAGGTGTAGATGACAGTTATTCTGCAGTACAGGGTAATTTTACAACAAAAGAGAGCGAAGACGAGGATGAAGATTCCGGCAGCGAGGCATATCCGGATGAGGTTCTGAAGGTTCTGAGAGGACTGAAGGATGGAGAAGTTGCAGACAATATTATTGAGACTGACACAGGATACTATGTAGTAAGACTTGACAAGATCAATGATGAAGATGCCACAGCTTCCAAGCGAGAATCTCTTCAGAATTCCAAAGAAAATACCTATTTTACAGATACAACTGCCAAATGGCTGGATGAGGCAGATGTAAAGGCGGTTAAGAAAGTCCTTAAGACACTTAAGATCACTGACAAACATACCTTCATGGCGCCGACTCCTACTCCGGTTCCGGAAACACCGACACCTGAAGTGACAGAAGAGGCAACTCCAACACCGGAAACAGAGGAAGTTACAGAAACACCTGCAGCAGAAGATACAGATGTGACTGAGACACCTGCGGCAGAGGAAGAAGCAGCAGAAACTACTGAAACACCGGAAGCAACACCGACAGAAGCAGCTAAATAAGAAAATCCGAACTGTCAGTAGCCTGCTGATAGGAATTGAGTATTGTAAATTAAAACAGCTATGATGAAAACCTGAGTGTTTTCACATAGCTGTTTTTAAGTTTAAATAAATCCGAAATCATTCTCCTAAATATGCAAAAATAACACAGGTAAATAGAGATATGATAATACGTTATTTTGTATGTTCTGCTAAATGAGATGGAAATGCTTCAAAGCATTGGCAATTCCGTTGTCCTCTATATCGGTTGTCTGGTAAGTGCAGTGAGGCAGGATCAGGGGATCCGAGTCTCCCATTGCGATGCTGTTTCCGGCGAACTGCAGCATAAGAAGATCGTTCGTGCTGTCGCCGAATGCATAGGTGTCTTTGACCGGAACCCCAAGGCGGTCTGCCAGAAACCGGATTCCGGTTGCTTTGCTGAGATTTTTCTGAGTCAGTTCCCAGGCCTTGTCTTCATGTATGAAACACAGAAAATGTTCATCTGCAAATTTGCGGAAAGTTTCCATATCAGAATCAGCAGACGGAAAAGCCAGAAACTTGTCAAATGTAAAATGGTTGTATGTTTCGGGCGGGTAGAGAGCCAGATCTTCTACTATAGCTTCTGCTTTCAGCTTCTGAACAGTTTCAGGAACAGCACATGAATTGCTGTCATATAAAATCTTATCCGGGCGTTCAAAAAACGCAGGAATTCTGCATTCCCGCAGTAATTCTGTTGTTTTACGGCAAAGCGGATTTGGAATAGAACTGGAAAACAAAAGCTCTTCATTCATATAAATCTGGCTGCCGCATCCGCATACATAGCCGTCGAATCCCATTTCTTTAATGATTTCCGGAATCATTGTATAGGTACGTCCGGAATTGATGAAAAGGAGATGACCATTATAGCGGGCTTCTTTTAAGGCCTGTTTCGCACTGTCCGGAACTGTCCATGGGTAAGGGGTTAACAGGGTTTTGTCAATGTCAAAAAATAAGAGTTTACGATTATTCTCCATCAGATGTCTCCTCTGTCTCAGTATCTGTATTGTCATAAAATTCGTCATCAGAAGGATTTTCATTTCCTGTATGTACGCGGATTCCGTTCAGTTCAACTTCGCCTTCCATTGGGATCACAAGGCACTTGCGTCCGTCAATTACGCGTGTTTCCACAAGATCGGCACGTTCAGGATCTACGTGGACTACAACATCCGGGGTTTTGATCTCGAATCTTTTTGTGTTGGTGATGTTGGAAGCGACCAGAGAGGATTTTTCCCCGGCTGTGATCTCGTATTGTTCATCAAATGACTGTAGTTTTTCATCTTCTACGCCGCATTCTTCAAAGAGGCGTTTTACCTCAGATTTGGTCAGAACTACAGGTTCCGGCTCATCCTTCTGTGATTCGATCAGGTCGTTTAATTTCTCGTGAATGCTTAATACAGTGTCATATCTGCAGTCGTCGCCCAGAGTATCTTCAACCAGTGCGTTAAAGGAATCACGCTGTCCTCCTGCAGAAAGAGGTGCTGTACATCCAAGCAGTTCATCGATAAAAATATCCCGAAGCTCGTTTGCATTTTTACTATAATAAAGGACACCATGGATGTCAGTGCTGCGGTCGTTAAACTGCGGGAAAAGGAAAGCAACATCCGGAAGTTCCACGATCCAGTCGCGGATACGGTCCTGGATGCTGTTGGTTTCGGCATTGTAGCAAAGACCTGCCTTAGAGAGTTTTACAGGACAGATACAGCACATGATGTGCTCATAAATCTCATCAGATGCATCAAACATTTCTGCACCGTCGGAAGACTTTCCGGGGATATCATATACTCCATGGATCAGGATGATGTAGTAGTTTTCGGGATAATCATAGTTTTCAATGATCTTATCGTAGAAACTTTCTACCAGTGCATCATCGGTCAGTTTGCTTTCTCTCAGTTTCATAAGAAAATGTTGAGTTCCGCCCTCAGTTTCCTGCTCGAGAGGAAATTCCATGTTCATCAGATTTTTTCCTATTGTTCCGGAAAGGGATTTGCGGAAAATTTCAAAGTATTTGAACATTTCTTCTTCTGATAAAGAGAGAAATGCTTCTTTCAGTTCGGTTTTTTTATTCTTTTCTCCGTCAACGTAACATCCGCAGATGCGGGTGAGAGAACAGTTCTCGGGAGTGAACTGTTTCTTGATTTCAGAAATTTCTTTTTTGTTCATATAGTTTATACCTCATGTTAGTCTGTTCTTTATTATAGACCAGTTGTGATGCAGGGGCAAGGAAAATTGCCTGAAAATTATGGGAAATACAGGTGAGTTTTGGTAGATGTAGTGCTATAATATAGGAAGATATTGTTGCCTGGCTGTGTTGCTGAGAACGTGGTGGACAGTAATGTTGCTTTGACAGTGATGAAAATAAATACAGGAGGATATGAGACATGAATGAAACAATAAAAAATCTTTTGGAGCGAAGAAGTGTACGTGGTTATAAAGAAGATCTGGTGCCGGAAGAAGTGTTGAATGAAATTCTTGAAGCAGGGGAATACGCACCAAGCGGAATGGGACAACAGGGTACACTTATGGTAGTAACACAGAATCCGGAACTTGTTGCGAAGCTTTCTAAAATGAATGCGGATGTGATGGGGACTGAGAGTGATCCGTTCTATGGGGCACCGACAGTTGTTGTGGTCTTTGCAGACAGTAATATGCCTACATGTGTGGAAAATGGAAGTCTGGTTATGGGAAATCTGATGAATGCTGCTCATGCCCTTGGGGTTGATTCCTGCTGGATTCATCGTGCAAGAGAGGTGTTTGCTTCTGAAGAAGGAAAGGCATTGAAGGCAGAGTGGGGTGTGCCGGAGTCTTATGTTGGAATTGGTCATTGTGTGCTTGGTTATCGCTCCGGGGAATATCCGAAAGCGAAAGCGAGAAAAGACGGATTTGTGATCAGGGTGTGATTGTAGTGTGGCGGCAGAGTGATTCCTGAAACAGGCTGGCAGGAAAGATGTGAGAATGTTCGGGAAATCAAGTTGCCGGCACAGTAGCTGTGAGAGAGGGTTGCTGTTGAGTATATTTGATTTTAAGAGAAAGAAGTACAGAACGTTTCTGCAGGATTCTGAGACAGGTGAGGAGATTGCTGAGGAGTATGAGAAAGGCCGGGGAGTCTGGAAAAAGCATGATGTTCAGGATGGGAAGGGTTCGGAGATGAGAGAGAATCTGATAAGGAAGCATTATTGGTTTTCGGGGAGAGTGCAGGGAGTTGGATTTCGCTATCGGGCCTGTTATATTGCCAGTTCTCTGGGGGTTACCGGTTGGGTGAGAAATAACTGGGATGACCGCGTGGAGATGGAGGCGCAGGGGAGCAGGGAGCTGCTTGCGCAGATGGTGGAGATGTTGGGGAGACAGAGGTTTATTGAGATTGAGGGGATTGAGGAGAGGGTGATTCCGGTGGAGGTTGAGAGTGGGTTTTATTCCAGATGAAAGGGACGCAAGCTCAAACAATTCTCTTTGGCTCGGTTTCGGGTCTTAAGAAAAGCTAAGCCCCGGAAAATCTGCTAAAGGGGGACGCAGCCCCAAACAATTCTCTTCGGCTCGGTTTCGGGCCTTAAGAAAAGCTGAGGCTGGGAAGTCTGCTAAAAGGGGGATGCAGCCCCAAACAATTCTCTTCAGCTCGGTTTCGGGTCTTAAGAAAAACTAAGCCCGGGAAGATCAGCTAAAAGCATTCGCAGATAACTCAAACTCGCCGCGAAGCGGCTCAGACAGTGAGTGATCTGCGAATAACGCTGATCTTCCCGGGCTAAGATTTTCTAAAGACCCTGCAAATGTCGCCGAAGAGAATTGTTTGGGGCTGCTGGCTGTTGGCTGTGACTGGTGGCTGAGGGAGAAGGATAATGGTGGTTTGTTAGTTTGGCGGAATAGAAAAGCTTTCTATATATAGTATGAAGGGGAAGGAAAAGCTGGGGTGTTGTGTATATATGGTATATGGATGCTGCATGATATAGGAAGGATAGATGGGGAGGATGGTTGGAATTCCGGTGTCAGATAGACTGGATGTCTGTTGGGAATTTAGTGGAGATTAGGGTGAAAATATAAAAAGTTTGTCAAATTATAAAATTAACTGTTGACAGGGACTGCTTTCGGTGTTATATTAGTTGAGCTGTCGGAAATAATTGTTTCTTAGAAAGAGACAATTTAAAGCGATTTCTGAAAGAAAAAAGAAATCAAAAAAAGTGCTTGACAACTTAAAACAAATATGTTAAAGTAATCAAGTCGCTTGA